>ERZ857840.323-NODE-323-length-76408-cov-6.748353_pt1 | contig 76408 bp, 68 predicted proteins | sample MGYA00519760_ERZ857840 | MGnify/ENA primary metagenome ERZ857840 (study PRJEB31778, sample SAMEA3449371) | human gut metagenome | biome: human gut; feature: human-associated habitat; material: faeces | place: United Kingdom | collected 2010/2012 ... | reverse complement strand
AGAGCCTACGTCGCAGCCGCCGAAATATTTCATTTTTCTTTCCTCCAGTTTATTTACAGTGGTAAATCAGTACTCGTACTTGGGAAACTTGTCTATCTCGTAAGGCGCCTTGAGCATATCCTTGCGCTCCATGTTATCATAGTGCTTCTTGAGGAACGGCTCTACGACGTTGAAGAGAAGCTTGCCGTCGAGGTCAAAGAAGAACACGACGAACAGCGCAACATTTGCCAGAAGGGCAATGCCAATGAGCTTGCCGAAGAGCTTGCCGAGCTTGCAGCTGCTCTTGCACTTGCATTTTTTCATGTTTTCTTCCTCCTAATTACCATGTCATGGAGTCGTCAAAGTCAAGCAGAGACGGATCGAGCGGCTCTTCGTGCATGACGGTGCTCATGTAATCGTTGATTATGCGGCGGATTTCCATTCTGGAGACGGTGCGGCTGTCGGGCAGAGCATGCGGCATCCAGATCGCGGGGATGTTCCTGTCACGGAACTCGTCCTCGAACAGGCCGTGCAGACCCTGTGCGCCCTTGCACTGCAGCTGGTCATACATCATGACCATGTCGCAGTTGAACTTCTCTTTGTACTCCCACAGCTCGAAGAAGTGCTTCATGCCGCCGACGGCCATACGGCGCATCGGAGCCCACATATGGTACTGAGCCATATCTTCGAGGCAGTGCTCGTAGGTGTCAGTGCGGATGGTCATGTCGAACATCAGAGAGTCCATATTGATGATGACGTTCAGACCCCAGCAGTTGTAAGCCCAAGTGCACCAGTTGGAGTAATACAGAGGTGCGCAGGACCATGCAATGACTCTGTGGCGGGTGTTGGGGAAGGAGTCGATCTTCTTCTCAACGCACTTGTTGAGGATCTTACGAACCTTTGCGTCGACTTCATGCCACACGGGCAGATCGCCGTACTGGCTCTGGTAGATACGGTAGAGCGCCTGTGCAACGCCGTTGACGGGGTAGTAGTTGGTGTGTGCGGCAACGTCCCACTTCTCCCACTCGAACTCCTGCAGCTTGTTCTGGGACTCTATGCGCTCCTTGAGGACTTCCCAATTGAAGGGAACACCGGTCTGATCTTCAATGAACTTCCAGCACTCTTCGATCTCGTTCATGCAGTGCTTCTTGACCAGAGGATCATCGAAGAGCATGGGCATAGGCAGAGCGAAGAGGGGCTTGTCAAAGAACCAGTCCTGAAGCACGGAGGTAGAGACGGAAGCGTCGCAGGCCTCGTTGCAGGTGATGACCATAGGCGCGTAGTCGGGAACGTCGTCAAGGACAAACAGACCGGACTCAGCCTGGCACATCGGGCACGGGTCGCCGGGCAGACCGATGGACTGAACGGCGTCGATGTAGTTAAGGACGGTGTGGGAATTAACGTGGCAGGTGACAAAGTAGGGGATCATTTCCAGAGGAACGTTCTGGAACTTATCGGACCAGGGGTAGAACATACCGCCCCAGACGGTCTCGTTATGGGCAATGGTGTGATAGTATGCGTCGTTCTTCTTGCCGCCGTGCAGCTTGGTGTCTGCAACGAACATGCGCATGAACTGGACGATGGTCGCGTTGACCATGCCGCGATAGTGCCATGCGGAGGCCTTCAGAGCCTCGCCGCGCATACCTTCCATGCCGCGGTCGAACCAGTGCAGAACGGGCAGATAGGTCTGGCCGACCCAGCGGTAGCGCCATACGCCCTTTGCAAAGTTCACGACGCCGCCGTACTTCATAACGTCCATGACCATGTGGATGTAGTTATACAGCCAGATGTTATAGAAGTAGTACATCGTGTCCTTTACGCCGCGCCACTCTCTGTGCTTGTAAAGGCCGGTCTTATCTTCGCGGATGTCTCCCAGACGGCGCTCACCATGGGGCTTGCCGTACCAGAAGTCCTTCATCAGCTTCTTGTAATCAATGCTCTTCTTAGCCATCTTACTTGCCCTCCTGGATCTTCTTGATCTCAATGCTCTCGACAAAGGCCTGGAAGCGGGTACGCAGCTGGCCGGAGGCGGAATTTATGTATTCCTTCTCGATCGAGCACACCGGCAGACCGAAGTCACGCGGCAGCACGATCGTGTCTATGACGCGCTCATAGCTCCAGTATTCGCAGAACTTGTTGGAAGCGACTATGACGCCGTCGGCATGGTAGTCTCTGGCGAGGTCGGCAATGCGCTGCTTTCTTGCGCGCATGGTGTCCTGGGGCATGAAGCGCGGGCAGTTGGAGGTGTCGAGATAGTGGCGTGCGATAGCGTCAAGCGGCTCCTGGCCTTCCTTGACGACGATGGGGATACGGCTCTCGACAGCGCCATAGCAGTAACGGTCGGCAACGACTTCCGCGCCGCAGCTCTCGATGAGCTTGGTGAAGTCGGGGTCGTCGTTCTCGGAACCGGCAAGGACGACCTTGCAGCGGAACGGCCAGCGGTCGTCGGACTCGCGGGTCTTGAGCTCCTCGGCGATCTCACGCAGGTAGGGGAGGATAAGGTCCTTCGGGCAGACCTGACTGACAAGCTGGATGACGTGGAACTCATAGCCGGTGATGGTGGGGTTATCAAGCTTGCGGTAGTCGCCGATCTCGTTTATCAGGCGGCAGACCTCATTGTGGCGCTCGATGGTCTTCATGATGGCCTCATCGGAAACGTCGATGCCAAGCTTTTCATGCAGGGGCTGAAGAACATGGGCGCGCAGCTGCTCACGGAAGTGAGCATAGCCGTTCTCATTGTTCTTGAAGGGAACGTCGGAGAATTCGCAGAAGAAATTATCGTTGTTGATAATTCTCATATCCTTGACGGAGTCAAGGTGCTTCTGCTGAAGGTGCTCCTGGAAGCGGCAGGTGCCGGTGCAGGTCTCGGTCGCCATCTGCGCATCGAGGAAGTTGAAGCCGCCCTCGAGAGCTCTCTCAAGAAGGCTTCTTGCATAGTGGCAGACACGCGCGGACATATAGTAGGTCGCAATGTCAGGGGAAGTGCATCGCGGCGCTCTCAGTCTGACGGAGAAGCAGCCGGGCAGGTCGAGAAGAACTTCAGGCATGAAGTAGCAGGTGTAGCCTATCGCGTACTCGCCGTTGGCCTTGGCCTTCTGGACAAGCTCGTTATTGGCTTCCTGAAGCAGATTCTCAAAGTAGATCAGATGCTTGAGATCTTTCACAGATAACCCTCCAAATTTTTGTTTCCATTTTTCAGGGCGTGCAAAACACGCCCCCACTCACACGGCAATATTTTAACAAATCGTCAACAAACTGTCAATTGTTATTTGGGCAAAAGTGTCATAAAACACAACTTTTTTATATGCATACGCTATACAATTTGCTGATTTATGTCTAAACATGTGAACCTTTTGTTAACAATCGAACTTTAGAGACAAAATTTCGGAAGTTATGTAACCCCTTTCGGCGAGCGCGCGTCCCTGTATCATCCGCTCCGTCCCGCCGCCGCGTCCGTTTATCGCGGCGTTGATGCGTTTGGTTTCGCGGCGCAGATCAACGGTTTTGCTGCCGATGATGTAACGCCAGCCGTCCTTGTCGCTGCCGGAGAATACCGCGGAGATGCCGCCGCATTTTTCCATCAGGAGATTCGTAAGCTCCCGCTGGGCGACCTCGTCGAGGATGCCGTCAAAGACGCAAATATTCCCATCCGTCCCCGCGGCGCTCTCAGCCTTCACACGTACCAACTCCGCGCTCAATGCTGCCGCGCGCTCCTTGAGGCGCGTATTCTCGTCAAGTATCCTGCAGACCGCCGCAGCGACCTCGCCGCGCTTTGCGCTCAGCGCGCGCGATACCGCGGTCACGCCGGTCTGTACTGCGCGGTAATCCTCGACCGCATCCATCCCGCACACGACGCTCACGCGCACGCCGCCGCGGTGGCGCTGGCAGTCGAGTATCTTTATCACGCCCACCTCGCCGGTGCGCGAGACGTGCGGCGCACAGCAGGCGCAGCGGTCGATATCGCCGATCTCAACTATGCGCACGTTCTCCGTCAGCTCAAGCTTGCTGCGGTATTCAAGCTGCGCAAGCTCCTCCGCGTCCGGGAACCATACGTGCACCGGGATGTCGGCACGGACGGTCTCATTTGCACGCTGCTCAATGTCCATGAGCTGCTCCCAGTCAAGTTCACCGCTGAAGTCTATGGTCATGCACTCGGCACCCATGTGGAAGCCGACATTATCATAGCCGTACTTGCCGTGAATAAGCCCGGAGACGATGTGTTCGCCCGAGTGGTTCTGCATACGGCGCAGGCGCTGTTCGGCGTCAAGACGGCAGGAAACGGCCAGCCCCGGCTCGAGCGGAGCGTCGGTATAGTGCAGTATCTCGCCGCCGCGCTCCTGCACATCGGTGACGCGCACGGAGCCGATATACCCCGTGTCGGCAAGCTGCCCGCCGCCCTCGGGGAAGAAGGCTGTCCGATCAAGAGTCACTACCCAGCCGCTCTTTTCCCTGCGGCAATCGAGCACCTTGGCCTCAAAGGCGAACATGTGGCTGTCGATATAATAAAGCTTCTCAGTCGTCATTTGCATTGCTCCAATCGTATTTATATATAGAGAGAATAACACCCAACGGCGGAGCATTCAAGGCTTTTGTGCAATAAAAATCCCCTGCCGCCAACTCATTGGTCGTTGGCGGCAGGGGAATATTGTGCGTGATAATCCAAATCACATGAGGCTGTGGTAAAGGCCGATGATCTCTTCAACGCTGGTGTCGCGCGGGTTGCCGGGGCGGCATGCGTCGGCGTAAGCGCTCTCTGCGAGGAACTGCACGTCCTCTTCCTTGACGATGCCCTTGAGGTCAGCGGGGATGCCGACGTCGGCGGAGAGCTTCTTGACCGCGTCGATAGCGGCCTGACGGTACTGCTCCTGAGTCATCGCATCAACGCCCTCGACGCCCATTGCCTTTGCAAGAGCCTTGTACTTCTCGCCGGAGTATTCCTTGTTGTACTCAAGGCCGGTCGGCAGAATGATTGCGCAGGCGACACCGTGTGGGGTGTCATACAGCGCGGACAGGCCGTGCGCCATGCTGTGGACGATGCCGAGGCCGACATTGGAGAAGCCCATACCGGCGATATACTGGCCGAGTGCCATGCCCTTGCGCCCGTCGGGATCGTTGTTGACAGCGTCGCGCAGGTTGGAGGAGATGAGGCGGATCGCTTCGAGGTGGAACATGTCGCTCATTTCCCATGCACCCTTGGTGATAAGACCTTCAATGGCGTGGGTCAGCGCGTCCATACCGGTGGCGGCGGTGAGCGGCGCGGGCATGGTGGACATCATATCGGGGTCGACGACGGCAATCTCTGGGATGTCGTTAGTGTCAACGCAGACGAACTTGCGCTTCTTCTCAACATCGGTGATAACGTAGTTGATGGTGACTTCAGCCGCGGTGCCGGCGGTCGTCGGGACGGCGATGGTGAAGACGGCGTGCTTCTTGGTGGGGGCGACGCCCTCGAGGGAGCGGACGTCCGCAAACTCGGGGTTATTTATAATGACGCCGACAGCCTTTGCAGTGTCCATGATGGAGCCGCCGCCGACGGCGACGATGCAGTCAGCACCGGCGTCCTTGAAAGCCTGAACGCCGTTCTGGACGTTTTCGATGGTGGGGTTTGCCTTTATATCGGTGAAGAGAGCGTAATCAATACCGGCGGCCTTCATCGGGTCGAGGATCTTGTTGATCTCGCCGCTCTTGACAACGTGCTTGCCGGAGCAGACAAGAGCCTTCTTGAAGCCGCGGGCGGACAGCTCAGGGCCGATCTCCTTGACAGCGCCGGAGCCATGGTAGGAAACAGTGTTGAGGACTATACGATTGACCATTGTGAAACCTTCCTTTCGATTTACCACAATATAGTGTTGACTTCATTGAACGGTCTTATTCGGACAGACGAGCATACCGCATGGAAAGCTTGTCTATCTTTTAACCATATTTATGATAGCACTTTTTTCCTAGGAAATTCAAGAGCAAAGTGCATTTTCGGAGATTTGGTTAATCGGTACCCATAACCGCGCCGCAATGGGTTGCGGCTTTTGTATATATTGACAGTTAATTAACAAAACGTTCATTATCTTAACAACAGCGGTTTACCAAGAACGTTCAACTGTGCGCTGCTCATGGACAAAACAAAACGCCGCTGTGCCGGTATGGACACAGCGGCGATAGAATATCAATATGAAAATTATGCGGCAGCGGCTTTTTTCTTGCCGATGAAGTGTACGGCAAGGCCGATGACCAGACCGAGGGCGGCGGGGCAGACCCAGCCGAGACCGAGGTGCGCGAGCGGGAGATTTGCGCGCACAAAGTCGAGCACACAATTGAGGTGCAGGGCGCTGATGACATTGCCCGGCAGGCTTGCGCAGAGGTCATAGAGCGCGGCGAAGAAGGTAAAGCCAATGACCCAGCGGTAGACGCGCCTGTCATGCCCGAAGAACTTCCCGCAGAGGGAGAGGACAATGAGCACGATGGCCAGCGGATAGAGGAACATCAGGACCGGCAGGGAATAGCTGATGATGTTGCTCAGACCAAAGTTTGCAAAACCGAAGGCGACAACGCTGAAGATGATCGCCCATGCGCGGTAGCTCAGCCCCTTGAACATCCCGGCAAAGGTCTCGGCACAGCTCGTGATAAGGCCGACGGAGGTCTTGAGGCAGGCGAGGGTCACGGTCGCGGCGAGGACGATAAGCCCCGGCGCGCCGAGATAGTGCTTTGCGATCTGCGCGAGGGCAACACCGCCGTTTTCCGCGCTTGCCATAACGCCGCGGCTGTGTACGCCGATGAGCGTCACAAAGAAGTAGATGACTGCCATCAGCAGGCAGCTGAAGATACCGGCGCGCACGGTGTTGGAAGCGACAGCATCGCCGTCCTCCACGCCGAGGCCGCGTATAACGTTCACGACCACGATGCCGAAGGCAAGGCTCGCAAGCGCATCGAGCGTGTTGTAGCCCTCAATGAAGCCCTCGAAAAATGGCACGGTCGCATAGTCGCCCGCGGGCTCGACCTCGGCGATGGCAGCGCCAGGGTTCACGAGCGTGACGACAACGAGGATGCCGAGGAAGAGCAGGAAAGCGGGGTTGAGTATCTTGCCGACCCAGACCATTATCTTGCCGGGGTAGAGCGAGAACAGCAGCGCCGCGACGAAGAAGGCCAGCGAGAACAGCAGCAGGTACAGCGAGAGCTTATCCGAGCCCTGCGGGATGATCTGCTCGATACCGACAGTGAAAGAGGTCGTTGCGCAGCGGGGGATCGCGAAGAACGGCCCTATCGTCAGGTACAGCGCGCAGGTGAAGAAATAACCGTATGGGCGGCCGATGTGGCTGCTCAGCTCAAACAGACCGCTGCTGCGGCTGATGCCGAGCGCCGCGACGCCGAGCAGCGGCAGACCGACGCCGGTGATGATGAAGCCGATGAGCGCGGGCCACATGTTGCGACCGGCCATCTGCCCCATATAGACAGGGAAAATCAGGTTCCCCGCGCCGAAAAACATGCCGAAGAGCATGCTGGCGATGTAGACGTATTCACTCCGACTGAGACTTTTTTTCATGGAATAGCAGTTCCTCTCCTAAATCTCTCTATCCGTATGGCTGCCGACGGCAGCCGGAAATTAACATATATGGTAACATCCCGGCGCGCAAAAGGCAACATAAATTATTTAATGGGGGCATTACTTAATGTAATAATACCATCAGCTGACAAGGACACACACGGTTTTGACGGGCAGAAAAACGCCCATGCCGCTTCAAAGCCCTTGCCAATACACAAAGTATTGCCTGCGGGCTTTTCATTGACTGAACGCATTTCTGCTCCGGCAAAACTGCTGCGCACCTGACAGTGATGGATTTTTGTGTGATTTTTGGTTTTTGAGTCGCAGACGGGCTGACGCCCGTCAAGGCGAAAAGGACAAAAAGCACCCTGCGCACTCCATGCAAAGCCCAGCGAAGTGGGTTTGCATGGAAAAGGAAGAAGGAGATTGCTTAGTGCAGCTTTTGCCGCAAGGCGGAAGCGGAACGGCGCAAGCTTCTTCTGACGTTGTCAGGCGTGTGTGCTCTTGTCAATTGATGGTACATAAAGATATTTACATTGGCAGCAGATGTCTGATATTATTGACGCAAAGAAAATAATATTGGAGGCGTTTTCCACGGAACATAATTTTAGAGACGTCGGGATAAAGGACGGCCTTGAACGGCTGCTGTTGAGCAGGCTCACCCAGCAGGAGGTAAAGGACTGGATAAGGAACTATGCCGCACCGTATAAGGAGCTGATGGCATATTACCGCTGCGCGATGATGGAGGTCGCGACGAAGTTCCAGGTGCTCGATGAAGAGCTGTCCCTGCAATATGACCGAAACCCCATCGAATCAATAAAGACAAGGCTCAAGTCGCTTGAGAGCATCGCGGATAAGCTCAACCGTCGTGATCTGCCGCTGACCGTGCAGAGAATCGAGAGCAATATAAACGACGTCGCGGGCGTGCGCGTCATATGCGCGTTCCCTTCGGATATCTATATGCTGTCCGAGGCGCTGCTGAAGCAGGACGATATACACCTTATACAAAAGAAAGACTATATCGCAAACCCCAAGGATAACGGCTACCGCAGCCTGCATCTCATCATCGAGACGCCGATCTTTCTGCATGACCAGAAAAAGCTGATGAAGGTCGAGGTGCAGTTCAGGACGATATCCATGGATTGGTGGGCAAGTCTTGAGCACAGGATCAGATACAAAAAGGATCTCCAGATGGAGGAGGGACTGCACAGGGAGCTGTTTGAATGTGCGGAACAGAGCGCGGAGCTTGACCGGCGCATGGAGCGCATACACCGCGCGGCAGAGACGCTGCGCACTGAGGAATGACGCGGCACTTTTTACAATGTATAAAGCATTCACGACAATTTACATTGCATAAATTTCATGTATAATACTGCCAAAGAAAGTAAGGTGACAGCGCTTTGAAGACGCTTATATACGGCGGCAGGCTCATAGACCCGGCAAACCGTGTCGACGGCAGACTGAACCTGCTGATAGAAGACGGCAAAGTTGCCGATGTCACGCGGGATATGCCGCAGGCTGACAGGCTCATAAACGCCGAGGGCAAAATAGTCTGTCCCGGCTTTGTGGATATACATATGCATGAGGATCCCGTCGAGCCTGACGGGAAGATATACTCCGACAGCGGCAATGCTATATTCAACTGCATGCTGCGCATGGGCGTGACGACGGCTGTCGGCGGTAACTGCGGCCTGAGCTGCTGCAACCCCGCGGACTATCTCGACTTAGTCGACCGGGACGGCGCGGCGGTAAACGTTGCGATGCTGGCGGGACACGCATGGTTCCGCGAGCATGCGGGAGCAACAGACCGCTACGGCAGGACGACGGCGGCACAGCGCGCGCAGATGCACGAGGAGATAGCTGACTGCCTCCGCCGAGGCTGCTTCGGCGTGTCCTACGGGATACGCTATGTTCCCGGCCTTGACGAGGAGGAGCTGCTTGAGACGGCCTCACCCTGCCGGGACTATGGGCGGCTTGTTGCCGCGCATATCCGCTCTGACGCCGATGAGGTGTTTGACTCCGAGCGCGAGCTGCTTGAAATCGGCCGCAGGCTCGGTATACCCGTGCAGGTGTCGCATATCGGCAGCATGGCGGGCTTCGGGCAGATGGAGGAGTTTTTGCGCATCACCGATGAATACAGGCTCCGCGGCCTTGACGTGTGCTGTGACTGCTACCCCTACTATGCCTTCTCCACCACTCTCGGCTCAACAACCTATGACGACGGCTGGATGGAGCGCTACGGCTGCGGCTACGACGCGGTCGAGCTATGCGAGGGCGAGTATAAAGGTCAGCGCTGCACCGAGGAGATATTCAAAAAGGTGCGCCGCGAGATGCCCGAGTGCCTGACCGTGTGCTATGTCATGCGTGAGCGGGACGTCGACCTTGCGCTGAGCCATCCGAACGTGATGCTCGCAAGCGACGGCATCATGTCCCACGGCCAGGGACACCCGCGTGCCGCCGGGGCGTTCCCGAGGCTTATCACGCAGTTCGTGCGGACGGGGAAGCTCGGTATGTATGAGGCGGTGAACATGATGACGACCATGCCCGCAGACAGACTCGGCCTCAAAAACAAAGGTCGGCTGAACGTCGGCGCGGATGCGGACGTTGTTGTCTTTGACCCGGAAAAGATCAGCGACTGCGCAAGCTTCAGCGAGCCTGTGCTGCCGCCGGTCGGAATAGACTGTGTACTGATAGGCGGCGAAATCGCCGCGAAGGACTGCCGGATAGTTGACCCGAGGCTCGGCAGAAGCGTAAGGAAAGTGTAAGAAATAGGAAAGAGGAGGAAAGAAAAATGCAATTCGGTTTCTGGTCTGTCGTCCCGCCGCTGCTGACTATAGTTCTGGCGCTGGTGACGAAAAACGTGTTCATCTCCCTGCTGATAGGTATCTTTGTCGGCTCAATGGTGCTCTGCAACGGCGCGCTGCTGGCGGGTCTCAACGAGACCTTTTACAGCTTCATCCACACCTTTGAGAGCAACAGCAACACCATCGTGCTTGCGTCCTTCCTGCTGATCGGCGCGCTCATTTACCTCATTGAGAAGTCCGGCGGCATCGACGGCTTCACCGAGGTCATGCTCAAGAAGCGCGCGCTCATCAAGTCCAAGCGCGGCGCAAACCTTTTCACATGGCTGCTCGGCATCATCATCTTCACCTCCGGCTCTCTCAGCTGCATGGTGACCGGCTCTATCTCCCGCCCGTTCAATGACGCGCTCAAGGTGCCGCATGAGAAGTCCGCGTTCATCATCCATGCGACGTCTACTCCATGGTGCGTGCTCTTCCCGCTCAGCGGCTGGCTCGCCGCAATGACCGGCTACCTCACCTCCGGCGGCGTCGCCGAGGGCGAGGCGATATCCGTGCTGCTCAAGTCCATCCCGCTGAACTTCTACTGCATCCTTGCCGTGTTCGGCACGCTTGCGGTATGCCTCTTCAACATAAACTTTGGACCGATGCGAAAGGCCGAGGAGCGCGCCGAGAAGACCGGCGAGCTTGACGAGCCGGGTCACGGCGGTGCGCTCAGCGATGCTGCCGATAAGGTCAGCGACGCAAAGCCCAGAGTCATCAACATGGTCCTGCCGATGTGTGTGCTCATCGTGACCATCCTTGCCACCCTCACCGTAACCGGCAACGGCAACCCGACTCAGGGCGCAGGCATGCAGAGCCTGCTGTGGGGCTGCGTCCTCGCCGTACTGACGATCTGCATCCTCTGTGTCGCGCAGAAGCAGTACACCGTTGAGAGCGTTATAAACGAAATGTTCAAGGGCATGGGCACTATGCTGCCGATGGCGGCGGTGCTGCTCTTCGGCTTCACTATGGGCAGCCTCGTCAAGAGCCTTGACACCGGCAATTACCTCACCGCCGTGTTTATGGGTGTGCTCACCCCGGCGCTGCTGCCGATGCTGAGCTTCCTGCTGTGCATGCTCCTGTCCTTTGCGACCGGAACCTCTATGGGCACGATGGCGATAATGTCCGTTATCTGCCTGCCGATGGCAATAAACATGGGCGTCAATATCGAGCTCGTGGCCGGGGCTATCTTCGGCGGCTCCATCTTCGGCGACCACTGCTCCCCGATATCCGACACGACCATAATGTCCTGCGCGACCTCCGGCTGCGACATCATCGACCATGTAAAGACCCAGATCCCCTACGCTGCGATATGCGCGGGTGTGTCGATCGTACTGTATACGGTGCTCGGATTCGTGATGTAAGACTGAAAAAGATAAAAACTCTACATATAATAGCTTCCGCAGAGTATATCTCCGCGGAAGTTATTTTTACTTTACGGGCATTTGCCTGAAGTCCTTGACCTGCCACGGCTTTAATGATAAAATACACTGTCTTAATATGTGATAATTATCCCCCGTGACCGAAAGCGGCAGGGAGGGAAACGGAGACTGATATGTGGATCGCAGATAAATGGCAGGATTTTGAGCTTATAGACTGTTCCAAGGGGGAGAAGCTGGAGCGCTGGGGGCGCTATTACCTCGTGCGCCCGGACCCGCAGGCAATATGGGATACCCCGCGCCGCAACTCACACTGGAACGACCGCGACGCGCGCTATCGCCGCAGCGAGACGGGCGGCGGCAGCTGGGACAAAGGGCACCTTCCCGAGAACTGGAAGATACGCTACGGTGAGCTGACCTTTAACGTCAAGCCCATGAACTTCAAGCACACCGGGCTCTTCCCCGAACAGGCCGCGAACTGGGACTGGGCGATGCGGAAGATCCGCGCCGCCGGTCGGCCTATCAGCGTCCTGAACCTCTTCGGCTATACGGGTGCTGCGACCGTCGCCTGCGCGAAGGCGGGGGCGAGCGTGTGCCATGTGGACGCGGCAAAGGGTATGGTCGCGTGGGGCAAGGAGAATGCTGCGGCCTCGGGACTCTCTGACGCGCCGATACGCTGGATCGTTGACGACTGCGCAAAGTTCGTCGAGCGCGAGATACGCCGCGGGCATAAATATGACGCTATCATTATGGACCCGCCGTCCTACGGGCGCGGCCCCGGCGGCGAGGTCTGGAAGCTTGAGCAGAACCTCTGGCCGTTCGTGTCGCTGTGCGCCGGGGTGCTGTCGGACGAGCCGTTATTTGTGCTCATCAATTCGTATACTACCGGGCTTTCCGCGTCGGTGCTCAGCTATGTGACGGAGAGCATATTCACAAAGAAGTTCGGCGGCAGCAGCGAGAGCCAGGAGCTCGGCCTGCCTGTTACCGACAGCGGACTGTATCTCCCCTGCGGGGCAAGCTGCCGCTGGGAGGCATGAAAGGAAATTTGCCTTGGACGCGATCATCAGGTTTGAAAATGTACATTACACCTATCCCGGGGACGAGCTTGAGAGCCTCTGCGGGATAGACCTTGAGATAGAAAAGGGCAGCTTCGTCGCCGTGCTGGGGCATAACGGCTCCGGTAAGTCGACCCTTGCAAAGCACATGAACGCTATCCTTGTCCCGGACGAGGGGCGCGTGACGGTCTGCGGGATCGACACCGCCGAGGAGGAGCGCGTCATTGATGTGCGCCGCAACGTCGGCATGGTGTTCCAGAACCCGGATAACCAGATCGTCGCAAACGTCGTGGAGGACGATGTGGCCTTTGCCCCGGAAAACCTCGGCGTCGCGCCGGAGGAGATCCGCCGCCGCGTGGATGAGGCCCTTGGCCAGGTAGGCATGTATGACCTGCGCCAGCATGCGCCGCACCTGCTCTCGGGCGGGCAGAAGCAGCGCGTCGCGATAGCGGGTGTCATTGCAATGGAACCGGAGATAATCGTACTTGATGAGCCGACCGCCATGCTCGATCCGCAGGGGCGGCGCGAGGTCATCTCGACCGTGACGCGGCTGTGCCGTGAGAAGGGCATGACCGTCGTGCTGATAACGCACCACATGGATGAGTGCGTCGGCGCGGACAGACTTATAATAATGTCAAACGGCAGCATCGTTTCTGACGGTACGCCCGAAAAGGTCTTTGCCGACGCCGCGCTCATGGAGCGCGAGGGGCTGACCGTACCGGAGACGACGCGGCTGCTGCACGATCTCAGGAAAGCGGGCTTTGAGCTCGATACCGAGGCGCTCGGAGTGGACGCCTGCGCCCGCGAGATCGCGGCGGCACTGAAGCATTAAAGAGAACGGAGACTCTTGATAAATGGCAGAGATAAAGACGGAGCGCCTGTGCCACGTATACAGCGTGGGCACTCCTTTTGAAAAGGCGGCGATCGAGGGCATTGACCTCACACTCCCGCAGGGGCAGCTGATCGGCGTGATCGGTCACACCGGCTCCGGGAAGTCCACCTTTATACAGCACCTCAACGCGCTGCTCCAGCCCACTTCGGGCGCGGTGCTCTGCGGCAGTGAGGATATCAATAAGGATAAGTTCACCCGCAAGGCGATAAGGTTCAAGGTCGGGCTCGTGTTCCAGTACCCGGAGTACCAGCTCTTTGAGGAGACGGTGTATAAGGACATCGCTTTCGGCCCCACGAACATGAAGCTCTCCGAGGAGGAGATCGACAGCCGCGTGCGCGAAGCCGCGGGTTTTACCGGCATCGATGAGGAGCTGTTCGAGCGCTCCCCGCTGGAGCTTTCGGGCGGGCAGAAGCGGCGCATAGCCATCGCGGGCGTTATCGCGATGCGCCCGGAGGTACTCGTGCTCGATGAACCGACCGCAGGGCTCGACCCCGCCGGCTGCCGGCAGATACAGGAGAACCTCTGCGCTTACCGGGAAAAGACCGGCGCGACGGTAATCATCGTCAGCCACAGCATGGACGATGTCGCCCGCCTTGCCGAGCGTATCCTCGTCTTTGATAAAGGCCATGTCGTCATGGACGGTACGCCGGAGGAGGTCTTTTCAAGACCGGAGGAGCTTACCGGCATCGGCCTTGACGTGCCGCATGCGACGGAGCTTGCAATGGCGCTGCGCCGCCGCGGCGTTGCGCTGCCGGAGAGCATATATACGCATGAGCAGCTGCTTGCCGCCATCCTTAGTATAAAGGAGGCGGGGAAATGCTGAAGGATATCACTCTCGGGCAGTTCTTCCCGGGCAATACCATCGCGCACAGGCTCGACCCGCGGACAAAGCTCATCCTCGTCGTGGTGTATATCGTCGCGCTGTTCCAGACCTCAGGCTGGATATCCTACATTGCCGTCACCGCGGCGACCGCCGGGTGCATGGCGGCATCCAAGATAAAGCCGGGCAGCATCTTCAAGGGGCTCAAGCCCATGCTGTTTATAATCGCGCTGACAGCGCTGCTCAACATCTTCTATACCGAGGGCACACCTGTGCTCCCCGGCTGGATCGTGACATGGGAGGGCATCGCGCGCGCGTTCCAGATGGTGCTGCGCATCGTCCTGCTCATTACCGGAACCTTTCTGCTGACCTACACCACGAGCCCCATCGCCCTGACGGACGGAATGGAGCTGCTGTTCGCGCCGCTCAAGAAGATCAAGGTCCCCGTGCATGAGATGACGATGATGATGAGCATGGCGCTCAGATTCATTCCCACGCTCATCGAGGAGACGGACAAGATCATGTCCGCGCAGAAGGCGCGCGGGGCGGACTTTGAGACGGGCAGCCTGATGAGCCGCGCAAAGGCGCTGCTGCCGGTGCTGGTGCCGCTGTTCGTGTCGGCATTCCGCCGCGCGGACGAGCTCGCCATTGCGATGGAAAGCCGCTGCTACCACGGCGGCGAGGGACGCACAAGGATGAAGCATCTGCAGATGCAGGGCATCGACTGGGCGGCGCTCATCACCGGCGCGGCATTCCTCGCCGGGATAATAGTTTTGAAGAAGTTCGGACTTTGACTATGAAAAATGTTGCTCTGCGCCTGCGCTATGACGGGAGCCTCTACCATGGCTGGCAGATCCAGAAAAATGAAATAAGCGTCGCGCAGACTGTCGAGGAAGCGCTGGAAAAGGTGCTCGGCACGCGCACAAAGGTCGTCGGCTGCGGCAGAACTGACGCGGGAGTGCACGCGCTGCGCTACTGCGCAAACTTCCATGCCGAAACGAACATTCCCATGGAGCGTATGCCGCTCGCGGTAAATTCCCGCCTGCCGGACGATATCGCCGTGACGGACGCGGTCGAGGTCGAAGAGGGCTTCAACGCGATCGGCTCGTGTATAAAAAAGGAATATATATATAAAATACACAATAGCAATATCCGCGATCCGTTCCTTAAAGACAGAGTCTGCTTCTATCCGCAGCGGCTCGATATGGGGCAGTTCAGCCGCGCCGCCGCAGCTTTCGAAGGCACGCACGATTTCAAGGCCGTGCGCAGCGTCGGCACTGAGACGAAGACCACCGTGCGGACAGTCTATTGGTGCCGCGCTGAAAAAGAGGGGGACATCATCACCGTCTCTATCTGTGCCGACGGCTTCCTGTACAATATGTGCAGAGCCATGGTCGGCACCATGGTCTATGCCTCCTACGGCAAGCTCCGCCCTGAGGATATCCCCGCGCTTCTTGAAAAGGGTGACCGGCGCCTCACCGGGCCGACCATGCCGCCGCAGGGATTATATCTCAACCGCGTCTGGTATGACGGCGCAGCGGGTGAAATGATGAACAGAGACTAAAAAACACAGCCTTATCTTTCCGGTTATTAATGCTATATTTGTTCATAAACTTGTGATACAGTAATAGCTGCCGGGGAGGAAGAGAAAACAGGCGGTACACCGCCGGCATATACAAAGGATGGCAGGTACATATGAGAGCTATCATTGACATCGTACTGATACTGATAATCGCCCTGTGCACGTGGAACGGCTACAAGAAAGGGCTCGTCGGGGGTATCGCCGGGATCCTCGCGATAATCATCGCGCTCTTCGGCGGCAGTCTCCTCGCTTCGGCGTATTCGCATGAGATCGTCCCGGCAGTCGAGCCTTTTGTCGACGGCTATGTGGACTCCTCCAAGAACCGCGACGCCATTCTTGATAGAATGGGCTACGGCAGCAGCGACCTTTCGCTTGAGGATATCCTCGCGCAGGATTCCTCTCTGCGCTATGACTATGCCTATGAGTGCTTCACCGCGATGGGGCTTTATGAAAAGCGCGCGGAGGAGCTTGCGGGCGACGCTGTGAGCCTTGCCGATACCGACGGGGTCACTATGACCAAGGCGGTCGTCTCCGTCCTGTGCGATACCCTTACCCGTGTGGGGCTTATGGTCGTGGCGTTTCTCCTGGTCCTTATCCTGCTCGTGGCGCTCGGCAATGTAGGGAACCTCTCCTTCAGGCTGCCGAACATGGAGGGCGTGGACGAAGTAGGCGGCGCGATAATGGGCTTTATCAAGGGCTTTCTTTACTGTGTGCTCCTGTGCTGGCTCCTGAGCTTCATGGGTCTCGTAATCGGCGCGGAGACCATGTCTCACACGACGCTCGGCCGCTTCTTCCTGATCTTTGATTTTCTTACCGGCGGTTTGCTGTAAACCGGAAATAGCAGAAAGCAGAAATATATACGGAGGCAATAAATGCAGCCTACAATGTGCTCACGCTGCGGCAAGAACGTTGCCGTGGTATTCATAACCAAGATCGAAAACGGCCAGGCCAAGAACGAGGGCCTGTGCCTTAAATGCGCCCGCGAGCTGCACATTAAGCCCGTGGACGATATGATAAACAAAATGGGCATCACCGATGATGAGCTTGACAATCTCACCGGCGAAATGATGAGCGCCCTCACCGACGGGGAGGACATCGCCCCCGTCGATGATGACGGCAGCGACGAGGAGGACGACGGCAAGACCGCGACATTCCCGTTTCTCAACCGCCTTTTCGGCGGCGGCCCCAGCGCCTCGGCATCAAACGAGAGCCAGAACCAGGGCGGAGAGCCGCGCCGCGGCGAGACTAAGGAGAATCCACCCAAGGGCGGCAAGCGTAAGTTCCTTGATAATTACTGCATCGACCTCACCGCCCGCGCCCGCGAGGGTAAGCTCGATACGATGATCGGCCGCGAGGAGGAGCTTGAGCGCGTTATCCAGATCCTCAACCGCCGCCAGAAGAATAACCCATGCCTCATCGGCGAACCCGGCGTCGGCAAGACGGCCATCGCCGAGGGGCTTGCACAGCGCATTGCCATGGGCAATGTCCCGGCAAAGCTCCAGAATAAGGAGGTCGACTTGCTCGACCTGACGGCGCTCGTCGCGGGCACACAGTTCCGCGGCCAGTTCGAGAGCCGCATGAAGGGTCTTATCGAGGAGATAAGAAAGCACGGCAACATCATCCTTGTCATTGACGAGGTACACAATATCGTCGGCGCGGGCGATGCTGAGGGCAGCATGAACGCTGCAAATATCCTCAAGCCCGCTCTCTCAAGAGGCGAAATTCAGGTCATCGGCGCGACTACCTTTACCGAGTACCGCAAGCACATAGAGAAGGACTCCGCGCTCGAGCGCCGCTTCCAGCCCGTCACCGTAGCGGAGCCGTCGGTCGAGGACAGCGTGAAGATCCTGCGCGGCATCGCGCACTATTATGAGGATTACCACGGCGTCACCATCTCCGATGAGATGTGCCGTCAGGCCGTCGTCATGAGCGAGCGGTATATCACCGACCGCTTTCTGCCCGATAAGGCTATCGACCTTATCGATGAGGCCTGCTCCGATGTGAACCTCAAGAATAAGGACATCAACCGCCGCATGGAGGCCGAGCGCGACCTTGAGAACATACGCTTTGAGCGGGACGCTCTCACGTCCGACAGCCGCGAGCTTACCGATGAGCAGCAGGATCAGCGCTATGCCCGCATCGCGGAGCTCAAGAGCAAGGAAATGCAGCTTGAAAACGAGCTGAGCGAGCTTGATAAGAACCCGCGCCCCGCTTTGACTGCCGATAACCTCGCCCGCATAATTGAGCTGTGGACGAAGATCCCCGCCTCCACCATCAAGGAGGATGAGTTCGAGCGCCTCGCGAAGCTTGACGAGCGCCTGAAGGAACACATCGTCGGTCAGGATGAAGCCGTGAACGCCGTCTGCTCCGCGATAAAGCGCAGCCGCGTCGGGCTCCAGGTCAAGCGCAAGCCCGTCAGCTTCATCTTCGTCGGCGGCACCGGAGTCGGCAAGACTGAGCTTGTCAAGCGCCTTGCAGCGGATATGTTCGATTCTCCCGAATCGCTTATCAGGCTCGATATGTCCGAGTTCATGGAGAAGTTCTCCGTCTCGCGCATCATCGGCTCGCCTCCCGGCTATGTCGGCTATGACGAGGCCGGCCAGCTCACCGAGAAGATACGCCGCAAGCCCTACAGCGTCGTGCTGTTTGACGAGATAGAAAAGGCGCATCCGGATGTTATGAACATCCTGCTCCAGATCCTCGATGACGGCCGCATCACCGACGCGCAGGGCAGGACTGTGAACTTTGAAAACACCATTATCGTTATGACCACGAACGCCGGCAGCAACAGCAAGTCCGGCAGCGTCGGCTTCGGCGGCTCGATAAGCGACATGAGCCGTGAGCGCACCATGAAAGCGCTCAACGAGTTCCTGCGCCCCGAGTTCATCAACCGCGTCGACGAGGTCATCTGCTTCAACCAGCTCACGGAAGAGAACTTCCGCGCCATTGCGGGGCTCATGCTCGGCGAGCTGCGCGATGTGATGAAGGAAAAGAACATCGCCCTCACGTGGGACGACAGCCTTGTCGACTACCTCGTCAAAAAGGCCTACTCCGTCACCTACGGCGCGCGCAACCTGCGCCGCACTATTCAGAAGGATATCGAGGATGTCCTTGCCCAGCGGATCGTTGAGAACCGCGGCAGGGAGATAAAGAGCATCGCCATGTCCGCGCAGGACGGTGCGGTGACTATCGCGATCGGGGAGTGAGACTATGGAAAGACTGCAAACTGTTCTCGGCGATATAACCAAGCAGAGCGTTGACGCGATCGTGAACGCCGCGAACTGCTCGCTGCTCGGCGGCGGGGGAGTTGACGGCGCGATCCACCGCGCCGCGGGGCCCGAGCTTCTGGCCGAGTGCCGTACACTGCACGGCTGCGAGACCGGCAGGGCGAAGATAACAAAGGGCTATAGCCTCCCCGCAAAGCATGTTATCCATACCCCCGGCCCTGTGTGGCACGGCGGCAATAAGGGCGAGGCTGAGCTTCTCACTTCCTGCTACCGCTCCTGTCTTGAGCTTGCCTCGGAAAACGGCTGCAGGACCGTGGACTTTCCCTCGATAAGCACGGGCGTGTACCATTTCCCGCTTGATAAGGCGGCGGCCATTGCCTGCAGGACCATCAAAGAATACCTCAAAGCCCACCCGGAGATAGAGCGCGTGCGCATGGTCTGCTTTGATGAGCGCACCAAGGCCGCTTACGATTCCGCTATAGCCGCGCTGGAGGCGAATGCATGAGCAGAAAGCTCATAAAGCTGCAATATAACTCTCCCGTTGTGCTGACCTTTGCGCTGCTGTCGCTCGCGGTGCTCTGGCTCGATGGGCTCACCGGCGGGAAGAGCACCCACGCGCTCTTCAGCGTGTACCGCTCATCCTTTGCCGACCTCGGCACCTATCCGCGCTTCTTCCTGCACGTGCTCGGCCACGGCAGCTATTCGCACTATATCGGCAACATGATGATGATCCTCGTCGTCGGCCCTCCGCTTGAGGAGAAGTACGGCAGCCGCCCGCTGTTCTGGGCGATCTTCCTCACGGCCTTTGTCTCAGGCATGGTGCATTGGCTCTTCTTCCCCGGCACGGCTCTGCTCGGCGCGTCGGGCATCGTGTTCATGATGATCGTCATGTCCTCGCTTGCGGGGATGAAAAACGGCTGCATCCCCATAACGCTGATCCTTGTGCTGGTTCTCTATATCGGCGGCGAGATCGTCGACGGCGTCATGCTCAAGGATAATATATCCCAGCTCAGTCACATCGTAGGAGGCATTTGCGGCGCTTTCCTCGGAATAAGCATGAGAAGGTGAGCCTATGGAAAACCTGCTTATCAGCGCCTGTCTGCTGGGCGTCGAATGCAAATACTCCGGCGGCAGCAACGCCCTGCCTGAGGAGACGATAGAAAAGCTTCGCACACGGTACCGGCTCATCCCCGTCTGCCCCGAGACGGCAGGCGGACTGCCCACCCCGCGCGACCCGAGCGAGCGGCTCGGCGAGCGTGTCGTGAGCTGCCGCGGTGCGGACGTTACCGCACAATTTAAAAAGGGCGCGGAGGCTGCGCTCACACTTGCCAGACGCTATGGCTGTACCACAGCGCTTATGAAAGAGCATAGCCCCTCATGCGGCAGCGGGCTTATTTATGACGGCAGTTTTTCGGGAAAACTTGTCAAAGGCGACGGATGCGCGGCAGAGCTTCTCAAGGCCGCGGGCGTGTCTGTGGTCGGAGAAAATGTGACAGAACTGTTAACAATGCCCGAATGAGCAGAATATAACAAAATTTTTCACATCATTCGACTTGACAGAATATTTTATGGGTCTTAAAATCAGTTACGTAAAGAAGAGTGATATTGATAAAGGAATGACAGAAGACGTAAACAACAGAAAAAAAAGGATGTGCAAAATGGAACTTACAAAAAGCGAACTTGAAATCATGAATGTCATCTGGGATGCGAAGCGTCCCCTGACAAGAGGAGAGATCCTCGATCTGTCCGTTGACAAGAAGTGGAAGGACAATTCGATCCACATTCTCCTCAACAGGCTTCTTGAAAAGGGCGCCATCATTGAGGGCGGCTTTGCAAGAAGCGGCAAATCTTACGGCAGGCTCTATGAGCCGAACATCACCGGTGTGGACTTCTATGCGGAGAATGTTCTTTCCGGCGGTGATCAGGAGAGGCTTGAAATGCTCTTTGACGCTCTGCTCAGGCGTCCGGACATTGACGCGGACATGATAAAGAAGTTCGAGTCCAAGCTTGAAGAAAAGAAAAAGGAACTCAAATAAGGAAACATGAAACCCGCATCCGGGAAACCGGATGCGGATTTTATACTGACTCGGGGAACGGAGAGGATAATTTGAAGCTCAACAGGTTTATCGGCAGTAAGGCCTTTTACAGAAAGCTCTTTGCCATCATGCTGCCGATATTGGTGCAGAACGTTATAACAAACTTTGTAAGCCTGCTTGATAACATCATGGTAGGTCAGGTCGGCACGGAGCCGATGTCCGGCGTGGCGATAGTCAACCAGCTTATTTTTGTTTTTAACCTCTGTATATTCGGCGGGCTCGCCGGCGCGGGCATATTCACCGCGCAGTACTACGGGAAGAACGACAGCAAGGGTGTTGCCGATACTTTCCGCGCAAAGCTCTACATAGCGGCGTTCACGTCTGCTGCGTTCATTGTTGTGTTCCTGCTCTTCGGAGAACAGCTCATCATGCAGTTCATCCACGAGGGCGAGGAGCAGCTTGACATGGCCGCGACGCTCAATTACGGCAAGGATTATCTCGCCGTTATGCTTATCCAGATCCCGCCCTTTGCGCTCCAGCAGGTGTATGCAAGCACCCTCAAGGAGAGCGGAGAGACGCTGGTGCCCATGAAGGCCGGTATCATCGCGGTGCTTGTGAACCTCGTCGGCAACTATATCCTCATCTTCGGCAAGCTCGGTGCGCCGGTCATGGGTGTCGTCGGCGCGGCCATCGCGACGGTGATCTCCCGCTTTGTCGAGTGCGCCATTATAATTATCTGGACGCACCGGCACAGGGACACTAACCCCTTCGTGGATCACGCCTATACCACTTGGCGCATCCCGGAGACGCTGCTGCGCCAGATCGTCGTCATGGGGCTGCCCCTGCTCGTGAACGAGCTTTTGTGGTCAAGCGGCATGACGGTGCTCAGCCAGTGCTATTCCATGCGCGGGCTTGAGGTCGTCTCCGCTGTCAATATTTCTACCACCGTCTCCAACCTCTTCTTCTGCGCCTTCTTCTCTATGGGCAATTCCATCGCCATCATCATCGGCCAGCTCCTCGGCGCAGGCGAGCTTGAGAAAGCTATTGATGAGGACAGAAAGCTCATCGCCTTTGCTGTCGCGCTGTGTGCCGCGGTCGGCGTGGTGATGGCGCTGCTCGCCCCGCTGATCCCGGAGATATACAATACCTCCGATCATGTAAAGCATATTGCGTCGGAGCTTCTGCTGGTGAGTGCTGTGATGATGCCGGTGAACGCATTTACCAATTCCTGCTACTTCACGCTCCGCTCCGGCGGCAAGACGATCATCACCTTTGTTTTTGACAGTCTGTATCTCTGGGCATTGTGCATCCCGCTTGCCTTTGTTCTCTCGCGCTATACGGCAATGCCGATACTCCGCATGTTTATATGCGTACAGGCGCTGGAGATCGTCAAGTGCAGCATCGGCTATTATCTCGTCAAGAGCCGCAAATGGGTCAAGGACCTCGTCTCCGGACCCGAAGCCCCTGCGGTCGAATTCTGATACTTTGACGCAAAAAAACTCAGCCCGCTTCAAGCTGAAGCGGGCTGAACTTTTGCAATGGCGCGGGCGAGTCTGAGCGACACGGGCGCAACTATCAGCATTTGTATCGGGGGCGCGATCGTGAAGTTATAGGGCAGATAACAGAAATAGCCTGCAACGTCCCGTTTACAGGAACGGTGCAGGCTATTTCTGATGCCTTAATGGCAATTGAAGTACGACAGAGCCGTGCTGTCCGTGAGCACAACATCGCATTTGCCGGCGTAGAGATACTCGAAGCACTCGGTCGTACCACCGGCGAGACGGGTTATCTGCCCGAGGCGGTTCACCAGCTTTTCATCGGTGTTGAGCGCGTCCAGCGCCTCAGGGGTCGAGGGCATACACATCTTGCGCCCGTTGAGCCGGAGCTTGTTCCACACCGAAGAACCGTTTCTCGTCGCTATCACAATGTCGTTATGGATATACGGGCCGTACTGCGTGAACTTGCCCGCGTCTATATCTTTCTGATCCAGCGCGATGCCGCCCCATGCGACGTCGATGTTCCCGGAAGACAGCTCGATATACACATTTTCCTTTTCTATCTGCTGCATCTTGAGGTTCCAGCCCAGCAGATCGCATACCGCTATCGCAAGCTCAACATCGAGACCCCAGAACTCGCCGTTCGTCACATAGGACATGGGGAAAGAGTTGATGTCCAGCCCGATAATAAGGTCGCGTTCCTCAGGCGGCTGGAGATTTTCGAGCGCGTCGGCCTGCTTGGGGAAGTCCAGCGCCGCGCTGCCGAGCCATTTTATCGCAAGCTCGTCCACCTTGCCCTGCGCGGCCAGAACGCTGAGCGCCGCCGTCACGTAGAAATACAGCGGGTCATCATTCCTGAAGGCCAGAGAATAGTCCTGCTCAACAAGAACCTGAACCTCGTTCACGCCGTATTTGAAGCCGCCGCAGCCTGCCGCGCCGAGCATGACGCACAGTGCCAGCAGCACGCATATCATTCGTTTCGGGAAATTACTTTTACACATATCGTTTACTCCGTCTGTCAGTGCTTGGGTTTGTAGCCTCCGCCGCCGCGCGTGGCGTGACGCTCCTGCGCCTGCTGTGAGCGCGGCACACTTTTCGGCGTGCGGCGCTGCTGCGGCTGCTGCCGCTTCTTCAAGGCGGCGCGTATTCCTATGAACGCCGCAAGTACGACCACCGCCGCGATACCCACGATAGTGGGCACTTTCTTGACTGTTTCCTTGCGCGCCTGCTCCGCGGCGAGACGCTCCTGCTCGGCCTTTTCCGCCGCCGCGCGCTCTGCCGCAAGGCGCTCCTGCTCCGCTTTTTCAGCGGCGGCATCCTCTTCGACCTTGCGTGCCGCCTCTTCTTCGGCCTGCTTCTCCTCCTCATAGGACTTGAGCTGCTCGTCAAGGCTCAGGGAATATTCGGTCAGCATCAGTGCCGCGTCAGATATGACTTTCTCATAGTTTGAGACATTGCAGGTCATTACCGTGACGATGCAGGGGTTCGGCGTGTAGATTATGCCCGTGGTGTGGTTGAAGCTTTGGCCGATCTGGTCGTCAAAGCTGCCGTACTTCTGCGCAACGTCGTACACGCCATCTATGGACTGCGACAGGCGGAAATAGTGCGTCGGCTCCGCACGGAGCAGACAGTCGATGACATTAGGGTAGCTGTCCGGATCGGAATAGAGCGTTTCCATAACCGAGGTCATGTAGCGGTTGTTGAAGTAGCAGTAGTCCATGTAATCCGGGTCATACTCGTCGTCCTTCAGCGAAGCATATTTTTTCGCCTCCGTGCGCCACTGCTCGTCCCCGCCGAGGTATTTTCTTATTATGTGCGCCCAATCATTGTTCGAGTAGGTGAGTATAAGATCTTCGATCTCGGACACGGTCTTGTCGTAAATATACGTATCCTGCGCGATCTCCCCGCTCTTGACGCGCTCGCTGAGCAGCATTATCAGCGGCACCTTGTACATACTGGCAGGGTAGAACCACTCATCGCCGTTATAGTACCATTCGTCGCCGGTCGCGGTATAGCAGAAGCCGAGGCTGAAATTCTTCGGGTCGATCCCGCGCTCGGAGAGAAAGCTCTCCGTCATCTCGTTGAGCTTCTGCGCGTTGATTATCCCGGTGTCCGCCGCCGCGTCGTCGGCCAGCGCCGATACCGGCATTGCCGAAAGCATCATCAGGCACAGCAGCAGCGATAGGAGCCGCCTGAAATTCGTCCGTCTTTTATCCTTATCCATGGTTCCGCCTGCGCGCCGTCCTTTCTCGGGTGATAAACATACTAATTATATCATATAAAAGAACTTTTGAATATATGGATTGAAAATTTTCCGGAAAGATACTATATTATAAGAAAAGAAATCTGCACCAAAGGGACGTGATATTCTGAAGGTCTCACAGCTGCCCTACAGCCGCGTTGAGCTTGACGCATTCCGCGCGTCGATGGAGGGGATAACGGAGCGCATCTGCAATGCCGCATGCACGGCGGACATCCTAAATGCGCGCGAGGACTATCTGCGCCTCTATTCCGAGTACCATACCATGAGCGCGCTTGCCTATATGCGCTATTCCGTCAACACCGCCGATGAGTTTTACTCTGCCGAGAACGATTATTATGACGAGGCCGGCCCTGCCGTACACAGTCTTATCGCCGATTATGCCGCCGCACTGCTCGATTCTCCGTTCCGCGCGGAGCTTGAGCGTGAGCTATCCCCGCTGCTGTTTAGATCGATGGAGCTTCAGCGCAAGGCGATATCCCCGGTCATCGTTGACGACATGGTCGAGGAGAACCGGCTCATCAGCGAATACTCCAAGCTGATGGCCGGGATGGAGTTTGACTTTCGCGGCGAGAAGCTGCCGCGCCCCGCGCTGCTGGGCTATCTCAAGGACAGTGACCGCACTACCCGCCGCGAGGCTATGGAGTGCCTCGGAACGACGCTTGAGAAAAACAGCGCGGAGCTTGACCGGATATTCGACGCGCTCGTCCATGTGCGCGACCGTATGGCAAAGAAGCTCGGCTATGATAACTTCATCGAGCTGGGCTACTGCCGCATGAACCGCCTATGCTACGGGCGGCAGGAGGTCGCGGAGTTCCGGCAGAACGTCCTGCGCGATATCGTCCCCGCCGTCTCCGCCCTGCGCACGGAAAACGCAAAGCGCATGGGCATTGAGGATTATAAGCTCTATGATAACGAAGTTCTCATCCCCGGCGGCGATCCGCGCCCATGCGGGAAGGACGGCATATTCGCCGCCGCGCGTGAGATGTACCACGCCATGAGCCAAGAGACCGGCGAGTTTATCGACATGATGCTCGAGAATGAAGCCTTCGATGTCGACTCCCGCAGGAACAAATGGGGCGGGGGCTACTGCACGGAGTTCGTCAAATACCGCCAGCCATTCATCCTCGCAAACTTTGACGGCACTGCCGGTGATGTCGACGTTGTGACCCACGAGGCGGGGCATGCCCTCAATGCGTGGCTCATCGCCGATAACCGCTTCGCACTCGAACTCGACTGCGGCGGCATGGAGACGGCGGAGACACACTCGATGAGCATGGAGTTTTTCGCGTGGCCGTATATGGAGAAGTTCTTCGGCGACGGAGCTGCGGCCTACCGGTACATGCACGCGCTCGACGCTTTCTCTTTCATCCCGTATGGCACCGCAGTGGACGAGTTCCAGCATATAATATATGCGCACCCCGATATGACGCCCGCGGAGCGCAGCGCCGCGTGGCTCGGGCTTGAGAAAAAGTACCGCCCGCATATCTCCGTCGAGGGCATACCTTATCTCGAAAAGGGTACGCGCTGGCAGTACCAGATGCACATATACGAAAGTCCATTTTATTACATTGACTACTGCCTTGCGCAGACCGCGGCCTTCAATTTCCTGCTGGCATCACTCGATGATTATGAGGGCGCGTTTAGTAAATATATGCGCTTTTCCCGTCAGGGCGGGGAGAGGCTGTGGACGGAGCTGCTCGCGGAAGCGGGCTTTGTCTCTCCGTTCACGCCGGGCGCGCTGGGCGAGCTTGCCTCGCGCGTCGGAACACTGCTTGAGAAAATAAAAATATAGAGAGGAATATGAAAATGAAGAAAGACATCGGAACCGAGAGCACCAGAACAGCCTATATAAACGGCATCATCCTCACCGGCGAAAAGGACATGACCCCGATAAAGGACATGATCCTCTTCACCGACGGCGATAAGATCGAGGGCATCAAGCATGAGGGCGCGAGCACCGACGGCTGCCGCGTCATAGACCTCAACGGCAGCTATATCATGCCAGGTCTTATAAACATGCACGTCCATATCCCCGGCAGCGGCAAGCCGAAAAAGAAACAGTCCGACGTCAAGAAGCTTGTCAAGCTCATGACCTCGAACGCGCTCATGAAGAAGATCGCCTACGAGATGTGCGCAAGCTATGTCAAGCCCGAGCTCTTCAGCGGCGTGACCACGCTGCGCAGCGTCGGCGGAATACAGGACCTCGACGCAAAGCTGCGCGATGAAATCAATTCCGGCAAGCGCGTAGGCCCGCGCATCCTCGCCGGAAACATGGCCGTCTCCGTCCCCGGCGGGCACATGGCGGGCTCCCTTGCCTATGAAGCGACCTCCGCTGCGGAAGCTGCCGAGTATGTGCGCAAGATTGCCGAGACGAAGCCCGACCTTATAAAGCTCATGATAACCGGAGGCGTGCTCGATGCGACCAAGAAGGGTGAGCCGGGCGAAATGAAGATGCCCGCGGACTATGTCAAGGCTGCCTGCGACGAGGCGCACCGCCTCGGCCTGCCTGTTGCCGCACACGTCGAGAGCACCGAGGGCGTCAAGGTCGCGCTCGAAAACGGCGTTGACACCATCGAGCACGGCGCAAAGCCGGATGACGAGATGATCGGCCTGTTCAAGGCGCGCTCCGCGAGCCACATCGCCACCATCTCTCCCGCGCTGCCCTTTGCACTGTTCGACCGCTCCATCATCGGCGCGACCGAGGTGCAGCAGTATAACGGCCGCATCGTTTTTGACGGCATCATCGACTGCGCCAAGGCCTGCCTTGAAAACGGCATCCCCGTCGGCCTCGGCACCGATACCGGCTGCCCCTATATCACGCACTATGATATGTGGCGCGAGGTCTATTACTTCCACAAATACTGCGGCGTGAGCAACGCCTTTGCTCTCCATACCGCGACGCTCGGCAACGCCGAGATCCTCGGCATGGAGGATGAGCTCGGCTCCATCGCTCCCGGCAAGTGCGCCGACCTGATCGTCACCGCGGCCAATCCCCTTGACGACCTCAAGGCGCTGCGCAACGTCAGCATGGTCGTTGCCCGCGGCGAGATCGTCGATATCTCCGGCCTCAAGAAGTACCCCGCTGTCGAGCATGAGCTTGACAAGTTCCTCGACTGACGGCAGATATTATATAACACAGCTCCGTGCGGCAAAAATCCGCACGGAGCTGTGTTGCTTATGTCTTTGCTGCTGCCGCAGCCTTGTTCTTTGGTATGGATATCGTGAGTATCAGCGAGTCCTCGGTCTCCTCGCGCTTCATCCCCGCGTCGATCCCGCCCTGCTTCATCAGGTCAAGGCTCTTCGAGAGGCTGTTCAGGAATATGCGCACATCCTTGAGCACGAAGGTGCGCTTCGGCTCGGCGGCGTCCTGCTGTTCTTCGGCGGGCTCTGTGAGCAGCAGTTCTATGTACTCGTCCGTCGCCGCGACGGTGAGGCCGTTTTCAATGATGTACTGAAGTGTCGCCCGCTGGGCGTTCGCGTCGGGCAGACGCAGCAGCGCGCGCCCGTGGCGCTCTGTCAGACCGTTTGCACGCAGCGCGTCGAGCACGTCGCTCGGCAGCCTGAGCAGCCGCAGCTTGTTTGCCACTGCTGACTGGGACTTACCGAGCCGCCGCGCCGCCTCCTCCTGACTCATGCCGAACATGCGTATCAGCTGGCTTATCCCTGTGGCCTCCTCGATGAAATCGAGGTCGCGCCGCTGCAAATTTTCAATGAGCGCGATGAGGCTTGCGTCCTCCATGTTCACGTCGAGCATTATGCACGGAACCTCGTCGAGCCCCGCGAGCTTTGCCGCGCGCAGCCGCCGCTCTCCCGCAACAAGCTCATAGCGCCCGCCGCGGCAGCGTACGGTGAGCGGGTTGAGAATACCGTAATTTTTTATGCTCAGGCTCAGCTCCTCCAGCGCGCCGCTGTCAAACTGCTTTCTGGGCTGAACCGGGTTCGGATAAATGTCGCCGGTGCGCAGATAGACTATTCCTCCTCTGCGCGTACCGGGGCGCGTCCTTAGTGCTTGCATCACAAAACCTCCTCATTTTGTGCTTTGGTACTGCAAGCATACACTATATATAGCGAGAAATGACGCGAAATAGGTCTTCCGGGATATCGCTTTTGCATTATCCCGGAAGACCTTGTGATATCTATTCTTTTCTGTGCGCGTTGAGCAGGACTATCGCCGCGAGTATCAGTATGATACCTGCTGCCGCAGCAGGTGTAAGCGGCTCGCTGAAAACGACAATGCCGAGCACCGTTGCCACAAGCGGCTCGACCGTCGCCATGATCGCGGCCTTGCTCGCGGGTGTGTTCTTCAGCCCCAGCGTGTACAGCAGATACGGCGCGACCGCCGTCACCACTGCAATGCTGAGCACATCGAGCGCGAAGCTCAGCGGCGGAAGTGAAGAGGCGATGGAGAGCATTTCCGCCGGACGGCATATGAACCATGAGCCCGCCGCGGAAAACAGGAACGCATATGTCGTGACCGTCAGCGGCTCATATTTCCGAAGCGCGACGCTGCCGAGGATGCTGTACAGCCCGTAGCCTATGCCGGAGCACAGGCCGATGAGCAGCCCCAGTGGGGTAAGTCCCTCCCCGCCGAGCCCGGAGACCAGCACGCAGCCGCCGAAGGCCAGCACCAATGCCGCGACGCGCCTAAGTGTGAGCCGCTCCTTGAAGAACAGCACCGACATCAGCGTCACCCATATCGGCGAAGTGTACAGCAGGATCGCCGCAATGGACAGCGGCAGCATTTCTATCGACTTAAAGTAGCACACCGTGAAGAACAGCACACTCCCGAGACCCAGCCCGAGAAACAGCGGGATATTCCGCACGGCTATCTTAAAGCCCTTGCCGCCGCGCAGCGCGAGCACAATGATGAAAATGACAGCTCCCGCCGTAAGGCGCATGGACGCGACCTGCATCGCGTCAAAGCCGAAAGAATAGAACCTGCGCACGAATATTCCCATCGTGCCCCATAGCGCCCCGGCCAGCAGGATAAGCAGCGCCGAGCGCGCGGAATTGTTTTTCATGTCGTTTACCTGCGCTTTCTTTTGTTCGGTAAACTCTACCATAAATATCTTTATATTTCAAGAAAAGCTTTGCCCGGGAAACAGGCTGCTGCAACTTTTAGTGCAGAACCAGGTTACGCAACCTTTTACAATTTTATTAAATAAGCTAAATATTGCTTGTAAGCTTGGTCGCCTTATGATAAAATACATTGGTAATTTGGATCATTGTGTCCACGCCCGCCAGTGTATATGTGCGTTTATTAAATAGAACTGCGAAGGTGTAACAGTGAAGAAAAGAATCAGCGAAACCGAAATAAACGATAGAATAGACATAGACGAGACCTACGACGAGGCTGCCGAGGCCGAAGCGCGCCGCGAGAAAAAACTCAAGCGCAGAAAGCGCCAGCGTGTCTGGGACAGGATAGCCGGTTTCATCATCATCTCCGGCATCATCATCGGCTGCGCCTGCCTTACGCTTGAGTATATAATCGTCAAAGGCCCGTCTCCCGCGCTGCGTGATATTTTCATCAGTACCATGGATGAGACGCGCCGCTTCAAGTTTATCCCGCAGATATTCCTCACCGCGGATGAGCTTAAAGAGATCCGGAGCGTTGAGGAGATGGATAAGGATATCACTACCGATACCTCGCTCATCACCATTCAGGCTGGTGAAGCTGCACAGACCGATGACGGCAAGGATGCTTACGGTCTTGTCGATGACGACGGGGACGGCATCATTTTCACCGACATCAAGGGCAACGGTTTTGTCGGCTACATGATAACCGTTCTTGATCCCTCGCGCGTTTTTGTCGGTATGCCCGACAGCTACGGCGGCGTTGGCCTCACGCTTCAGGAGCTTGTCAATAAGTATGGTGCCGAGGGCGGCATCAATGCCGGCGGATTCAAGGACGACGGCGGCGGCGGATTCGGCGGCATTCCCGAGGGCATCACCGTCATTAACGGCGAAATATATAACGGCGGAGACGGTTCGCTCAATGGTTTTGCCGGTTTTGATAAAGAGGGGATCCTCCACGTCGGGTACTTCGAGTACGATGATATTATTGCCACCGGGATCGTCAACGGCGTATCCTTTGGTCCTATCCTTATCTCCAACGGTGAGCCTACTCCCTCTGAGTATCTTACGAGCGGCGTCAATCCAAGAACAGCCATCGCACAGCGTGCCGACGGCGCGGTCATCATGCTCGTTATCGACGGACGCCAGCTGCACAGCATAGGCGCAAAGTATCAGGACGTTATCGATATTCTTATGGACTACGGCGCAGTCAACGCCTGCAACATGGACGGCGGTTCTTCTACCGTCATGTACTACGAGGGGCAGTACGTAAACAGCTGCTCCGCGGAGAATGGCCAGCCGCGCCCGCTGCCCAATGCGTTCATGTTCAAGTGATGGCGAGGTGAGTTAGATGGCCAGAAGAAAGAAAAAGAACTCCCATGTGTATTGGATATGCATGGGTATATACGCGGTCGTCCTGATCGCAGCTGCGGCTTTCGGGCTTACCAAGGTGTGGAAATACGCCGAGGAATACGAGGCTGCGCAGCCCTCCGGTACGATGGATCAGTATGTCACGGAGCTTAACGACAAGCTCTGGGGCGCCGGCATTGCGGACACTATCGCCGCTATGCCGCATGAGGTGCAGTCGGATGACGAGGTCGCCGAATATGTCAAGGATATGCTCAAGAACGGCGTTACCTATGCCAGAAAAGGCAGCTCCGATTCCGGCACGGTCGTGACCTACACGCTCAAATGCAACGGCAGTCCTTTCGGCGTTGTCAGCCTCATTGAGGATGAGAGCTATAAGGACAAGGTTGAGTTCGGCATGCTGCCGTGGAAGCTGTATAAGGAGGAGTTTGACTTTACCGGTCTGTACAGCTCTGTTGAAGCGGTCGTCCCGAGAACTTTCTCCGTTTGGCTCAACGGTGTTGAGCTTGGCGATGAATATATCATTGAGGATAACATTCATTATGACGTCCTGAAGGACTACTATGACGAGTTTGAGGGACTGCCGACCAAGGTCAGATACAGATTTGACCACTGCATCGGCAAGCTCGAACCCGTCATCAAGGATGAGAACGGCAACGACTTTGTGATCGATCCGAATAAGGACGATTCTCAGTTTATCAAGCCCTGCGATGAAAGCGAGCTTGCGCGACTGAGCAAATTTGCGGTGGGCTTTGTTGACCGCTACCTGACCTACACCTCTGGTGCGGTCGATCCGAGCTACGGCTACCAGCGTCTTATGCCGTATCTGAAGCTTGGTGCCGACCTTGACACCCGTATGAAGGAGGCAATGGACGGCTTGAGTTGGGCACATACCGCCTCTGTCCGCGTCAACTCCACGGTTCTCAATAACGCCACCGCGATCGGCGACGGCTTCTATATCTGCGATATCACCGCCAATGCCACGACCTTTGTTCCCGGCAAGGGCGAGGTCGAGGATACCAGCAACATGAGGGTCATCGTTGTCGATACAAATGACGATATCAGAGCCATTTCTCTGGAACTTTACTAAGAAAGACAGGTGGATCCGTCCCTTGCGGATGAACGGATATGTCAGAAAAACTTGAATGTCTGAAGTGTATGGCGATCGTATTGCCGTCGCTTGATCCTAATGAAAAGTTCAAAGGCGTCGTCGAGGAGCTTATCGGAAGCGGCTTCGAGCATATCGTCATTGTCAACGACGGCAGCGATGCGGAGCATCTGCACTGGTTCGAGGAGGCTGCCGCGCATGAGCAGTGTACTGTACTGACACATGAGGTCAACCGCGGAAAGGGGCGCGGCCTGAAAGACGGTTTTGCCTATGTCGCGGAAAAGCTGCCGGAAGTCAAGGGCGTCATCACCATCGACGGCGACGGTCAGCACCTCACGCGGGATATCATTGCCTGCGGTGAAAAAATGCTTGAAAATCCGGATAAGGTAGTGCTCGGCTGCCGTGATTTTAACCAGCCGGGCATCCCGCCGAGGAGCGTTGCCGGGAACAAAACGACCGCGCGTCTGTTCCGTCTGTGCTACGGCATAAAGCTTTCGGACACGCAGACCGGCCTGCGTGCCATCCCTGCAAAGTATCTCAAGCGCTTCTGCGAAATTTCCGGAGAGCGCTTTGAATATGAGACGAATATGCTTCTCAACATGAAGCGTATGGGCATCGGCTTCATCGAGCAGCCGATCACCACGGTCTACGACCCAGAGGATTACAGCTCCCACTATAACGCCGTCAAGGATTCGTGGCGCATTTTCAAGGTCATGTTCAAGTTTCTGCTCAGCTCCATGGGCTCGACGCTTATTGACCTCGGTGTGTTCTATCTGGTGATGAAGCTTTTCGGCGCGGGACTGGGCGCGTACCGTGAGCTTGTCTCCACGGCAGTTGCGCGCGCCTGCTCGTCGTTTGCGAACTTCAGCGCCAATAACGCCGTTGTGTTCGAGAACAGAAAGCACTACAAGCGCGCGCTTGCGCGGTATTACTGCCTCTGCATACCGCAGATGCTCGTTTCGGCAGGTCTTGTGACGCTTATAAACCACCTGCTTGCAAACAGCGTGCCTATACTTGCCACGCTTGTCAAGTTCGCTGTCGATACCTGCCTTTTCTTCATCAGCTACGGTATCCAGCGCGAGTGGGTGTTCACTCAGAAGGATTGATACCTACATAATAAACCGGCCTCGGAAATTTTTCCGAGGCCGGTTTATTATATTTACTCCGCTTTTGCGCGGCTGCGCGTATTTTCAACAAACGCGAAGCAGAGCAGCGCGCCCGCGAGACACACAGCCGAGCCAATGAGCAGGGTAGTGCGCACGGAGAGACTGTCGTACATTATCCCGCCGAAGAGCCCCGCAAAGATCGAGCCAAGCGTCGTCATGCTGTAAGAGAGCGACTGTCCCTTTGCCGAGTCTTCCGGTCGTATCGTCAGGCTGACGTACTGCACGAGCGCCGGAGTTATAAGCGCAAAAGAGCCTGCCTGCAATATCTGCGCTGCGTACAGTCCCGGTATGCCCGGCGAGAGCGCGATGGCCAGAGCGCGCAGCACGAACATCATGGCCGCAAAGCGTATCGTTGACGAGCATCTGATACGCCGCGTGATCCTTTCATACATCAGCATGACCGGAATCTCCAGCAGCGCCATCACGCCGTTGATGCTGCCCATGTCGGAGGAGTCGCCCCCGACGTTGCGCACGATGTTTATCATAAAGTTCGTTATCAGGTTATGCGTGAAGAACAGCACTGCCACACCCAGCAGCATCATGCAGAAGCGGACGTTTGACCGCATGAATTCCCAAAGTCCCTTGCCGCCGGCCTTTTCGTCCGAGCCGGATCTGGCGGAAGGCTTTCCGAGCCTGACAAATTCAAGGCTGATGCGCAGCAGTATCGCAGCCTGACACGCGAGGATCACGAGCGCCGCGACCGTCAGCACACCCGTGCCGAGCTTTGCGATGCGCGCGCCGATGAACATGGATGTGAGCGCATACGCAAGAGAGCCCATTCCGCGCGCCGCGCCATAGTTCACGTCCCCACCCCAGCCGCTCATGAGAAAGCACAGCTGCGTCTGTATCGGGTTTGCGATTATCGTAGTTGTGAGATATACGCAGTACATTACAGACACCGCAATGCCCTTACCCGGCACCAGCAGAAAGCCAATGAGCGCCAGCAGCTGCACCGCGATTATGACCCAGAGGGAAGCAAAAAGCGCGCCCTCCTTTGACCTGTCGAGCTTTGAGGCGAGCGACGGGGATATGATGAACGCTGCGATGCTGCCGAGCGAGATAATAAGCCCGAGCTCGGAGTTGCTGTATCCGCGCCCTTGGAGAAAAACAGCGGCATAAGCCGAGCATACGCAGAAGCCCATCCAGAAAAAGGCCTGAACAAAGGAGTACTCAATGTTGAGTGCGGTCGATTTCTTTCTCATTTCAAAACCCTTTCAATAAGAGTAACGGTACTGCGACCGAAAGAAAATTATATCACCGTCGGAGCCGGCTTGCAATAAAGAAAAACATCCCTCCGGAACAATGTCCGGAGGGTGGAGATTTCAGCCTTTAAGCTTCAGAAAGCTGCGCTTCACATTGATGTGTACCTTGTCATAAGCGACCTTGCACTCACCGTCCAGCGCCCATTCGAGCCCGTGCGGGTTCGTGATCTCGATGTGCTCAGCCTGGAAAAAATCGATAAGCGGGCAGGAATAATCCTGCGAGAGAATGCAGCGGATGATCATATCGAGCTCGAATATGGTCTTCGGCATCTTGATGAGTATGACCTCGAGCTTGCCATCGTCCGTGTCAACGATGTCGGGCGGCAATGTGATCGTACCGGCGATGGAGGTGGAATTGCACACTGCGCCGAATATATAATCGCCCTCATAGTCTATGCCGTTGGCCGAGAGCTTGAGATGGATGGGCTTGATTTTATATACGTCCTTTATCGCATCGAGAATATACGCCGTGTGCCCGAGCATGTTCTTCATGTTCTGGTCGGTCGTATAGCTCAGCCATGAGAACGCGCCGAAAGCGGCAACATAGCTGAAGAAGCTGTCCTCAAAGCAGCCGATGTCGAGCTGACGGACTTCCTTTTCTGCGATGTTCGCAGCAGCTGTTGGGATATCTATTGACAGCCCGTGCGAGGCGGCGAAGTCGTTCGTGCTCCCGCAGGGGATGTACCCGAGGGCGACCTCCGTGTCGCTTGAGGCAAGACCGGAGATGACCTCGTTGAGCGTTCCGTCCCCGCCGGTGCAGCAGACAAGATCGTAGTCCGCGCCGAGCTGTGCGGCGATCTCCGTCGCTTCGCCGCGGCAGGAGGTGACGGCTGTCGTGACGAGATAGCCGCTGTCCATGAGCCGGCGGATGATATCGGGAATATAGCGGATGACCAGCTTTTTCCCGGACACGGGGTTGATTATCAGCAGTGCGCGCTTGGGATACTTCTCCTTACAATTCAGAATTTCCTTTTCCATGATTGCTCCTTAAGTAAATGCTGCCTTAGTGATTACTTAATAAATGTCCTTTTAGATATTAGCCAGAAACAGGCACAGATATGCTGTGGGTATTGAGAAAAGCAGACTGTCCGCGCGGTCGAACATACCGCCGTGACCGGGGATGAGATTGCTGAAATCCTTCACGCCGATCATGCGCTTGAGCAGCGACTCCGCAAGGTCGCCGATCTGTCCCATGGTCGAGGCGAGAAACGCCGTGCCCATGCACAGCCATACGGACAGCGTGTGCTGATCTTTGAAAATGAAATATACTATAAGGCCGACGAACAGCGATGAGACAGCGCCGGTGACGCAGCCCTCGACTGTCTTGTTCGGGCTCACGAGCGGAGCGACCTTGTGCTTGCCGAACCACTTGCCGCCGAACATCGCGAAGCTGTCGCACACCCAGGTCGACAGGCACGCGAGGATGAACGTGAACGCCCATATGCGGCTCACGCTTATCACCATTATCGCCCCGAACAGAACGCAGGGATAGGTGAGCCCCGCGAGCGTGAAGAGCGCACCCTTGCCGGAGACCTGCTTGTGTATCACGCCGGAGAAAAGCGCAAGATATATGCAGAACACAAACAGCACACAGTATGCGAGCATGCCCGTGTCAAACACTGCGTACACATCCTGCAGTATTACAAGCGCTGCCTGTGCTGCGATGTATACAAACATCACCCACAGTGTGCAGCGCGCTTCGAGCTTTTCAACGTTTTTGCTGAACTCATAAGCGCACAGCGCCGCGGCGGCGGCAAAGAACAGAACACGGGTGACAGGGGAGACCAGCACGCAGGTAAATGTGATGGTCAGCAGGACGATGGCGGAAATTACTCTGGTTTTCAATGCGGGGACCTCTCTCTCTTTGCTTGCAGCTTAAATGAAAATTAAACTTATTTTCAAAAGATTTAATTTCTCTTAAGATAGCACATCTTCGGAAAAAACTCAATATACACCGGCGAACTGCTGACCGTCTGGAATAAAGATTTACGATAAATTCATTTCTGTTAATTGCTGGTTTAGCGTTGTGCTCGCGGGCAAGCTATGGTATTATAAGCACAGAAGTGTGCCAATAACCGCAATATGTGGAAAAGAGAGGTATATAAAATGTACGAGGATAGAAAGATACGTCTTGCCCAGGCAGACAGCCCTATATATCTGCTGCCCTCCATGGCTAACCGCCACGGCCTTATCGCCGGCGCGACCGGCACCGGCAAAACCATCACCATGAAGGTCATGGCTGAGTCCTTCTCCGATATGGGCGTGCCCGTGTTCCTTGCGGATATCAAGGGCGACCTGAGCGGCATGTGCGAAAAGGGCAAGGACAGCGAGGATATGCGCGCGCGCATCGCCCGCTTCGGGCTTGACGGCTTTGTGTATAAGTCCTACCCGACCCGCTTCTGGGATATTTTCGGTGATGAGGGGCATCCCGTCAGAGTGACCGTCAGCTCCATGGGGCCGACGCTGCTTGCAAGGCTCCTCGGCCTGACCGAGATACAGGCGGGCGTACTCAACATTGTTTTCAGAGTGGCGGACGATAACGGCCTGCTCCTGCTCGACCTCAAGGATCTGCGCTCCATGCTCCAGTATGTGGGCGATAACCGCGCCGAGTTCACCACGGCCTACGGCAACGTCTCCGCCGCCAGCATCGGCGCCATTCAGCGCGCGCTGCTCGCCTTTGAGGGCGAGGGCGGCGAGCTGTTTTTCGGCGAGCCGGAGCTTGATATCCGTGACTGGATGCGCACGGACGTTGACGGCCGCGGTTATATCAACATCCTCTACAGCAAGCGCCTTATCCAGAGCCCGACCGTGTACGGTACGTTCCTCCTCTGGATGCTGACCGAGCTCTTCGAGCGTCTGCCTGAGGTCGGCGACCTTGAGAAGCCGCGCATGATCTTCTTCTTTGATGAAGCGCACCTGCTCTTCAGCGACGCACCCAAGGCGCTCGTCCAGAAGATCGTTCAGGTCGTTAAGCTCATCCGCTCCAAGGGCATCGGCGTATACTTCATCAGCCAGAGCCCGTCGGACATCCCGAACGATGTCCTCGCTCAGCTCTCCAACCGCGTCCAACATGCGCTGCGCGCATACACCCCTGCCGAGCAGAAGGCAGTCCGCGCCGCGGCCAGCGCCTTCCGCGTGAACCCCGTCTTCGATACCGAGACGGCGATCATGGAACTCGGCGTCGGCGAAGCGCTCGTGAGCTTCCTTGACGAAAAGGGCGTCCCCGGCATAGTCCAGCGCGCAAACATCCTCCCGCCGCAGAGCCTTATGGGTCCTGCCGAGGAGCGCAGGGTGCAGAGCCTTATCGTCAGCGACGAGTTTGATATCAAGTACCGCGAGAGCGTCGACAGAGAGTCCGCCTTTGAAATTCTCAACCGCGCGAATGAGGAGCTTGAGCGCCAGCGCGCCGAGGCCGCCGCGGCAGCCGAGGAGGAGAAGCTCCGTCTCAAGGAGGAGAAGGAGGCCGAGCGTCAGCGCCTCAAGGAGGAGAAAGCTGCCGAGAAGCAGCGCGAGCGTGAGGAGCTTGCCGCTGAGAAGCAGCGCCAGAAGGAAGAGCTGGCCGCGCAGAAGCAGAAGGAGAAGGAAGCTGCCGAGAGAAGCAAGGTCGCGCAGCGCGCGGTTTCAAACGCTGCGTCCTCCGTTATGAGCTCTCTCAGCTCCAATATCATCAATTCCATGACCGGCGGCAAGACGACCAGCACCAAGACCATTGCCACCCGTGCCGCGAGGAACGCTCTCAGCTCCGTCATGCGCTCCGGCTCCAACTCCATCGTCCGCGGCCTTTTCGGAAATAAGAAGTAAAAACAGAACATAGTAATAATAGGCTCCCCTTGCTTTTCAAGGGGAGCTGCCGCAAAGCGGCTGAGGGGATAAAAGCCTTGGTTTCCCTGCGCGGCATAACTATATGTCTTTGTCAATTGATGGCCAAGAAAGGAGACAAAAAATGAAACGCAGCTTGAGTCTTATCCTTTGTCTGACGCTTGTGTTTGCGCTGTGCGGCTGCGGCAAAGCGTCGCGCCCCGTCAGTTTCCCGCTTGATGATGACAAGATCGCGGTCACTGTCACGGAGCTTGGTCTCCCGTGGGAGCTGTCGGCGGATGAGTGCCAGTCATATTCTGAGGATCAGCGCACCTGCGTACTGCGTGATATGATCGAGACCTACGCCGAGGGCGGCAGTAAGCTCCTGCGCGCGGCGATCAGCAGCGGCAATTCCGGCGGCGGGGACTATATGTTTGCAAACTTTGAGGGCACGCCGCAGACGGAAGAGCCGGAACTTGACTGGGCTTATTGGAAAAAGCAGCTGCGCCTGACCGAAATGCTCTGGGGCATGGAGGATGGACAGCTTTATAATATCCTCTCCGAAAAGCCGGAGCCCGACCGCGTCGTATCGCAGGATGTCTCGACGCAGGGGACTGTAGATCATCTTATATGGGAGCTCACGCTTGAGAGCGGCGAGCGCATCGACGTCAACTGGCGCTGCTATCCGACGACATTCACAAGCAGTGCGCAGACCGGCCGCGAAGTCGACGATTGGGGACAGCGCCTCAGCATAAGAGTTTTTGCTTCCGAAAAGGTGTATGACAACATCATGGAACAGGCGGCAAAGGCGGCTGAAAACCAGGCAAAAAAATAAACGTAAAGCACCGGATGGAGCGCAGTGCTCCATCCGGTGCTTTATTATACTTACGACTCTCCGAGCAGTGCCCGGCGGAACGGTATTCGTTTCTTCTGCCGCCGTCACGCCGGTTCGTAAGACTTGCTTACCTCTATACCCTCTGCGTTGTATTCGACGTCTTCCATGAGCGTCGGATCGACGCGGCTTCTCTTTTTTATCACCATGCCTTGACCCTTGAGGTTGAACACCCATATCTTGCTGCCCGGAAACTCAGGGTCGGGCTTTCTGAACACGCTGGATTCATTGAGGCGGCAGAACTTCGCGCGCCCCTCAGGGGTGTCGAGGATATCGCCGGGGCCGTTGTAGTAGAGCTCATCCTTCGCGGCTTCCTTCTTGAACGCCTCCCAGTTCTCGTCGTTGACTTTCATAACGTCATTGGGTTCTATCATAATGCGTCTCCTTTTTGCTTTCGTTATTGCATTATATTTGACAGTATTTTACCATGCCGCAAAGCGCTTGGCAACCACGTTTTTTAATGAAATATGTTAATTGAAATACGTAAACTAAAATATGTAAATGATAATACGTAAAATAAATTACGTAGCCTGAAATATGAAAACTGAATTACGAAAACAAAATTACGTAGACAATATTATGAAAACCGCACCGGCAGCATAATTGCTGCCGGTGCGGTTTTCGGTTAAGAATGTATAGAATCAGGTCGGCAGGGGAGAGCGCTTCAGCTCTCGTAGCCCATCGGGTTCTTGCTCTGCCATGCCCATGTGTCGCGGCACATGTCGTCAAGGTCATATTCTGCCTTCCAGCCGAGCAGCTCCGCGCTCTTGTCGGGACTGGAGTAGACGGTCGCCAGATCGCCGGGGCGGCGATCGACTATCTCGTAGGGGATCTTCTTTCCTGTGACGCGCTCAAAGGCATGCACCATATCAAGCACACTGTAGCCCACGCCGGTGCCGAGGTTAAACGCACTTTCGCCGCGGTGCTTGAGCATGTAGTCTATCGCGCAGACATGCCCGCGCGCAAGGTCGACGACGTGGATATAGTCGCGCACACCGGTGCCGTCGGGCGTGTCATAGTCATTGCCGAACACGTTCAGATGATCGCGGCGGCCGATAGCGACCTGAGATATGTAGGGCATGAGGTTGTTCGGAATGCCGCGCGGGTCCTCGCCGATAAGCCCGCTGCTGTGCGCGCCGATGGGGTTAAAGTAGCGCAGCAGGACGACCGACCAGTCGGGCACGGCCTTTGCCGTGTCGCGCAGGATCTGCTCGGACATGTACTTTGTCCAGCCGTAGGGGTTCGTACACATACCCGTGTGCGAGGTCTCGCGCAGCGGCATGCTGTTGTCGCCGGAATAGACCGTCGCGGAGGAGGAGAACACTATGTTGTTCACCCCGTGATCCTTCATCGCGCGGCATAGCGTGACCGTGGAATTGAGGTTGTTGTCGTAGTACTCCAGCGGCATTGCCACCGATTCACCGACGGCTTTAAGACCCGCGAAGTGTATCGCGCAGCCTATGTTGTGCGTTTCAAAAATCTTGTCGAGCGCTGCGCGGTCGCGCACATCCGCCTCGTAGAAGCTCAGCTTTTTGCCGGTGATCTGCTCGACACGCTCAAGCGCCTTGGGGTTGGAGTTAACGAGGTTGTCTATCACGACTACGCCGTAGCCCTTATTCAGAAGCTCAACGCAGGTGTGGCTGCCGATGTATCCGGCGCCGCCGGTAACAAGAATATCCATTTTCTTTACCTCTCAGTCCAAAAGCTTTTCGGGGTATACGCCCTCATCGCGCAGCGCCTTTATCGCGTTCACGACCGTGGGGAAATCCTCTTTGTATGTCATGCCGTACCACTGCTCATGGCAGGGGAGCACGGCTACCGTGCCCTCACCGTCCTTTATCATCGCGTTTGTGACAAAGGGGAGGAAGTATTCGCACTTGGTCGGATTTACCGAGAGATTCGCATCCAGCCAAGCGGGGAAGCGCTTGTAAAGCTCGTCGAGCATGGAATTGCTGAATGCCCAGCAGTTCATCGACACCGGCACGTCAGCGGGCAGGGGAGTGTAGCTCTCGCCGTCCTCGGTGAAGGAGATGACCTCTCCGTGCTTTTCAATGTGCGTGCGCTCCACAACGTCCGTGAGCAGGCCGTTCTCGACCTGACAGATACCGCGCGCAACGTAGCCCGTTTCCGTCACCGTGTTCCGGAGCTGGTAGGCGACCATCGCATGCTCCGTGCCGGGGCGCTCCTTTGAAAGAAAATCATACATCGCCTCGTAGGCTGCGCGGCCGTAGAAGTCGTCCGCGTTAATGACGGCGAAGGGGCCGTCCACTATCCCGCGGCAGCAGAGCACGGCGTGTCCCGTGCCCCAAGGCTTCACGCGCCCCTCGGGGACACTGTAGCCTTCCGGCAGCAGGTCGAGCTGCTGGTAGACGTATTTCACGTCGAAGTATTTCTCCATGCGCCGACCGACCGCGGCCTTGAAGTCCTCTTCGATCTCATGCTTGATGATGAACGCGACCTTGCGGAACCCCGCGCGGTAAGCGTCATACAGCGAAAAATCAATGATCGCGTGGCCAAAATCATCCACCGCCATGATCTGCTTCAGACCGCCGAAGCGGCTGCCCATGCCCGCGGCAAGGATGACAAGAGTAGGCTCTCTCATAATAAATACCTCTGTGTCAGATGGAATCTGAAAATGCAAAAGTATTATATCATTTCCGTCCGGATTTGTACATACTAAAACCGTATTCGGCACTGCGGCTTGCGAATATACGGGATATGTGCTATACTACAGTGAATTATAATATTGTTTGGTACTCCGAAAAGGAGGGTATATATGAAAAACGAAGCAAAAGGAAACGGAAGAGTCCGATATTATATCGACAGCAAGAGCATCTGGGGGCAAGGCGCGGTGATGCTCATGCTCATCGCGGTGGTCTTCCGTATCATCGGCTGCTGGGGGATGTGGAGCGAGGCGTCCTTTGCATGGACGCAGATAGTTCTGCCCATTGCGTGCAATGTCCTCTTCGCGCTGTGCGTCTGCCTGTTCGGTAAGAAAGGCTTTTTCGTGTCGGCGCTGCCCGTGCTCCTCGGAGTCGTGTTCTTTATAATCAAGTCCCTGACCTTTGAGAGCAAGATACACATGGTGCTCTGCGTCCTGCTGTATCTTGTCGTTGCAGTGCTCTATACCGGCACCGTCACCGGCAGCATCGGCACAAAGTGGCTCCTGCCGCCGCTCTTCGGCCTGCCGTTTATTTACCATGTTTTTGTTGAGGATCTCCCGGCTCTGTCGAACACTGTTCAGCCCGTGACCTTCTCGGCCGGCATGCAGGAGATGTCCGTGCTGTGCATCATGGCGGCGCTGTTCTGCACCGGCATGGGGCTGAAGAAACGCCAGCCCGCCGAGCCTGAGCTTCCCAAAATCGCCGACCCCGTGGTGATCCTGCCGCAGAGCGCGCCCACGGCGGACGCGCCGCAGGCTCCCGCAGAGGAGACCGTGACTGCCGGGGCAGCCGCACCGGAGCAGCCCGAAGCCGCTTCGACAGCGGCGGAGGCCGAACCAGTTCAGGAGAACAGTAATGAGGCCTGAGAAGAGAAGTGCGCGCGGCGGGACGGCTGTGCGCAATGAGAAACGCACGATATATATCGTCTGCGCAGCTTTAGCGGCGGTGTTCATCATTGCCGTCGCGGTGGTGCTGCGCGGCGTTTCGGATAAACGCGTGTACAATAACTATATGCAGCAAGCGCAGCAAAGCTATTCGTCCAACGATTTTGACAGTGCGCTCTCTGCGCTGCGCAAGGCTGCGTCCATAGACGAGACTGACGACTGCCTCATGCTCATGGCCGACTGCTACGAGACGCAGGGGAACTATACCAAGGCGCTTGAGGTGCTGCGCCGGATGGATCTGCAGAACCCCACGGTCGCCTCACGCATCGCGTCTATCGAGAAATACCGCCAGACTCTCAGTCAGGCGGAGAAGGTGACTGTTTCTGGCCGGCAGTATTCATTGAGTACGACGAGCCTTGTCCTTGATAATCAGGGGCTGACGGACGCCGCGCTTGACGAGGTCGTGCAGCTCTATGCGCTCGAGAGCCTGTCCGTATCGGGAAACTCACTGTATGATATCTCAAAGCTCACCGCTCTCGGCGGGCTCACGACGCTGAACCTCAGCGGCAACAATATCAGCAATATCCAGCCGCTTACGCAGCTGACAAATCTGCGCACCCTATATCTTGACAATAACCCTATCACCGATCTTACGCCGCTGTGCAGCCTCACAAACCTGACGAGCCTGAGCATCAAGGGCATCGCCATCACCGAGAGCCAACTTGAGACGCTCTCCAAAGCGCTTCCCAACTGTGCCATCCACAGCGAAGCCGCGCAGGAGGAAGTGCAGGATATAAGCTTCGGCGGCGCTACCTTCAAGTCGGATGTTACGGAGCTTGACCTCAGCGGCATGGGTCTGCGCGATATCTCCGCGCTCTCCAACTGCAAGGAACTCACGCGGCTGAATCTCAGCAATAACGAGATAAGCGATCTCAGCCCGCTTATGAACATTCCGGGGCTTGTGTGGCTCGACGTGTCCGATAATCAGCTGAGCGACCTGCGCCCGCTCATGGGCATCGGCACGCTCGCTTTCCTCAACGCTTCGAACAACAGCGTCACGAGCACCGCGCCTTTCAGCATGATGACCGGGCTTACCGAGCTCTATCTTGACAATAACCCGCTCAGGAGCTTCACCGGCCTGCGCAAGCTGCGCAGCCTTACCACGCTTGGTCTCAGCGGCACAGGACTCACGGATGAGGGACTTGACAATCTCAGCGGCCTTGTGCTCCTGCGCACGCTTTATGTTGAGGATAACCCCTCCCTGACCGGTGAGGCCGTTGACGAACTGAGCGCCACCCTCGGCAACTGCACCATAGAGCACTCCGGCCTTGCGTATTCTGTGTCCATCGACGGCCATGTTGTGACGACAGACGCCGAGACCCTTTCGTTCCCGTCCTGCGGCATAATCAATATCGAGAACATCGCGAAGCTGCCGAACCTCGTATCGGTAGACCTCAGCGGCAACTGCATCAGCAATCTCTATTCCCTGCAATATGCCGACTGCCGCTTCACGATAACCGACCTGAACCTCAGCGGCAACCGCCTTGAGGATATCACTCCGCTGTCGTATCTCCAGAATATTGAGCGGCTGGATGTGTCATATAACGACATAAGCTCAGAGCTGCCCTTTATGGCGATGTATAGCCTTGAGTCACTGAACCTCACTGGCAACCCGCTGACGGACGAGCAGGTCGAGCTCATCCGCAAGAACCTCCCGAACTGCGATGTGATTTTCTAAATAAGAGTAATATTAAGAGTCCCCAGCCTGCGCCGGGGACTCCGTTTTATCTGCTTCGGCTCTGCTCAATGACCGCGCGTATGCCTTCCACAGTCTCGCCCTCGCGCAGTCCGCGCGCGAATATCAGCAGGCGGCCGTCGATGCCTGCACGGCTGCATGTGACAAGCACAAGGATCTGATCCTGCGCGTCGACCGTGAGCGGGATACTGAAGATCGAGCGCGTCTTTGCCTCGTCAATGAGCGCCTGCATACCCATGTCACCGGAGCTTTTCAGCTCGTCGAATCTGCGCAGATAGAAGCTGTCCTCGTCGTCCGGCAGCATGGATGCGTCGAATACCGCGAACACTGCGTACTCCTTCGCTTCCTCGAACCTGACCGTGTCCCATTCAATGACTGCGTTCTCCTTCAACTGCTCTAAATTCCTGTACTGCGAAAGCTTTCCGAACTTGATCCCGCCGTCGATGTTATGCCCGTAAAGTATCAGATATGGCGCGTCGACCCAGTCGGTGTTTTTCTCGTCGGCGAAAACCGTGCCGATGCCGCTGTACTCTCCACGGAAATCGTGGTCGAGATAAAACTCATTGTCCCGGAATACGACCGGCTCGTCAGCAAGCTCACCTGCACGGACCCAGCCGATGATATCCGGATTGATCTCGTAAAGCTCACTGAAGCGCTCAGGTATCTCGAAAGCTGTGTCGACGCTGACGTTGATTTCCTGCGCGCTGGGGGACTGGGGAGCGTGGTACAGCTCGGCAAGCTCGGCGGCATTTGCCGCCTCATGCCTGCGCATCAGCACCGTTCCGGTCAGGGACGATGAAAGCACGGCAAATGCACACAGCGAGGCAATTAACAGCACCTTGTATCTGCCGCCGCGCCGCTTCCCGGGGCGGCGCTTTTCCGTTTCTTTCGTCTGCATGTCGTGCTCTCCTTCTCAGAACGCCTCAGGCTCTCTGCGGCAGAGCACGATAGCCGCGCCGCTGAGACATGCGCTCACCGTGATACCGGCTGCAAGGATCGCTTGGATAAGCGGCAGGCTGTCGCCGGTCTTTGGGACATCTTCGTTCCGACCTGAGCCGACGTCTTCACCGACGCCGGGGAGAGTGACGGTGTAGTATTTTCCCGTCCAGTGCGTCTCGCTGTTCTCGCCTTCAGACGACGAGGAGGAAAGCTTGACGGTGGGGTCATCGACGTTGAAGGAGAAGTCGACGCTCAGATCCACATCCTGCTGTGCTGAGCCCGCGCCGATGAAGGTCTGAGAGGACTGATTATTCTTTACGCAGGTGAACAGGTACACGCCGTTTTCAATGTTCTGTGTGCCGTTCAGGTTCAGTGTCACCGTCGTGTTTGCGGATAGCAGGAGCCCCGAGAGCGTGTATGAGCCGTCAGGGTTCGAGGTGACGGCGCGTATCCCGTTCTCGCTGTCCCTGCTGCTGTCGCCGCACAGACGGTAGGAGCCCGCGGCAACGCCGTTTGCGAACACCGTCACTATGAGGTCGCTTGAGGTGCTGTCGGGGATGACCGCCATGCTGATGGTTATGTCCGTCTCATACTGCCCCGCGTCGTTCCGCTCGCCGACCGTGAGGCTCATGTCCTTCGCAAAGTCGTCCTTCGTGAGAAGAGTGTTGTTTATGTCAGCCTCCTGCCCCGGCATGCCGATCAGGTACCGGTATATCCCGTTTATAAGCGCCTTGTCGGCGGAGCTGACCTCATCGAACTTGCTGCCGCTGCAATAGCGCCCGACGATATCGCTGACGTCAAGCGCCGTGCTGCCGCTGTTGCCGAAGTACCATATTGCTGCCTGCGTTGCTGTGAGCGCCATCCCGTCGCTGAGCTGCGCGGCCTGCTCCTTTGTGAGCTGTCCCGCGTCAATGAGCATTTTTTTGAACGCGTCGAGACTGCCCGGAGTCGGGCTCTCGGGGTCGGTGCTGGAGTTTTCCACGCCCCAGTACCCGTTGAGCACAATCGCGCGGATCCTGTCGGCTGCCTCGCCGTCCTCGTTGTTTGCGTAGTAGTCCGCGTCCTCAAGCCGCTCCATGTTGTACTGCGCACCCTTGCGGGGGCTGACGTCGAAGTCCGCGCAATAGACGTAGTATTTCGAGCCGTCCGCGCCCTGAAGCACGAACTGGTGCGGCTGCCATGTGCTGGCGCCGCCTGCCTTGACGCGGAACGCGCTTTCTATTCCGTATTCGCCGAGCCACTGGAAAAACTCCGCGCTGCTGTCATAGTCTGTCAGCTCGTAACGGCGGTTATAGAGATCGCGCTCGGTGTCCGTGGTGCCGCTGCCGTCGTTGCGGAGCGAGGGGAAAAAGGTACGGAAGGTTTTTGAGTAGTCAATATCGGTGCTGCCCGTGATCTTTCCCATCCATGCCGACAGCCTCCTCTCGCTGCCCGATACGCTGCATGAGCTGCCGCGGCTCTCGGCGCTTATGACCTTCGTCCGGCTCTTCGTTATGAGCTGCTTTCCGTCCGGGAGGGTCTCGACCTTCGTCGTCGTGGCCACGTACTGCCCGAATACCGGGTTGCTGTATGCGACGGGCTTGCCGTTTTCAAAGGTGATGACGGTGTAGCCTGTGAGCTTTCCCTCATCGTCGTATATTTCTGATACGAGGTCGCCGCTGAGTATCTTACCGTCCGCATCGTACACTGGCTCATTTGCCGGGGTAGGCTTTTCGGGCGGCTCGTAGTCGAGGCTGGTCCAGCCGCCATTGGGGTTTATCTCCGCGTTTTCCGGAGGCGCGGAATCCTCCGTCGTCGCGGACGTCGTCGTGGTTTTCAGAGTGCTGTAGCCCGTGATGCGGCCTTCCTTGTCCCGCGTGTAGGCGACGGTCTCGGTCGTCTGCTGCCCGTCCGTGCCGTAGACCGTGCGCGTATATGTAGTGGTGTTGGTCTGCGCATCGATGCTGACCTGTACCTTGGTTATAACGCCGTTATCCTCGCTGGTGCTGTCCTCACTTATCCATGTGTCGTCTGCCTTGACCCAGCCGGGGATGTCGATAGTGCCCTCGTCGAGCCATGCATCGGCAGCTTCACTGCTCTCTGCGCTGCCGCCCGGTGTGAGCTCGACCGTCAAGTCCGGGACCTCCGTCTTGATATCGGGTGTACCGTCCACGGTCTTGCCCGAACCGTTGTCGGTTTTTATCTCCGCAGTGCCGCCGTCTGCACTGCCCTTGACAGTCGTCTCGCGCCCCTCGGCTTCACCCTCGGCGCTTGTTAGGTTCCCGGCTTCGTCTTGTGTCTCCGAAGTTTTCCCGTGCTCCTCGCCGCTTGTGCCCTCGTCGGACCATTCCTTGTCGAAGCTGACGGTTATCGTCGTCTCCCCGGTGACGGGATCCGTGACGGCGGAGGAATCAGCGGTGAGCCTTGGGGACTCCGGTGTCCCGTCGCCGGTCTCGGTGCGGCTCTGCGCGCTCTCTTCGGCAAATGCGGCAGCGCCCGAGAAGGCGCTCAGCGTCATTGCCAGTACCAGTACGCAGGACAGAAGCTTCAAATGATTTCTTTTCAACATTATGCCCTCCCATTGTAATTGACCCGGCCTGCGGTGTATTTGCCTTGGCCTTGCCGCAGGTCATACCATATAAAGCATATTCACGTTCCTGGGAGAATATGAAGGCAGTTTTGTAAAGCTGTACAAAATTTTCCATCAAAGTCGGTGACTTGTGACGATTATTGCATTATTCACAAAAAAGACTTCTTTTTCTTGCAGAGCTGTGATATAATATCCACAAGAAGCAGAGATGCTTCTTTGGTCAATACAGCACAGTCGAAAGGAGTTGTCACAAATGAAGTTCACTTTTACCGAGAAAAAGATGGAGTCCTCCGAGGATCTGAGAACCTATTCGATAAGAAAGATAGGAAAGCTCGACAGGTTCTTCAAGACCGAGGCCGATGCTTACGTTACTTTCAGCATTGAGCGCGGCCGCTTCCTCGCCGAGATCACCATCCACAACAACGGCATGTATTACAGGGCAAGCGAACTTACGAGCGACATGTACGCATCTGTTGATTCCGGCGTTGCCGCGATAGAGCGCCAGATCCGCAGAAACAAGACCCGTCTTGAAAAGCGTCTCAGAGAGGGCGCGCTGGAGAGAGACGCCGGTGCGGCTTTCGCCGCAGTTCCGGACGAGCCGGACGAGGAGTTCAAGATCGTCCGCAGCAAGCGCTTCTCCATAAAGCCCATGTCCCCGGAGGAGGCGATACTTCAGATGAACCTGCTTGGGCACGAGTTCTTTGTGTTCAAGAATATGGACTCTGATGATGCAGTCTCCGTGGTTTATAAGCGCAAGCAGGGCGGCTACGGCCTCATCTGCGACGACGGCATGGACGATTGAGACACGCTCCTTCATCGACAGAGATTTGATATAAATTTGTATACCCCTCCGTTTTAACGGAGGGGTATTTTATGCGCCTGATGACGATAGGTGAGCGCATGTTCATACACACAGAAAAAAATATTTGAAATTGTTAAAAAAAAGTCTTGCAATTTCTGGAGAGATGGCGTATATTATAGGCAACGAGGAATGTTAAAAATTTATCGTTAATTATTACTCAATTTATTTGGGAGGTATTAGATATGAAGTGCCCTCGCTGTGGTGGAGAAATGACCCGTGACGATCATCGCAAGTACCCTATTGATATGTGCTATAACTGCGGTTATACGGAGAGCAGAGGGAATTCCCGCTCCGCTAAGGTGCTGTCCGGGACGACGAATTTTGAGCATCTCAAGAAGCTGAACTTCAATGAGTTTGTTGCGTTTGTTGGGGAAGGGCTTGGGTGCAGCGCCAATAAGCTTTCCGAGTGGCTGACTCATACTTGCTGATAAATTGATTTGATACGCAGACCGCTCCGACCAATTTGGCCGGAGCGGTTTTTGTTGCCAATTGCATGCGTCTGGTTTATAATATCATTTATCAAAAAAGACAGGATACGGTGAAACAATGGACGAAAACAGAAGCGTCGGCAAGCTTTATATTGTCGCGACGCCTATCGGCAACTCAAAGGATATGTCCCCGCGCGGCAGGCAGATCCTCGCGGACGCGGATATGATCGCCGCTGAGGATACGCGCCGCTCCATGGTGCTGCTCAATAAGCTTGAGATACGCAATAAGCTTGTCTCGAACCATAAGTTCAATGAATATGGCAAGGCAAAGTATTTTATAAATGAACTGCTCTCGGGCAAGAACGTCGCCGTTATAAGCGACGCCGGTACCCCCTGCATCTCTGACCCCGGCAATGAGCTTATCAAGGCCGCGGTCGAGGCCGGTATCCCGGTCATCGGCGTACCCGGCTGCTGCGCCGCCGTTACGGCGCTGTCCGTCTCGGGCTTTGATCTGTCAAGCTTCATGTTCTATGGCTTCTTCCCGCGTGAGAATGTGGAGCGCCGCCGCCTGCTCGAAAAGATGCGCCGCGGCGATACGCGCACCTACGCGCTCTATGAGTCGCCCAAGCGCATTATGGAGCTTGTCGATTTCTTTATAGAGAGCGGCGCGCACTGCCGCATGTGCCTGTGCAACGATCTTACAAAGCTGCATGAAATGAGCTTTCGCGGCACTCCCAGCGAGGTCAAGGATCAGCTCCTTGCCAAGGGCAGCTACGATAAGGGCGAGTACGCCGTTGTCGTCGAGATAGACGAGGACTATATTTTCAATAAGGTCGAGCATACCGTCAGCGCCGAGGCGATGCTTGTCGACGCTATGGTCTCCGGCAGCCTCTCGGCAAAGGATGCTGTCGCCGCCGTGCTCGCGGATGAGAACAATTCCTACAGCAAGAACGAGCTGAAGGCCGCCGCGCTGAACCTCAAGCGCCTTTTCGGAGGCTGATATGGGCAGGATAATTCAGGAACTGGAGCGCTCACTGCCCGGTCTGTCAAAGGCTGTTTTCTCCCAGAGCATCGATAAGCTTTCGGATGAAAAGGTCGTCATCCGCCCTGTCAGCACTAAGACAGGCATAGCCTATCAGGCCGAGAGCTTTCGCAATAATAAGGCCTTTCACCGTAACCTTACCGCCGACGCGCTTCTGCGCTATGCCGAGGAGGAGCTTGAGGGGCGGTACCGTCAGGTGCTGATAGTCTCACAGAGCGGGGGCGGGCAGTTCTGCCTCAAGGTCAATGGCGAGTATAAGCGCACCGGTAAGGCCGCGGCGCTCCCGCTGCCCGGCGGCGCTGCCGCGCATGACCGCGAGAAGGGATATCTCCTGCGCGAGGGTGAGAACATCCCAGCGTTTGTCGACCTCGGCGTGTTCACGCAGGACTTCAAGATCGTCCGCGCCAAGTACAGCAAGTACCGGCAGATAAACCGCTTTGTCGAGCTTGTCGATCAGTCTTTTGCCGCCGACGGCAGGGAAGAGATCAGCATCCTTGATTTCGGCTGCGGCAAGTCGTACCTGACTTTTATTCTCTATTATTACTTTTCCGTCAAAAAAGGTGTGCGCACCCGCATCATCGGCTACGATCTCAAGGCCGATGTCGTCGAGCGCTGCAATGAGATCGCCTCGCGCTACGGCTATGACGGGCTGCGCTTCGAGGTCGCGGATGTGACGCGGGACACGCTTGCCGATACGCATATCGACATGGTCGTGACGCTCCACGCCTGCGATACCGCCACGGACTATGCTCTTGCTTATGCCGTGAACCGCCGTGTCGGGCGCATCTTCTCCGTGCCCTGCTGCCAGCATGAAATCAATTCCAGCATCCACAGCGGGGGAGAGCTTGACCTGCTGCTTGAATACGGCATCGTCAAGGAGCGCGTCTGCGCCCTGCTGACGGATTCTATCCGCGCTGCTGTCCTCGAGGACGCGGGGTATAAGGTGGATATGATAGAGTTCATTGACCTTGAGCATTCGCCGAAGAACATCATGCTGCGCGCGGAGTATACCGGCAAGCGCCGCGGCTCAGGCCGCGCAAAGGCCGAAGCCTTGCGCGAAAAATACGGCTTCACCCAGACCCTGCTTGATCTCGTGAAGTGAAGATGGAAAGCAGGTAAATAAGACAGTCCAACTGCTCCCCATGTTTTTCATGGGGAGCAGTTTTTTTGCTCCGTATACAGCGGAAAGGATATATCTATCCTCAGCCCGTTTTCATTGCGCACGGCCATCTCACCGCCGTGTGCTTTTATTATTCTGTAGGCAAGCGGCAGACCCAGTCCGTGTGTGCTGTCTGGGATGGTGCCGAGGCTTTCGAGCACCGCCTCGTCGATACCGCTGCCGTTGTCGGCAATGCGGATGCACACGCTATTGCCGGTCGCATACTCCTCTATCTCCACGGTGCAGCCCTCGCCGTTATGCTGCATTGCATTTGAGATGAGGTTAAACACCGCACGGGCGATAAGCTCGCTGTCACAGAGAATCACGGCAGCCTCGTCGCGCAGCTCCGGTCTTATCTCCTGACCCTCGGCAAGGCCGCTATTTAGCACGTCCGCCACGGCGGCGCGTATTATCGGGCACAGCCGCGCGGGCTTTCTGCGCTGCGGCTGCATATCGCTCTCAAGCGTGGAGATAAGGTTCAGGTCGTCCACGAGCCGCCCGGCTCTTCCGGCCTGCAATACTATGCGCTCGGCGCTCTCCGCCGCGGGTTCAGGCACCGTGTCGGCGGAGGCGATGGCTTCGGCGTTTCCCATTATCACCGCAAGCGGTGTGCGTATATCGTGCGATATTCCGTTTACCCAGTTGCGCCGCGCCGTGTCGCGCTCCTCAAGGGCACGGCTTTTTTCACGCAGGGCAGCGGAGCATTTGTTCAGCTCCTGACAGGCCGGGCGGAATATCCCACCGCCGCGGAGATCGAGCAGCTCCTCGCGGCTCAATTTGTCGATGCCGTCGGTGAGCGTCCGCACACCTTTATACAGCCGACGGCCGGTGAGCAGCGACAGGCCAAGCGCCAGCGCGGCGTTCAGCGCCAGCACCAGCGCGATGCGCGCAGGCAGCGAATGGAACCAGCTCATCGAAAGGACTATCTGATATTTCCCGACCGCGTTTTTCGGCTGCCCGAGGATGAACAGCCCGCAGTCTTCCACCTGAGTGTAAACGGGATAGTCACACAGGAACCAACGAGAAAGGACAGCAACATCGCGCAGCGTATAGTGCTGCGGGATATCGTCCGGCATGTCCGCCGACCAGATGACGTCCCCGCCGTCGTCCAGCAGTATGCACCAATAGCCCTCGGGCAGCAGCACTGAAGCATCCTCGCCGGATTCGTAGGCACTGTGCATGAGGTCGATAACGCGCTTATTCGAGCGCGTCGCGGCGGTGCCGTTGATAAAAGTCCCGCAAAGTTCAAAAGCAGCAGTATCAGCGCCGTGACGGCGGCTACGGCGGCGCAGCTCAGGAAAAATTTCAACGCTGTCTTATTCATCCCGCACCGCCAGTCTGTAGCCCAGTCCGCGCACTGTCAGCAGATGCTTTGGAGCGGAGGGCGTGTCCTCAAGCTTTTCGCGCAGGCGGCGGATGTGTACTGTCAGAGTGTTTTCATGGCCGTAGTAGTCCTCACCCCACGCCGCCATGCACAGGCTGTCAAAGCTTACGATCCTGCCGCGGTTTTCCCAGAGCTTCTTTATTAGAATAAGCTCCTTTGCCGTAAGCGGAGTGTCCGTGTCTCCGCGCCTGACGCACGCGCGGGCGAAATCCACATAACAGCTGCCTATTTCCGCGCCCTGTTCCTCGGCGGCGATGGTGTAGGTCCTGCGCAGCAGCGCCTTTACGCGCAGCACCAGCTCCCGCATCAGAAAGGGCTTGACGATGTAATCATCCGCGCCGAGCCGAAGCCCCGTGATCCGATCCTCGCCGCTGCCGCGCGCCGTGAGGAAAATGACCGGCGTGTCCGTATACTCGCGCAGCTGCTCATACAGCTCAAAGCCGCTGCCGTCAGGGAGACTTACGTCCAGCAGCATCAGCGCGACCGGCTGGCTCACCGCCACGGACAACGCTTCCTCGCAGCTTGCCGCCGTGTAGATGTTGAAGAAGCCCTCCTTGAACAGCGCGTCCGACACGGTCTTGAGAAGCTCCTTCTCGTCGTCGACTATCAGTATTTTTTTGTTCATCAGTTCATTCATCGCGATCACCGCCCGGCTGTATAGTAACACTTTTCTGCCCGATATTGAACACATATCCCGCGCTTTAAGCAAATTTAAGGCTGAGTTAAGCTGAATTTAAGCGTGGGGAAATCCCGGCGTGCTACTATCCTGAACGCCGGCAGAAGTGTCTGCCGCGGAAAGGATGATAATTATGGATCAGATAGTCACCACATACGGGCTGACAAAAAAGTATAAGGACTTCTGCGCCGTGTCGCAGCTCGACATGACGGTGCGCGAAGGGCGGATATACGGATTCCTCGGCCCGAACGGCGCAGGGAAATCGACCACGCTCAAGATGCTGCTCGGCCTTGTGCAGCCAAGCGCCGGGAGCATAGAACTCATGGGCAAGCCCATGAACGGCAGGAACAGAATAGAGCTGCTGCGTAATACTGGCTCGCTCATTGAGTCGCCATCGTTCTACGGGCACCTGACGGCGCGGGAGAACCTGCGCATATACACGACGCTTCTCGGACTTCCGGAGAAGAACATCGACGAGGTGCTCCGGATCGTCAGGCTCGACAGGCAGGATGGCAAAAAGCTCTCTGCTTACTCTCTCGGCATGAAGCAGCGCTTCGGCATAGCCTCGGCGATGCTGGGCTTCCCGAAGCTGCTGATCCTCGACGAGCCGACGAACGGCCTTGACCCGTCCGGAATACAGGAGATGCGCGAGCTTATCCGCTCCCTGCCGGAGCGCTGCGGCATGACCGTTATCATCTCAAGCCACATTCTCAGCGAGATCGACCGCATCGTCGACGACATCGGCATCATCGCAAACGGCGAGCTTCGCTATCAGGGTGAGCTTGAGCGCCTGCATGAGATAGACGAGGGAAAGACGCTGGAGGAAATTTTCCTCGATATGACCGGAAAGGATCTGAGCCTGTGACCGCCTTGCTGAAAGCCGAATACCTCAAAAACCGCCGCCGTTATATTTTCCTGACGGCGCTTGCCCTGACCGCCGCGGCCGGCGCGTGGGCGTTCTACGGCAGCTATACCGGGGAGAGCGGGAGCTTCGCCCTGGAAAACGGCTATATGCTCTATCTCTATCAGCTCCCGCTCATCAATACTATCTTTTTCCCGCTCATGTGTACGCTCATCGCCTCGCGCCTTGCGGAGACAGAGCACAGCGGAGGCGGGTTCCGACGCCTATGCGTTATCGCAGAGAGGGGAAGAGTGTATGACGCGAAGCTCATTTACGGGATTATTCCGGTGCTGCTGTGCGCGGTGCTCTTCTGCGCCGCAGCCGCTGTCTCCGGGCAGATCGCGGGCTTTACAAAGCCGCTACCGGTGAAGCTATATCTCATCCACCTGCTCTTCACGCTTATACCGACGGCGGCGCTGTATGTTCTTCAGCACTCCCTGTCCATGCTCATCGAGAATCAGGCCGTGCCGCTGTGCGTCGGTGCTCTCGGTGAATTTATGGGGCTGTTTTCAATGTTCCTGCCGCAGCTCGGTGCGCTGCGCCGGTATTTCCCGTGGAGCTGGTATGGTGCGCTCCAGTTTGTCGGGCTCTTTGGTTGGACGAAGGAGACGAGATACGCCGGTGCGTACCTCGCCGTCATGGGCTATGACTGGTTGTGCCTTGCGATAGCGGTCTTTGCCGCGCTGTGCTTCTATGCTATAGGCAGGGGACTGTTTTCCCGAAAGGAGATATGAACAATGTTATGTAAACTTATCCGCGCCGAGCTTATGAAGCTGCGCCGTTCACCGGTCTGGCTGGCGTTTATCGTCATGCCGGTTATACCAGCGCTTATGGGAACCTTCAATTATCTCGAAAACCTTGAGCTTCTGCACAGCGAGTGGTACAGTCTCTGGACGCAGCACACGCTTTTCACGGACTATATTTTTCTTCCGCTGCTCATCGGCATTTACTGCTCGTACACGATGTATATAGAGCAGAAGAACCACAACTGGAACCGTGTGCTCACCGCGCCTGTGCAGAAAGGCATGGTATTTGCTGCAAAGCTTGTATGCGTCGGGTTTATGATACTTCTCAGCGAGCTGTGGATCGCCGTGCTGTTTGTCATCTCAGGCAGGCTCGTTGGCCTGAGCGCTGCCGTGCCGCTGGGCGAGCTTACGGTCTGGTGCCTGTTCGGGACGCTCGGCGGCCTTGTCATGGCGGCGATGCAGCTGACGCTGTCGCTCTTCCTGCGCGGCTTTGCTATGCCGGTCGCTATAGCGCTCGCGGGAGGCCTGTCAGGGCTGCTCTTTCTCGCAAAGCACATGGGGCATATCTGGCCGTATTCGCTCATGGCCTACGGCATGAACTCCAACTCTCCGCAGGAGCTGATGAGGAGCGGCTATGCCGGTTTTATAATTACCTGCGCAGTATATTTATGCGTTTTCACGGTGATAGGTTCTATGATCCTCTCCCGCTGCGACAACTGAAAATGCAACACGAAGCCCGAGCCTATACGGCTTGGGCTTCGCCATGTATATGGATGCCAAAACGCTTAGCAAAAGTAACCAAAGTGGAGCGATGCAAAACGACATTACAGAAAAATGTGACAAAAAAGTTGGGACAACGTGCATTTTTGTGCAGTTTTGACACGATTCGACGTAAAAAGGGTTACATAATAATCCCCCACGATTTGACTAATATGAAAAAACGTGTTATAATGCCGCCGTAAATCCCTATAGGAGGGTAGAAGCTTATGCAAGTGCTGGACATGATACTCGATGTTCTGGCGTACATTTGGTATGGGATAAAAAGAATTTTTAAGAATCCGGTATTGAGAGATGCGGCGATCATTCTGCTTTCAGTGCTGGTCAGCGTACTTGTAATAAACGCAAGGACAAAGAGCATAAACGAACAGGCAGAGAAAAGGATAGCGGCGATAGAGCAGCGCTATCAGAGTGAGCTGGCCGCGGCGCAGTCGCAGACCGCGGGCTCGGCAACACAGTCGACTCAGCAGACCACATATTCCGCCGACGCGGAGTACATAGCAAAGGTCGTCGCGGGCTGCGCTACATATTACAGCGAGAATGTGCAGAGGGCGGTGGCATGGTGTGTGCTCAACCGCGTGGACAGCGCGCTGTATCCCGATACGATCAAGGAGGTCTGCGAGCAGGCCAACCAGTGGCAGGGCTATGAGAATGCCCCGCTTATCGACAGCATATGCCAGGTGTGCCAGGACGTTATAGACACATGGCAGTCAGGCGGAGTGCGCGACATCCCGAGAGAGTGTGTCTTCCTTAGAATGACGGAGGACGGCGTCGAGCTGCGTACCGAGTTTACCGGCGGCAACACATGGAATGTTGTCAACAGCTGACATAAAAATACAGGAGCTGAAAAACAGCTCCTGTATTTTTATGTTCAGTTTTCGGGTATTGCCGTGGCGAAATAGAAGATATCGCTCATCCGCCGCTCAACGCCGAACTGCACGGGATTTATAAGCTCGTTTCCGATGATGATGCTTCCGGTCTGGCCGCCGTCGAGCGTGTAGGCATTATAGCAGCCGTGGGCTATCATCGAATCCGCGGCCTGACGGAGCGTGACATAGACGTAATAGTCTGGACTCTGGCAGTTGATCGTCATGGCAAGATAGTGGAGTTTGCCGAGCTGGCCTATGGCGCAGCGGGCGTAGGTATCGCGAACCTCACCGAGGGGATAGTCGTAAGGCGTGACGTCAACGCCCTTTTCGACCATGACCGGACCGAAGCTGAGCGAGAACATAATGTTGTTTTTGTCCAGATATGCCTGAGCCTCGGCCTCCGTTTTGAACTGCCCCTCATAGGTGAAGAGCATATCGCCGCTGTCGGTAAAGAGACAGGCCTGCCCGGCAGTGAGACAGCTGCGCATCAGCTTTCCGTCGTAGGCGTACAGGCCGTAGCAGCGGTCTGGGATATCGTAGAAATCACCGCTGACGGCAAGCACGGCGTTTGCCTGCGCGGCAAGCTCCGTCGGGTAATAATAGGTCTGTCCACCGAAGGTGTCGTCGGCGATCTTGCGGCGCAGCTGGCTTGCGTCGGCGATGAAGACCTCGGCAAAGGTGCCGACCGCACCGTGCTCGCTCTCCTGCCAGACTATGGCGAGTATCGTTTCATCAAGATAGTAGCGGATGACGCCGCCGTTTATGAGATCCTTGTCGGGGTTCCAGTCAAGCTCCTGCCCGTCAATGAGCTTTTTAGCCTCGTCCGTTTCCAGCAGTGCAGAGATAACGGCGGGATCAGTTGTCTCACCGTAGCGGCTCTGGTCGGGCTTGGGGCCGGGGCTTGTCAGGTCAGGCAGCGTGTAGTGAAAATCAATGTGCTCCATCGCCGTGCAGGCCTTTTCAAAGCCGGGCATATCATCCGCGGGAAACGCGAGCGCATAGAGGGCGGAGAGATCATCGACCTCCCAGTCGCCGCCGCGGTAGCTCATGTGCAGGGTAAGCGTATCCTCACGCAGATAATCTGCGGCATGCTCAAGACGCTTGCTTACGGCGCGGTCATAGGCGCTTGTGAGCACCTCGGGCAGATACTTGCCGTCATCGCCGTATACCTCGGCCGGGCGCCTTGCCGCGGCAACAAGGCCGACAAGCTCCGCCTGCATCTCAGGCTCGATGCCATCGATAAGCGCGGCGGTGTCCAGATATGTGACCTCGACTTCGGCGGTTGCTGTGCGGAAGCTCTGCCGCGGATCGCCTGATATGACGGCGCTGAAGTTTTCAAAGGCCGCGCCGCTTATCAGCCCGCTGTCAGAGGGATGCTCGATGGTGGATAGCGCTTCTTCAAGCGCAGGGCGAGGAGGAGAGGACGGTCTGAGAATAAGAAATACAGCGGTCAGCGCCGCAATAATAAGAACGACTGCGATAATAAGCGTGAGTTTTCGTTTAGCCATGAGTGTTCACCCCAAAATGTTTCACAAGTCATAATGCACAAATTTTACACTGAACATCTGAAATCGTCAAGCGCTGAGCTTGTAAAATGCGGAGAATAATTATATAGTAGATACAAGCAAAATCACGGAGGAAAAGCAAATGTTTTTTGACACACATGCTCACTATGACGACAAGGCCTTTGATGAGGACAGGGACAGCCTGCTTGCCGCGCTCCCGGAGGCCGGTGTGACGCTGGTCATTGACCCGGGCTGCGACGTTAAAAGCAGCCGGGCGGCGATAGAGCTTGCTGCGCGCTATGAGCATGTATACGCGGCGGTCGGGATACACCCGGAGGAGCTGGGAGATTTCACAGAGGAAAACCTTAATGAGATCGCACACTTGGCGAGGGACGGGAAGTGCGTGGCCATCGGCGAGATCGGCCTCGACTATTACTGGGACGATACGTACAAGGCCGAGCAGAAGGAGCTTTTCAGGCGGCAGATCGAGCTGGCACTTGAGCTCAGTAAGCCCATAATCGTCCACGACCGCGAAGCGCACGGCGACAGCCTTGAGCTCGTCAGCCGCTATCCGGAGCTGCGCGGCGTGTTCCACTGCTTTTCCGGTTCCGCGGAGATGGCGAAGGAACTGCTGCGTCGCGGCTGGTATCTGGGATTCGATGGACCCGTGACTTATAAGAACGCGAGAAAGGCGCTTGAGGTGATGGAGCTGTGCCCGATAGACAGGCTGCTGCTTGAGACGGACAGCCCGTATCTCAGTCCAGTGCCGATGCGCGGGAAGCGGAACGATTCGAGGAATCTGAAGTACATCGCGGAGAAGATAGCGGAAGTCAAGGGCTGTGCTGCCGAAGACATTGCATGCGCCGCGTATGAGAACGGCCGCAGGCTGTTCGAAATTTAATACAGATGGCTTCAGCAAAGGCCGGACAGCCTTTGCTGAAGCCATTTTTTTGCCTGCCAAAATGTGACAGGCAATTACACACGGCGCAGGATATACTTGCTATAGAAAATATAACAAGTAAATATCTTTTGGTGGGAACTTTTGGTGAGGAAGTACGTCTATAAGAAAGAAAGACATCGGGACAAGTCTCGCCCGGAGCAAACATAAGGCGAATCTGTAATTTTTTGACGCCAAAGAATTATTAAGAATTGCCGGTGAAACGCTGGAAGCCCTGAAAATACACGCGGCGCGCACAGATGCTGCATAGTTTTTTGTAACAACTTGAAATTTTTTGAGATTTTTATGTTTTTGGGGCTTGCAATTTGAAGAGACTTGTTGTAATATTATAGCCGAAACGTAACAGTTTTTTTACTTTATTTCAAAAACTGTTCGTGATAAACCCGCAAAGACCCATAGCACAGTAAATCATTATACCCGAAAGGGTAGTTTAGGGGGAGCAAATATGAAGAAACGGATCATCAGTGCTCTGCTGACAGTGCTCATGGTCATGTCCCTGTTCACGGGGCTGTCCGTAAGCGCTTACGCAGACGACGAAAATCCTCAGGTGGTCGAGTACACCCTCAAGGCCGGCGACTATGTCCTTAAACTCTGCCAGGCACAGGGCATCAACTACTTCACCTGCAAGGATGCTATTATAAAGCTCAACGGGCTGAAGAGTGAAAACGACTTCAGGTTCCTGGCCGTGGGCAGAGTGATCAAGCTGCCTGCGACTGACGCTGCGGCTCTGAACATCATTGCCAGCGGCAGTACCGGCACCGGCACCGGTTCTACCGGTTCTACCGGTACCACAACGGGAACCGTCAGCGCCGCAAAGGGCAGCGACAGTGTCGCTTATTATCTGATCCCTTACACGATCCAGCGCGGCGAGACCGTTGCGGGCATCTGCAACTCTCTGGGCATCAGCTTCACCAACTATGCCGATCAGATCAAGAAGCTCAACAACATCTCCAGCTGGAACAAGGTCGCTGCGGGCAAGACTCTGCTTCTGCCCTCGCCCAAGGCTCCGGCAGTCGGCACTACCTGCTATCAGGTCGTGGCGCATAAGATAGGCTCAGGAGAGACCGCTTACAACATGGTCGCAAGCTATGGTGTTGACTATGGCCAGAACACCAAGCTGCTTCAGGCGCTGAACAACACCAGCAACCTTGCAAAGGTCAGGGCCGGCAGCACCTTCTACATTCCTGTAGTCACTACCATTACTGCCAGCAGCACCGGCAATACCGGCAATACGGGCAACACCGGAAACAGCGGCAATACTGGTAATACCGGTACCGGCAGCGGCAACAGCGGCAATAACAACAATGGTAACAACAACAGCGGCAACAACAGCAGCACCAAGAAGTACAGCATTACTCCCAATATCAACACCGCTTACGGTACCATGACCTTCTATGTCAATAACGCCACCGTCAGCTCCGCTGCAGCAGGCGATAAGGTCACGGTCGACGTCAATACCACTGATGGTAAGGCGATAAGCAGTCTGGTCGTCAAGCATGCCGACGGCAGCGCCGACGTCAAGCTTGAGGGCAACACCTTCATCATGCCCGGCTGCAACGTCCGTGTAGATGCCGAGATCAACAGCGGCTACGATATCGATATCGAGAGCAACTATCCTACGATCACCGCAGCTACCGTAAGCGGCGTTTCCGCAAGCTCCGCTTCTCAGGGCGCAAATGTCAAGATAGTCAGCACCGACCCCGGCTACATGGTCGATTCAGCGACTGTTTACTACTCTACCTGGCTAGGACTGAAGAAGTTTGTCACCGTGAACGACGCGATGTGCTTCATCATGCCGGCAGCCAACGTCACCGTAAAGGCAACGCTCAAGGCTGTGCCTACATATAACTTCTACAGAGCTGACTGCGTCAACGGCAGCTTCGACCTTCAGGTAAACGGCTTCAGCGCGAGCAAGGCCGCGAAGGGCGCTCAGGTCACCATCGTCTGGAAGGCAATGGATGGCTACACTCTGTCCGGCATCTCTGTTACCGAGAAGAAGACCGGCACGTCTGTCAGCGTTCTCAACAATTCCTTCACCATGCCCGGCTGTGACGTCGAAGTCAAGCTGACCTTTGGTAAGACCGATAACGCGATCGTTATCAATGCTGTCGAGGGCGGCATACTCAACGCCTACGACACCAATGGAAATTCCATCACTGAAGCAAAGACCGGTGACCTTATCACCATCAAGCTGAAGGACGGCTCGAGCGAAGCAGGATACGGCAATAAGTTCAACCTGACCGTTACCCGCAACGCTGACGGCAACCTTGTTACGACCGCTCCTGCAAACGGCCCTGCCGAGGAGTACACCTTTACCATGCCTGCGGGCGGTGTTACGGTCGACGGACAGTTCATCGGCGACAATAAGGAGATCAGTGTCACATTCAACGGCGGCAGCAACGGCAATACCATCATTGTCAATGACGCACGGTTCACCGAGGACGGAAAGGTGAAAGCCGCAGTCGGCAGCAAGGTCATCCTTGGCACGCTGGCAAGAGACGGCTATGCATTCAACAGGTTCGAAGTATCTGTTGACGGCGAGTATAACGTCGAGCAGAGCGAGCTTGCAAACGCTCAGGGCTATATCCTCATGCCTAACGGCGCTGTGTCTGTCGAGGCATTCTTCGTGGCAGACGCGATACCTCTTGAGGCCGCATCCATCAGAGGCAGCGGCGATGTAAGCTATCAGGTTTCTACCACCGGCAAGGACGGCGAGTACAAGACCGCCTGCAGCAGCAAGGTCGGCGATTGGGTCAAGATCATTGTCAAGCCCAGCAATGCTGGCTTCGTCGTACCTGACAACGCTATTCTGGTTACCGACAAGGCAACCGGCAAGTCTGTTAAGCTCATAAAGATCGATAACACCAGCTATATATTCCAGATGCCTTCTCAGGGCGTGGATGTCTCTGTAATCCTGGTCGGCGACCCGCACAAACTCACGCTCAAGACCATGAATGCGGATAACAACAGCGCAGATCTCCAGGGCAAGAGCTTGTGGCAGATCTCCGTCGAGGGAGACTGGCCCGTAGTCGAAAACGATCCTAATGGCGGCACCACCAAGGCTGATGTCAAGGCCAACGACCCGATCGTTCTCTCTCTCACCGAACCCGGTGCGGCGAACTACGTGATCGACAAGGTCGTGCTCACGACCAGCGGCGGCGTGTACGCAGGCGGTATCGAGTACATCGGCAACCAGTACTACTTCCTCATGCCTGATACGGATACGACCTGCACCGTATACCTCAAGGCAAAGACCACCAGCGATGTATCCCTTACCGGCTGCCTCATCTATGACAAGTCTCGCGGCAGTGCAAACTTCGAGATGGGCGGCACGGCGATAGGCTCCTGCAAGGCCGGAGACACCGTTATGGTCCGCGCGACTGCGGCTGAAGGCTTCACCTACGGTCCGGACGACGTCATCATTACCAGAGCTGACGGCGGCACGCTTACCAGCGGAACCGATGTCAATGCAGGCAACTTCGTACCCGTGTACGAGGATAAGGGCAGCGGCGCTGTACTGACCGGCTGGATATTCAAGATGCCTCAGGGCGGCGTGAATGTCGAAATCAACTTCAAGCAGAGCGAAGCCAACGCGATCGAGCTCAATGTCTATGACGAGACCGGCGCAGTATTGACCGGAAACGGCTATGTATCCGTTCAGTATGGCGGCAACAACTTTACCGATATAAGCGGTGATTTCGGCAAGGTACCTTACGGTTCCGCAGTGACCGTATCGCTGACCGACCTCGGCAAGAGCCTCTACAATCTGACCAAGGTCACCGTTGACGGTGTCACCTGCGAGAACAGAGGCAACTTCTTCGGCTTCTACATGCCGAACACGACCGCAAAGATCACTGTTGTCCTGACCGCAAAGACTCCCGAGCCCACATCCTTCAAGCTCTACAGCAGCTATGATTACAACAAGGGCACCGTCGGATTCTACGTCGGCGGAAACCCGGTCGACACTGCTACTGAAGTCGACACCGTCAGCATCGTGTTCACTCCCACAGCCGGATATATGCTTGACAGCTACACTATTGTCCGCAAGACTGACAATGTGACCGTCAAGAGTGAGACCAAGCTTGCCGAGGGCGGCACCAAGACTGTTGACGTAAAGATAGCAGATGTTATGGACGACTTCACTGTTACCGCGACCTTCGTGAACAGAACCTACAATGCCAAGCTCAAGATCGTTGACAAGGACGGCACAGAGATCACGGACGAGAATCTCGTCCAGTTCAAGGGCGCGGACGGTAAGTATAAGGCTGTGAAGAGCGGCTCTGTGGTCGAGGTCGTATTCGATAACAACGTGAACATTGGCCTTACCTCTACCGGCAACGGCTATAAGATCACGAAGTACACGATCACCGATGCCAGCACCAGCAAAGTTAAGACCGCTACCGAAAGCAATTGCAGCGATTTTAACTTCAAGGTGACAAAGGAAGGCGTTTCTGAAATCGAGATCCGCCTCGAGGTCAAGTAAGACCTTAACAAAATGTCCCCCTAACCGGCAGGGCTTCGGCTCTGTCGGTTTTTTATACCGCGCGAAAAAACCGGGCAGCTCCCTGATACGGAAGCTGCCCGGTATAGTCTTGTTATGTGCCCGATCAGAATGAAACGATGAGCTGCATCTTGAAGCGCTCCTCACCGTACACGGCGTGGGGGATGTTCTTCGGCATGATAAGTGTCTCACCCTCGCTGAGGATGAACACCTCACCGCCGACGGTGAAACGGCCTGTGCCGTCGAGCACCGTGACCATCGCGTCGCCGCCTGCTGCGTGGGTGGATATTTCCTCGCCCTTGTCAAAAGAGAAGAGCGTCATGCTGACGGAGTTGTTCTGCACAAGCGTCTTGCTGACGACCTGTCCGTCCTGATAATCCACAAGATCCTTAAGCAGAAGCTTTTCCTGCTTGGCAATGTTTTTGTACATCTGAGTGACCTCCGAAATTTATGATACGGATAGTATACCACGCTACGGCGGAAAATTGTACCATCAATTGACAAGGACACACACGGTTTTGACGGGCAGAAAAACGCCCATGCTGCTTCAAAGCCCTTGCCAATACACAAAGTATTGCCTGCGGACTTTTCATTGCCTGAACGCTTTTCTGCTCCGGCAAAACTGCTTGCACCTGACAGTGATGGATTTCTTGCGTGATTTTTGGTTTTTGAGACGCAGACGGGCTGACGCCCGTCAAGGCGAAAAGGACAAAAAGCACCGGAAAGACGCGCTGTCAGGCGTGTGTGCTCTTGCCAATTGATGGTATACTCATTGTAAAATTGACATCGGAGATTGACCGGAGAAAAAACGGTGGTATAATGATGAAAAAGTTCCGAGGAGGTAGAAATACATGAAGCTTGCGATGGCACAGATGGCGATGAGTACGGACATGGCGGAGAACCTGAAAAATTCCCTGCGCTTCTGCGAAGAAGCAAAGGGGAGCGACCTGCTGTTTTTCCCGGAAATTCAGCTCTGCCCGTTTTTCCCGCAGTATGAGAAGAAAAACGTGGACGCCTATTGTCTGCGCCCGGACGCGGAGGAGATACGCGCGCTTTCCACGGCGGCAGGTGAGGGCGGCTATTACATGTCGCCGAATGTGTACCTTGAGATGAACGGCAGGCGCTATGATACCTCACTGTGGATAGACCCGCATGGCGAACTGCTTGACTGCGCAAAGATGGTACACATCGCGCAGGCGGAGCAGTTTTATGAGCAGGACTATTACACTCCCTCGGACGACGGCTTCAAGGTGTTCAACACGCCGTTCGGGCGGGTCGGTATTGTTATATGCTATGACCGGCACCTGCCGGAGAGCATCCGCACCTGCACGCTCATGGGCGCGCAGCTCGTGATAATCCCGACGGCGAACACCAAGGCCGAGCCTATGGAAATGTTCGAGTGGGAGATACGGGTGCAGGCGATGCAGAACCAGGTGTTCATCGCAATGTGCAACCGCGTGGGCAAAGAGGGCGATATGAACTTTGCCGGGGAGTCGATCGTTGTGCATCCGAGCGGAGACGTGATATGCAAGGCCGACGACAAGGAGCGGCTCGTCTGCTGCGAGATAGACCTTGCCGAGAGCGACGCATGGCGCGCGAAGAAGCCGTATATCCCGACGCGGCGTCCCGAGTGCTATCTGTGACCGGAGGGCGGTGCGATGCGGGAACTTAAACTCAAGCGTGTTTACCGGCACTTCAAGGGCGACTATTATCTCACCGAGGACATAGCCAACGACTCCGAAACGGGCGAGCCTTTTGTCGTATACAGAAAGCTCTATGGCGACGGCGGACTCTGGATCCGTCCGCTCGAGATGTTTCTCAGCGAGGTGGATCACGAGAAATACCCCGACTGTGAGCAGAAGTACCGCTTTGAATTGCAGGAGATCGAAAGCGCGGCGGGACACTGAAAACCGATATCAATATGTCAAGAGCGGATAAATGATCCGCTCTTGATTTTTTCTGCGCGTGAGTGTATAATGACTTTAATGAGACGTGACGTCTCATTAAAGAAACGCGGAGGTGCAGCGAATGAGAAGCAGGGATCCGGAGCTGATGAAGACGATACGCAGCTATGTCGAGAGCTATTACAGAGAGCGCCTCTCGTCCCCGTCGATAAGAAGCATATCGGAGGCGACAGGGATACCGCGCGCGACCGTGCAGCGCTACCTTGTGGATATGGACAGCAGGGGAATGCTCGAATACAGCGGGCGCGTCGCCGCCTCGCCCGCCATCGCCAAGTGCACCACGGGCTATGTCTCTGCGCCCATAGTTGGGGCGATACGCTGCGGCAGCCCCGAGGGCGAGGAGGCGGACGTTGAGGAATACGTGAACCTGCCGACCTCGGTGTTCGGCGGCGGGAGCATGTATCTGCTGCGCGCGAAGGGGGACTCGATGCACGACGCGGGCATAGACGAGGGCGACCTTGTGGTAATAACTGCGCAGAACGAAGCAAACGTCGGGGATATCGTTGTCGCGCTCGACGGCAGCGGGCAGAACACGCTCAAGCGATATGCCGGCTTTGACGCGTCGCGCGGCCGCTATGTGCTGGAATATATGAACGAGAAGGTCTACCCCGGCAAGGCCGAGCTTGTTGACAGCTTCACGGTGCAGGGCGTTGCGCGGCACGTGATAAAGGCGATTTGAGGAGCGCGGAAAAATGGAACGCAGCTATGTTTCCATCGACCTGAAGTCCTTCTTCGCATCGGTGGAGTGTGTAGAGCGCGGGCTGAATCCGCTTACAACGAACCTTGTCGTGGCGGACTCCTCGCGCACGGAAAAGACGATATGCCTTGCGGTGACGCCCTCGCTCAAAAGCTACGGTATCTCAGGCAGGGCAAGGCTGTTCGAGGTCGTGCAGCGCGTGGGCGAGATAAACGCCGCGCGCCGCCGGAGAGCGCCGGGCGGGGAGTTCACGGGGAAGTCGTACCTCGCCCCGGAGCTTAAGAAAAACAGCGCGCTCGAGCTGGATTATATAGTGGCAAAGCCCCAGATGTCGCACTATATAGAAATGAGCACGAAGATATACGATATATACATGAAGTACGTCGCACCGGAGGATGTGCATGTCTACTCGATAGACGAGGTGTTCATCGACCTGACGGCGTATCTCAAGACATACGGCCTTACCGCGCGCGAGCTTACGCAGCGGATCATCCTTGATGTGCTGCGCAGCACGGGCATCACGGCGACGGCGGGGATAGGGACGAATCTCTATCTCAGCAAGATCGCGATGGACATAGTCGCAAAGCACATCGAACCTGACGCGGACGGTGTGCGCATCGCGGAGCTTACGGAGCAGAGCTACCGGGAGCAGCTTTGGGAGCACCGGCCGCTGACGGATTTCTGGCGCGTCGGCAGGGGCTACGCAAAAAAGCTCGAAGCGCACGGGATGTACACGATGGGGGATGTCGCCCTGCGCGCAGAGTATGATGAGGACTCACTCTATAAGCTTTTCGGCGTGAATGCGGGGCTGCTGATAGATCACGCATGGGGCTATGAGCCGTGCACGATTGCGGACATTAAGGCGTACCGCCCCGGCAGCAGCAGTCTCGGCTCGGGGCAGGTGCTCCAGTGCCCGTACACCTTCGATAAGGCGCGGATAATCGTCCGCGAGATGACGGAGCAGCTCGTGCTCGAACTGGTGGAAAAGCGCCTTGTGACCGACCAGATCATACTCGACATGGGCTACGATATCGAAAGCCTCTCCCGCCGGGAGGTCGCTGCGCAGTATAAGGGCGAGGTGGTGCGCGACCATTACGGCCGTCAGGTGCCGAAGCCCGCGCACGGCTCGTGCCCGCTCGGGCGGCAGACGGATTCGCTGAAGCTGATAATGGACGCAATGCTGCCGCTGTACGACAGGATCGCGGACAGCAGGTTGCTCGTACGCAGGATCAATATAGCGGCGAACAACGTCGTGCCGGAGTCGATGGCGCGGCACGCGGAGGAGGCGACGCAGCTTGATCTGTTCTCTGACTGCGAGACGCAGGCAAAGCGCGCTGATGAAGAGCGCGCGCAGCTCGAGCGCGAGAAGCGCCGCCAGAGGGCGGTGGTGCTGATAAAGGGTAAATACGGGAAAAACGCGATCCTCAAGGGCACAAATTTCATGGACGGCGCGACGATGCGCGACCGCAACCGGCAGATCGGTGGACACTTGGCATGAGCGGAAAGTATGATTCACTGCTCCGCCGCGGCCGCCATTTTTCCGAGAAGCACCCGCCTATGCCGAACTGTGAGCGCGCTGCGCAGTTTGCGCCCTTCGCCGCGCTGAACGGCTTTGAGGAAGCCGTCGACGAGACAGCGCGCCTGACCGAGCGGCAGGTCGAGCTTGACGACGGCGGCATTGAGGAGCTTGACCGCGCGCTCCGGCTGATAGCGGAGCAGGCGGGGGAGCGTCCGGAGATATCCGTAACATGGTTCAGACCGGACGACAGGAAAGACGGCGGCGCGTATCTGACATGGCGCGGCAGGCTGAAAAAGATGGATATGTATGAGCGGAAACTCGTCTTCGCCGACGGCCGCAGCATACCGATAGACAGCATACGCAGCGTTGAGTGCGGGCTGGATGAAAAAAACATCCCCGGCGACGGCTGAATAAGTCCGACGCCGGGGATGCCTATTTGCTACGTATCAGCTTGCGAGGATCTTGTTGATGCGCTCTTCTGCTTCCTTTGCTATTGCTTCGGGCACAATGCCGGTTGCGACGACTTTGTCAAAGATCTCGCCGCACTTTTTCTTGCCGAGCAGCTTTATAGGGTACTTGAGCAGCTGGGGTGCAAGCTCCTTGATAACGGCGGCGGTATCGGGATTGTCGAACAGCTCCTTGACAGTAAGATTCCTGAAATCCATGACAATACTCCTTTTCGTTATTGCGGGGGCGTAGTCCCGCGGATACTTACATTATACCGTCTATCCCGTAAAATGGCAACAGGTATTCATTTAAGCGTGCTGTTGGGCACATCGAGCACGATGTCGGACATCGGGAAGGACGCGCATGGGTGGATGTAGCCGAACTCGATATCTGCTCTGCGGCGGCCATCGGTCTTTTCCGGGACAAAGACCTTGCCCGAGACGAGCTTTGAGCGGCACCATGAGCACTCGCCGCTGCGGCAGCGGGAGGGGGCGGTGATGCCCGCGCGCTCGATAGAGGTCAGCAGCGGCTCATCAGCGGATGCGGTGATGTCGTATTCCTTGCCGCACTGAATGACCTTGAGATTGAAGGTCTTGCCGCGGATATCCTCGGGGTAGCCGGGCTGGTTCCACGGGTCCTTTATCATGCCGAACAGCTCGCGGCGCACGAATTTGCGGCGCAGGCCGAGCTTCGCGATCTCGCCGTCGAGGAAGTTGTACATCGCCTGCGGACCGCACATGAAAATGCTGTACTCCTCGCCGCCGTACTTTTTGATAAGCTCGGCGGTGATGAAGCCGTGCTCAAAGCCGGGCTTCTCCTCGTCGGACAGGACATGCACGACGTGTACCTTGTCGCAGGCGGCACAGACCTCGTCAAGCTCCTTCTTGTAGACTATGCCGTCCTCCGTGCGGGAGCCGAAAAGGATCGTCAAATCGAAGTCCTCAAAGCCGTCGCGTATGGCGTAGGCCATGCCCATGAACGGCGTGATGCCGGATCCACCCGCGAGAGCGACGACCTTCTTCGCGTCGCGCAGGCGTTCATAGTAAAGATGCCCCTGCGGGCCGGAGATCGTGACATGCTGCCCAACGACCCAGTGATCCTGAATGTACGGACTGACAAAGCCCGCATCGTCGCGCTTGACAGTGATGTTGTATTCGCCGCGCTTTGCCCATGCCGGGGACGAGCAGAGTGAATATGAGCGCGTGGTCACGGTCCTGCCGATGGGGACGCACACGCTGATGTATTGCCCGGCTCTGAACGGCGCGAGGGCGGAGCCGTCCTCGGTCTTGAGGACGATCGTCTTTGCGTCGGCACCGTTCTGACGTATCTCGGCCACGATGACCTCCTGCTTCTCCGGGTGGCGCTGCTTTGCCTTTTCGTTGGTGGTGAGCGTTTTCGGCAGCGGAGCGGAGGAGGCCGCCTGTATCGCCTTCTCACGCACCTTGGGCATATTCTTGAATCTGAGCATATCGAGCGCGCCGATCATGCCTACCTTGTAATTGAGCTTATCTGCCATCTTCTCAAGCCTCCTCTGCTTTCATTTCCGCGAGAGTCTTTTTGGCGAGCGTGTCTCCGCTGAATATCGCGGAATTGTAGCCGTCGCCGCGGATGCTTGCCGCACCGACGAACTTCAGTCCCTTTACCGGGAACTCCGTGCCCATCATCATCATTCGCGGCATCATGTTGTCCCAGTCCTTCAGCTCGAAGCCGTAGGCCGCGCCCTGCGGAACGTTGACATAGTTGCACATCGTCCACGGCGTCGCGATCTCAAGCTCCTCAATGTACGGTGTGACGGTAACGCCGTAGCGCTCCTCAAAGAGCTTTATCAGCTTCTCGGCAAAGGCGGTCTTGGTTTCAACGTATTTATCGGGATCGACGTTTGCCCAGTCGTCGTCCATGAAGGTGCTGGTGAGGGAGACAACGCAGGTGCCCTCCGGCGAGAACCCGGGGTTCACGACGTTGTAGCACACCATGACCTGGTTGCAGTTCGTCGCGATGGTTTTGCCGGATTCATACTCTTTGGCGGTGTTTGCGGAGGTCGGGAGGAAGACTGTGTAATCGCGTATGCCAAGTTCCTCTGCGCTCCTGTCAAGCCCAAGGTACACGACGAACATTCTTGCCGAATACGTGCGTGCGTTGCCGAGCTTCACCATGCGCTCAGGCACGACCTCCGGCGGACACATCGTGGCGTACACCATGTTCTGGTTCATGTTGCAGAGGATGTGCTTCGTCTCCACATCGCCGCAGGTTGTCTTAACGCCGCGGACGGCCTTGCTCTCATCGAAGAGTATCTCGGTCGCGGTGCAGTTCATCCACACCTCGCCGCCCATATTGCGGAAGCATTCAAGCAGACCTGTGGTCAGCTCGTTGCTGGTCTTGTCGGGTATCCACGCGCCGTGGTTGACGTACAGCCAGAGCATGTTGACGTACTGGAGAAAGGACAGATGGTCGGCGTCGACGCCGAGGTAGCCCCAGTAGGTGTTAATTATATCCTGCGCGAGCTTCGGCATCTTCATTGCCCTGAACACGCGGTTGACCGTGTAGCTGCCAAGACGCAGGAAGTTCGGGAAGTGCTCCTGCATGTACTTCGGGTCGGTCTTACCGGCGACGCTCAGGGAATAGTCACCGGCGGCGTGAAACTCTGTGCCGAGGTCGAACAGATCCTGTATCGATTTGCGGCAGCCGGGGACAAGGCGCTCCATCTCGTCGACAAATTCCTTGACCGTGCAGGGGAGAGTAGCGTCGATATGCGTCTTGCCGTCGGAGGCGGTGGTGATAACGCGGAAGTTATCCGGAACCATGTGCCATGGAATGTCAAGGCCGAATTCCTCGCAGGTCTTGCGGCAGCCGCCGGGGTTCTCCTTCGTGCCCCATTCGCAGATCTCGTGCAGAGCCGTTTCAAATTCAAAGCGGCCCCTGCGAAAGCTTGAGGCGCAGCCGCCGGGCATGTTGTGGCGTTCGATGAGCAGAGTCTTTTTCCCGCCCTTTGCCATACGGCAGGCGGCGGCAAGACCGCCGTTTCCCGCGCCGATCACAACGGCGTCAAATTTTGGCATCAATATCTCCTCCTTGATTTGTGGTAATACCACGCATTTACAATGTGCATTTTATAACAAGCACCGGCAAGGGGTCAATACCTCCGGTGTATTTTCAGCGTAGTAGTCAGCTTTTCGCTTGACTTTTAAGCATCTTGCAGGTAAAATCCAAGGTGTGGTATTTGGAATGACCACAGACATTCTGGGCTCTGGAGGCGACTATGGGCTTTAATAAAATAGTGGCAGTGTCCATGACTGATCTGTTCGTGCAGCAGATAGAAAATATGATACTCTCCGGGGAGCTTGCCATCGGCGAGCAGCTGCCCCGGCGCGGGAACTGTCGGTGAAAATGGGCGTCAGCAGGACGGTCATCTCCGCGGGACTTGTGGAGCTGGAGAAGCTCGGCTTTGTCGAGATACGTACGCGGCAGGGCGTGTTCGTCTGCGATTACCGGCGAAAGGGCAGCCTTGAGACGCTTATCGCCATCATGCGCTATAACGGCGGTGCGATGAGGAAGAACGAGGTCAAGTCCCTGCTCGAAACGCGCGACGCGATGGAGTGCCTGTGCCTGCGCCTTGTGTGCGAGAAGAACGATGTAGCCGAGCTTGAACGGCTCAGCCCGATCCTTGACAGCATCCGTGATGCGCGCAATGCCGACGAGGCCGCGGAGCGGGTATTCAGCTTCCACCATGAGCTTGCGATAATGTCGGGCAATGTGCTGCTGCCGCTGCTGTACTATTCCTTCAAGCCGCAGGGGGAATACCTCTGGTCGCTCTACTGCAAGCGCAGCGGCGTGAAGAAGCTGTATGAAATAAAGCTTGCGCTCTTCTCGGCGCTTATGAATAAGGATATTGACTCGGCAATAGAGCAGACGCACCGGATCATGGACGTCGCGAAAAACGACCTCGGCTTCTACGGGGCGTGACAACAGAAAAAGCGCGCTGGGTTCAAAGCACCCATACGCGCTTTTTTCTTGCCCTATTTCCCGCATTGGCGGCCGGTGTTGTCTATGTAGTATTCGCCGCTCAGCAGTATTTTCGATATCGGGACGATAGTATAGCCGTCGGCGAGCAATGATTCTATGATGCCGGGGAGCGCCTCGGGCGTGTTCTCTGCGGCGTTGTGGAAAAGGATGATACTGCCGGGCTGGACTTTACTGAGCACGCGCTTTTGTATCTCGGCGGCGGAAATGCCTTTCCAATCAAGACTGTCGACGTCCCACTGCACTGCCGTCATGCCCATGCTGTTCACGGCGTTTATCACATGGTCGTCGTATTCTCCGTATGGGCAGCGGAAGAGCGTGGGTGTGACGCCGGTCAACTCGGAGATCTTCTCGTTGCAGGCGGTTATGTCGGCAATGATGTCGCTGTGGCTCAGCTGCGAGAAGTGTGAATGCGTCGAGGAATGGTTCATTATCTCGTTGCCGTTTTCGGCGAGCGCGCGGACGGATTCAGGGTATTTATCCACCCAGTCGCCGACGACAAAGAAGGTCGTGTTTATATCGTATTTGTTGAGAATGTCTATGAGCGTCTGCGTGTCCTCGTTGCCCCACGCGGCGTCAAAGGACATGGCGACTACCCGATCGTCGCGCTGCACGCAGTACACCGGAAGCTGCCGGTTTGAGGCCGAGACGCCGACGATCGCCGGGCTGTTCACCGTCCAGAATATGAGCACGACTATCAGCAGCGTACCCAAGGCGGACAGCACGCGCCTGTACCTGTGGAAAACACTTTTTTGCTCCGTCACTTTTCATCACTCCTTTTGGTACATCCTATGACGAGCCCGAGTGAAATATTAAAGCGCCGTTACGATCGTTCGTGATCGTAACGGCGCTGCTGGCCTTGTGCTATATTACTCATCATCCGTCGACTCCATCGCGTTGAAGCGCTCAAGGAAGCTGTGCTCGACTCCGCCGGTCTTGAATCCGGGCATCGTGTCGAGGGCGACGACATGGATGCTGTTGAAGATGCTCTTTTCAATGTTCGGGTTGCCCTGACGCAGACGGCGCAGCAGAAGCTTGATCTCCTTCCGCTTCGAGACGTTGACGTCCCCGGTGTCAGCGGCGCTCCGTTCCGTAAGGCGGCAGGCGCATTGGATAAACTCAAGGCTGTTGTCGCGCGCCCAAGCGATGATGTCGTCTTCGTGTACGCAGTAGAGCGGGCGGATCAGCGTCATGCCCTCGAAGTTTGTGCTGTGCAGCTTCGGCAGCATGGCCTGAAGCTGAGAGCCGTAGAACATGCTGATGAGCGTCGTCTCGACCACATCGTTGAAATGGTGCCCGAGAGCGATCTTGTTGCAGCCGAGCTCCTGCGCGCGGCTGTACAGATAGCCCCGGCGCATACGGGCGCAGAGATAACAGGGGGATTTGCCGGCGCTGTCCGCAACTTCAAATATGTCGCTCTCGAAGATCGTGACGGGAATGTTCAGAAGCGCCGCGTTGCTCTCGATTTTTTGGCGGTTGAGCTCATTGTAGCCAGGGTCCATCACGAGAAAGACGAGCTCAAACGGAAAGTCGCTGTGCTTTTGCAGCTGCTGCATGAGCTTTGCCAGCAGCATGGAGTCTTTGCCGCCGGAGATGCACACCGCGATCCTGTCGCCGGGCTGGATCATCTCGTACCGCTTCACCGCCTCGATGAACGGATTCCACAGTACCTTGCGGTATTTTGTTATAATGCTGCGCTCAACAAGCTGATATGGTTCAAGGGTTCTTGCCATGGGTATGCCTCACTTATTTGTATATTTCGAGTATGCAGAAGTCACCTGTTTCCGCCCAATCCTGAATTGCGTAATGGCGGAGATAGATTTCGGCCTCCTGCTTGCTGTCAAACAGTCCGTTTTCATTCAGCCGCATAAAGTCGTCGGTGAACTCAGTTCCAGCTTCATCACAGCCGTGCCAGCGGCATAAAAACATACAGTCGCATATCGCAGAAAAGCCGTCGCCGCCGGGTGGATAGCAAACGTCATAGCCTAAGAAGTGCAGCCCGTACGGGATGTCCGCATCGGAACCGGCGGCTCTGACAAAAATCACTTCCAGATCGTTTCTGTCGCTCAGCGATTGGTATGTTTCCCGCATTTCATCATATGAGCACCGTGCCGCTTCACCGGGGCTATGTGCCAGCGGCTCTCTGTCAAGACCGTTATAGACCCTTATGATCTTGTTTTTCCCGGGCAGGGCATAAGGCGTGTGCTCTTCAAGCTGTTTGTGCTTTTGAAGGTACCAATCTTCGTATTTGTGGTATAGATATTCGTATTTATAAACGATGCACGATTGTGAAAACAAGAAGTCTGGATCGTCTTTTACTATGCTTATGCGGGTGATATCCTTTGTCAGGGTGAGAGCGTTTACAAATTCGCAGCGATATAGACTAACGGACATAACGCACCTCCAACAAATCAGACTGAAGATAATTTATTTTATCATAATGTGTTCAGCTGCGCAAGAAAGGACACCTTATTTGAAAAATAGAATAAGTTGTCAAAAACAGCTTTGACACACGTACTGATACGTGTTATAATGCCCCCGTGAAAGAGTTTGGGCTGATATGTAAAGAGAGAAGAAAGGAAATGATGAATGGCTAAATATGCTTACCCGGCTATATTTGAAGAAGATAAAGGGAGCATAGCAGTTGTTTTCCCTGATTTGGAAAATTGCTATACTCAAGGCGAAAATATGGTAGACGCCCTGGAAATGGCAAGTGACGTTCTGAGCAGCAAGCTTGTCTTTATGGAAGATAACGGGGAAGTGCCTCCGAAGCCCACACCGGTCAATGAACTGAAAATTGAGAAAGGTCAATATTCCAGTTTGGTAATGGCCGATACAATGGCGTACAGAAAAGCCAATTCAACCAAGGCGGTAAAAAAGACTTTAACGATACCGTCATGGCTGAATGATATTGCGGAAAAGCAGTCGGTCAATTTCTCTCAGGTTCTTCAGGAAGCACTTATAAAAACACTTGGGATCAAATAGAGAAAGAAGTCAGAAAAAAGTCAGAATTTTTCTTCATCTTTTGAAAAAATCTGACTTGAAATCAGGGGTTTCCCAAATAGACAGCGGGAGTTGACCTGCGCTGCGTGTGCGCCCGCAGGCGCCATGCAAGCGAGCAACCGCCGTCAGGCGGCTCTTAGCGAGTCGCAGAGGGGGTGTTGTTCGTTGAATGGTAACAGCTCAAAAATACCAACGGCACCCCCTTTGCCGCTGCGCGGCACTTCCCCCAAAGGGGGCAGCGAGTTGGTGCGTCCAAAGCGCCCCTGAAAGGGGAGCTGGCAGGCCCAAAGGGCCTGACTGAGGGGTTTCGCGGCAAGTACCCGCGGTTTTATGAAACTTTGGCGAATTCGTATCGCCCTCACTTGGCTCCCC
>ERZ857840.318-NODE-318-length-76983-cov-4.991694_pt1 | contig 76983 bp, 64 predicted proteins | sample MGYA00519760_ERZ857840 | MGnify/ENA primary metagenome ERZ857840 (study PRJEB31778, sample SAMEA3449371) | human gut metagenome | biome: human gut; feature: human-associated habitat; material: faeces | place: United Kingdom | collected 2010/2012 ... | reverse complement strand
GGGATAAACGCTGAAGGCATCTAAGCGTGAAGCCCCCCTCAAGATGAGATATCCCTACGTAAGTAGTAAGACCCCTTGAAGACGACGAGGTAGATAGGTCAGAGGTGGAAGTGCAGTAATGCATGGAGCTGACTGATACTAATCGGTCGAGGGCATGACCAAGCAAGGTGATAGGTAGGATGAAAGAAATATTTCTTGTATGCAGTTTTGAAGGTACATAAAAATAAAAAAGCAAGTAAAAACCCTTGTCAAAAAAGACAAAAGGGTTTATACTATATAAGTATTCCTCGATAGCTCAGTGGTAGAGCATTCGGCTGTTAACCGAAGGGTCGTTGGTTCGAACCCAACTCGGGGAGTTAAAGACAGAAATCGATTTGATTTCTGTCTTTTTATATTGTAAAAGAGTATTATATAATGCTTAATGCGGATTAAAAAAGTATTAAAAATAGTTCGATAATAAGATGCAAAAAGGAATAAAAAGATGAAATATATTTTACAAACGGATAATGAAACAATAGAGATTCCGATTATACGATCAAAAAGGAAAACACTAGGGTTAGAAGTGAAATATGATGGTACAGTAAATGCAAGAGTTCCAATGCGGGCACCAAGAGAGATTATAGAAAGATTTATCCGGGAACATGAAGCGTGGATTATCAGAAAGCGGCAGGAATGGAGCCTGGCTGGAAACAATCAGGATGATGTGGCAGGAGAGTTTGGAGAAAGAAAGAAACGTGGGGCGAATGCGGTAGATCCGTCGAAGATTCTTCCACCGGTCGAAACGAAAGAAGGAAAAGCGAAGATCAGACAATATATAGAAAGGCAAGTTGAATATTATGCAAAAATAATGGGTGTTACATATGGAAGGATATCTATGCGTAACCAGAAAACACGATGGGGAAGCTGTAGCAGCAATGGAAATCTGAATTTTAATAATCGGTTGTTATTTGTGCCAAAAGAATTGGTTGATTATGTAGTGGTGCATGAATTGGCACACAGAAAAGAGATGAACCATTCGAATGCATTTTGGAATGTGGTAGAGAAGTATATGCCGGATTATAAAGAACGTAGGAAAAAACTAAGGGAGTATCATATAGAATAAGAAGGAATACACAACAATCATAAGAAAACATTTACTTAAAGAAAAATATATAGAAAACTTCTATAAATCATAATGCTTATAGAATATGTGCGAAAGATACAAAAATAAACAAATGCTTTGTAGGTCTATGACGATGAAAAATAATTTGAAAATGTTAAAATGTTAACTTGTTAGGAATAGAAATAACAGGTCTGGAGTAGGTGAAATGTTTAAAGTAAGTTATTTTTTGGAAGTCCTGCCGATTATTGCGAGTAAAGTTAATATTACATTTGAATTAACGGTAGCTGCGACAATATTCGCACTGATTGTGGGAGTCATTATTGCAATCATCGGTTATTACAAAATTCCGGTGTTGTATCAGCTGACCAGAGTGTATGTCTCTATTATGCGAGGTACACCGGTCGTAGCACAGTTATATTTCTTCTATTATGGAATTGCATTATACAGTGCATTTGTAAGAAATATGACACCTCTTATCGCAGTAGCGGTAGTTATGAGTTTTAATATGGGAGCTTTTATGTCAGAAAGTATCAGAGGAGCATTATTATCCGTTGATGAAGGACAGAAAGAAGCTGCATATTCACTGGGAATGACGAATTTTCAGCTGGTTACGAGAATCGTAATTCCACAGGCTGTACGTGTGGCATTGCCGCCGCTTTTTAACGACATCATTAACCTGATCAAGATGACTTCACTTGCATTTATGCTTGGGGTACCGGATATCATGGGAGCCGCCAAGATTGAGGGAGCCAGAACGTTCAGATATTTTGAAATTTATGCGGCCGTTATGCTGGTGTACTGGCTGATCATATTTGTGCTTGGAATCTTACACAAATTATTAGAAAAGAAATGTGCAAATATGTATTAAGACAAGATCTTAAATGGAACAACCCCATTAAGATAGATGCATTATCATTTATATGACAAAGAGGAGATTAAGTATTATGAAAAAACGTGTATTAGCTGCTTTATTAGTAACTATGATGACAGTAGGAACTGTTGCAGGATGCGGAAGCAATGCCAAATCTGATGATTCAGATAAAAAAGCAAGTTCAGAGTCTAAGAGTGATGACAAAAAAGATTCCGGAAAGAAAGTAACAGTTGTTACATCTGGAACAGGAGAACCATACAGCCTTATTTCTGATGATGGAAAATGGACAGGTATCGACGCAGAGATGTGGGATGAAATTGAAAAACGTACCGGATGGGAAGTAGAAGTAAAACAGGCTTCTTTCGATGCTATGTGGGGAGAACTGGATACAGGACGTGCTGATGTAGTTGCAAACTGCCTTGCAGTAAAAGAAGAAAGAACAGACAAATATAATGCAACAATCCCATACTACGGAGATTCACAGTGCATTATCGTAAATGATGATTCTGATTACAAGACATCTGATGATTTAAAAGGAAAGACTGTAGGATGTACAAACGGACAGGCTGCACAGACAATCATCGAAGACATGGCGAAAGAAAAAGGATTTACAGTAAAACTTTATGAAGACAGTGCTGTAGGTATGAACGATCTGAAACTTGGAAGAATTGATGCATATGCGAATACAACAACAAATGTAAACGCATTTACACATAACAATACAGATGCAAAATTCCGTTTCTTTGATGAACAGCTTCTGGCAAATAATGTAGCTTATTTCCTCCAAAAAACAGATGACGGAGATAAACTGACAAAAGAATTAGATGATGTAATCCAGGATATGTTAGATGACGGAACAGTAGCAAAGATTACTGAAAAATGGATGTATGCTGATATGACAAAATTAATCCAGAAATAAGAAAAGTCAGGAAGATTAAAACGTATGGGAACAGAAACACAGTTGGTTAAGGTTGAACATTTATATAAAGAATTTGATGAAAATACAAAAGTATTAGAAGATATCAATCTGACGATCAATAAGAATGAAGTGATTGCAATTTTAGGACCTTCGGGAACTGGTAAATCTACATTACTCAGATGTCTGAATTACCTGACAGTACCGACAAAGGGAAAAATAACAATTGGTGATGTAACGGTAGATGCACAGAACCATACAAAGAAGGATGTAATAGAATTGAGAAAACATTCTTCCATGGTATTTCAGGGATATAATCTTTTCAAGAATAAGACTGCATTAGAAAATGTAATGGAAGCGCTGACCGTTGTACAAAAAAAGTCAAAGGCAGAGGCGGAAAAAATTGCGTTAGAACTGCTGGATAAGGTAGGAATGAGTGAAAGAAAGGACTTTTACCCATCGAAACTGTCCGGAGGACAACAGCAGAGAGTTGGAATTGCAAGAGCACTTGCAGTAAATCCGAATGTGGTATTATTTGATGAGCCGACATCGGCATTGGATCCGGAACTGGTAGGAGAAGTACTGAATACGATCAAATCTCTTGCCGAAGAAGGAACGACAATGATTCTGGTTACGCATGAGATTGGATTTGCAAGAGAAGTAGCAAGCAGAATCCTGTTCATGGACGGAGGAAGAATTGCAGCCGATGGAAGACCGGAAGAAATCATCGATCATCCAGAGAATCAAAGACTTCAGCAGTTCCTGAATTTTGTTAATCGGAAATAGAATGACTGAAAGGTCTGCACAGGATTTGTGCAGGCCTTTTTTGAGGAGTTGGTACAATGAGCAATATAAATGATAAGATAAGACAAATTGCAAAAGAGACAGAACCGGAACTGATCCATATCAGAAGAGAACTGCATCAGTATCCGGAGCTTGGAATCGATCTTCCAAAGACACACGAGATCATCAGCCGTGAATTACATAAGATCCCGGGGCTTAAGATAAGAGAACATGCTGCAGGTGGGTATGGTCTGATCGCAGAACTTAAGGGGAAGAAAGAGCATGGGAAAAATGTTTTGTTGCGGGCGGATATAGATGCGCTTCCACTGGAAGAAAAAGTGGAAAGCACTTACAAGTCCAGGCATGACGGACGTATGCATGCATGCGGACATGACGGACATGCGACATGGCTGATCGGTGCGGCAAAGATTCTGGCACAGCTGACAGATGAATTCGGCGGATGTATAAGATTTGCATTTCAGCCGGGGGAAGAAGTCGGACTTGGTGCGGATACGATGATAGAAGAAGATAAAGTACTGGAAGATCCGAAGATGGATATGGCATTTGCCGCACATGGCTGGCCGTCTGTAGAGAGTGGTAAGATCGGAATCGTGAGACGCTATGCATTTGGCTGTGTGGGAGATTTTAAAGTCAGAATTATCGGAAAGAAGGGGCATGCATCATGGCCGGAGCAGACGATTGATCCGATTGCGGCAGCGAATGAGATTTACCAGCATATTCCGGCAATACTGACACGTACGATCAGTGGAACAGAGCCTAAGATCATGTCAGTTACTTATATGCAGGCAGGGGATGTGAATGTCAGAAATATCATTCCACAGGACTGCGTATTTGGCGGAACGATGAGAGCCGTAAAAAGAGAAGTTCTGGAAAAAATGAAAACAGAACTGGAAAAAGAGATAAAAGGAATCTGCCAGGTATACGGGACTTCTTATCAGGCAGATATCAGGATTCACGGGGGAAGTGTAAAGAACGCTCCGGAATTATTAAACGGAGTGAAAAAGTCAGTAGCCGATGTACTTGGAAAGGAAAATGTTTATATTATAGAAGAAGATAATCTTGGCGGAGAAAATTTTGCAGAATATAGCTGTCGTGTTCCGGCGGTCTATATGTTTATTGGAATTAAACCGGAAGAGAAAGAAGCAATTCCGGGTCTGCACAGTCCGGAATATCAGTTTGATGATACGGTACTGGCAGGAGCAGCCGCTGCATTTGCCAATATTGCGATTCATGGCTGTATGGGAGAACTGAAAGAAAATTAAAAAGAACAGGAGAGGTATCAGAATGGAAAAGCTGGTTTATGTAGACCGAAGAAATACAAACTGTAATAAATGGGACGGACAGCAGAAAATGTTCGGAGAAGAAGGACTTCATGCAATGTGGGTGGCAGATATGGACTTCCGTGTACCGGAGTGTGTAGTCAGCGCACTGAGGGAATATGTGGAATCCGGAGTGTATGGGTATTATAAGATTCCGGATGCTTATTATCAGGCATTCATTGACTGGGAGAGGGAGCATCACGGATATGAAGTGAAAAAAGAATGGATCCGGTTTTCACCGGGAGTTGTAGCAGGATTCCACTGGCTGTTGCAGATTCTGACAGAAGAAAATGATGCAGTAATTGTAAATACACCGGTATACTATCCGTTTTTAGATGCAGTAAAGAACAATCACAGAAATTTAATCTGTTCCGATCTTAAGAACGAGAATGGAGAATACTCGATTGATTTCGATGATTTTGAGAAAAAGATCACAGATCATCAGGTGAAATTATTTATTTTGTGTTCACCACATAATCCGGCAGGAAGAGTATGGAAAAAAGAAGAGTTAAAGCGGCTTTTTGAAATCTGCAGAGCGCATCAGGTGTATATTATATCAGATGAGATCCATCAGGATCTGGTATTTGGAGAGAATAAGCATATCCCATCTTTGTCAACCGGAGAGTATGATGATATTATGGTATCGATCGTGGCTGCATCGAAGACATTCAATATTGCGGGTGCACAGAATTCTATGGTGATCATTCCGGATGAAAAACTTCAGGAAAAGTGGGATGCTTATGTAAAAGGCAACAGAGTACTGGGAGGAAATGCTTTTGGTTATGTTGCAGCTCAGGCTGCATATGCAGGAGGCAATGAATGGCTGACACTGGTATTGGATCAGATTGAAGAGAATTATCAGTACCTGAAAGCAGAACTTGCAGAAAAACTTCCAGAGGCAGTTGTAACTCCATTGGAAGGAACATATCTGTGCTGGATTAATCTTGAAGCATATGTAAGAGCAGATGAGATGAAAGAAGTAATCCAAAAGAAATGCCGCTTGGCCGTTGATTTCGGTGACTGGTTCGGCGGAGAACGCTTTGGTACGTTTATAAGAATGAATCTTGCAACATCAAAAGAGAATGTAGAGATTGGTGTCAATGCACTGATTGCGAATTTAGTGAGAAAATAGTTATAGAAATTATCAATAAGACGAAATCACTGGCATATGATTTTCTATTTGACAGAAATAATTTTCTACGAGAAAATATCTGTATATGGAGTGAAAAAGATATGTACGAGATTGAAGTCTGTTATAAAATAATTTTTGAAGCAATGCTGGAAAAACCAGTATTAAAAAGTATTGCAGAAAAGATAAATGAATATACAGGTGCGAAAGTAATATTTGTGTCAGGGACAGGAAAAATCCTGGCATATTCGCATACCTGTGAACAGGATGGCAGCGAATCCATCAGATGGAAGCATGTGACATTTTCAGACTATAAGAAATTCTGCCAGGAAGCTGATACGAAAGAACATCAGCTTGTACTTCAACCTGTTGAAACAATGGGAAGGTTAGCTGGATATGTAGTTATTCTATATAGTGAAGAGGAGTCCCGGCGTTTTTTTGAAGAATTGGGAAGTGTGATCGGACAGGCAGTAAGGCATCAGTTTGAAGATGTGGTAAAAGAGACGATGGTTTTACAACCGATGCGCGAAGCCATACTTGCCTGGAGTCTGTTTCACGGGAAAGCAGATGGGATCCAGCAGACAGAAAAAATATGGACAGGACAATGCATAGAAGTATTAATGTTAAAAAAGGATATTCAGGAAAAGAATGTATTGTGGATAAAAGAAATATGGGATAGATATTGTATCTGCGAAGAGACAGATAGGATCCAGATATTATTTTATGGATTAAGAGCGAAAAATACGGAAGAAATTTACCAGAAGATCATGGAAAAAAAGATTGGATGCAGCATCAGTGAACCATTTGGGAAATTAGACAGATGTGTTACAAAGTACGAGTTGTTAAAACGCATGTCTATGGTAAACGGACTGGAAAATGACCCGGTTATGAAACGGGAAAAGGAATGGTCGGTACAGGGACTTTACACATATACAACACCGCTCTTTAAAGAAGCGGGATTAAGTGATTACCGATTGTTACGGCTGCTTCAGGAAGACCGAGAGAATAATACGGAGCTCTACTATACATTAAAGGTATATTTGCTGAATGAAAATAATGTAACAATGGCAGCAGACAGCCTTCATATTCACAGGAATACATTGGTCTACCGGTTAAAGCAAATCAGGGAATGTATAGAAGCTGATATCAATGATAACGAAACAGCAAGGGAATTGCTGGCATTTATGATGATGTATGATATATCGAGACAAGATGAGAAAAGGCAAAAGTAAGGAGAGCATATATGAAACTGGTGCAGGATTTACCAGAGATATTTGAAGAGTTTGGAGAAAAAAAGAGAGAAGCATTTCTGGAAATAAAAGAATATAAGGATAAGGGAATTCCGGTTGTGGGGATGTATTGCGCCTATTTTCCGACAGAACTTGCAATGGCAGCGGGAGCAATCCCGGTAGGTCTTTGCTCTTTTTCCAATGAGACGATTACGGCGGCGGAACGGGATTTGCCGAAAAGTATGTGTCCGCTGGTAAAATCCAGTTATGGATTTGCGATCAGTGACAGATGTCCGTTTTTTCATTTTGCAGATCTCGTGATCGGAGAGACGACATGTGACGGAAAAAAGAAGATGTACGAGCTGATGTCGGAATTCAAGCCAGTTCATGTAATGGAACTTCCGAACAGTCAATCCGAAAGAGGACTTGCTTTCTGGAAAAGTGAGATTATTCGTACAAAAGAATATCTGGAAGAATTCTTTCATATAGTGATTACGGAAGAGATGATCCGTGATGCAGTACATTTAAATAATGAGATCCGTATGTCGTTGAAGAACCTTTGCGAATTGATGAAAATGGATCCGGCTCCTGTAAAGGGGGAAGATATCCAGAAGATGGTGCAGGGGAGTAAATATCGATTTGATTTTGCAACAACTCCGGGAGTGGTGAAAGAAGTGATCGATAAGATCATGACAGAATACAGACAGGGAAAGCATCTGGAAAAACGCCCGAGAATACTGGTGACAGGATGCCCGATTGGCGGCGACAGCCTGAAAGTGATCCGTGCGATAGAAGATAATGGCGGAGTTGTTGTGGCGATTGAAAACTGCAGCGGTGTGCGGACATTGGGAAATCCGGTGGAGGAAGACTGCGAAGACATCTACGAAGCCATTGCAAGAAAATATCTGTCAACGGGATGTTCGATCATGACACCGAACGATAACCGGATCGATCTGATTGGTGAGATCATTGATGAATATCATGTAGATGGAGTTGTCGAGATGATATTGACCGGATGTCATGCGACAGGGGCAGAGTCTGTCTATATAAGAAAATTTGTGACAGAAGAGAAACACTTACCGTATATTGCGGTCGATACGGATTATTCTACTGCAGATCAGGGACAGATCGCCACCAGACTGACAGCGTTTCTGGAAATGATCCAGCCAGGGACAGATGAAGATCTGGATATCAATTATTGCTATAAGATTGTGCTGGCAGGGATGACGGAACAAAGGTCAAGAGCAGAAATTTTGGAAGAAATATGGAAATATACGCATATTCCGGTATGTATAAAGAGCGGGGAACAAGAAACAGAAGAATGGGTTGGAATCAGCAGGGAAGAAGCAGAACAGGAATGTGGAAAGAGAATGGAATATAAACTGTCAGAAAAGAATGGAGTTGTGATGGCAGTTGTTCCAGAGGGCGTCAATAAGGAAAGTGTGGAAGAACTCTTAGAATTGTTGGCAAAAAGCTATCACATGAGAACGCATACCCGTGAGACAGAAGAAAGAGAAATTCCGGATTATATGTGGATTATAACGGAAGAACCAAAAAATCTTATACATATCGGACGGGATCTGACAAAACAGGCCAGAGTGAACAAAATGCTCACCGGATTGAAGCTAAGGCAGATACAGGATAATGAATTATTTATATCGGGAATGGATGGCAAAGAAGCCAGAAACGGTATAATTGATGTGTGTCGCAAATCTATGGAAGATGAAGATGGAAAAATAATGATCGGAAATGGATTTTCGGACTGGGGGAAAAAAGAAGAGAACAGACAGTTGCAGTGGCAAGTATTGAATATGGCTGTAAGACAGAAACAGAAAGAACAGGTACTGCTTGTGGAAAATTATTACCATGAACTTGCAATTAGTTGTATCAGTGAGAATCTGGGACAGGAAAACATATATCTGGAAGAATTAGAGATTTTGAAAGAGGAGGATAGGAAAACGGGAAAAGAACTTTATAAGACTTTGTACTGGTACCTCCGGATGAAACGGAACGTTGCACAGACGGCCGCAAGACTTGGAATCCACAGAAATACATTACTGCCAAGAATTGCACGGATCAATGAGCTTTTAGATCTGGATGAAAAAGACGGAATGGAATGTGAAAGAATTCTGATGGGAATGGAAATAGAAAAGTTAAAAAATGACTGATACGCAGGGTATCGGTCATTTTTTTAATTATGTTTAAATTCTTCAGACATTCGATACCCACGGAATAAAAGTTAGGATTCCTAACTTTTATGTAGGTCCAGGTAGCCAGTCTGATGCATTAAATACCAATTTTATTATGTATATTACTGTTTCTGCTTCAAATATTGCTTCGTATAAGTACAGACCGCAAAGCACTTCCCGCACAGATCCGTATCAATCCCAGTACTCTTTCGCATAATTTCCCGCTGCTTCTTATAACATGCAGAAACAGATACGATATCTTCGCGTGGCATACCCGAACGCCACAATGTATTTTTCAGTGCATGTGCCGGGCAATACCGGACGCAGGCATGACAGGCACCGCACTGAGAGCGTGTAACCGGAGCATCGCAGGTCAGCGGGGCATCGGTCAGAAGAGAAGAAATCCTTACAGCAGAGCCATATTGTGGTGTTACAAGCAGACAGTTTTTGCCAATCCAGCCGAGGCCGGCTCTTGTGGCAACAGTTTTGTGAGGTAAAGGACTGCGGTTGTCCGAGTCTACTGTTATCCGGTCTGTTGTCTGGGCATAAGCCTGGTATCCTCTGCCTGTCAGATATTTTTCACCGGCAGTTACAATGGCATTCAGTTTGTCGTTCAAAGTAGTATACAGTTTGTAGTATTCTCTGGTTGGAGCAAGTTGAAGATCTTTGATGACATGTTTCGGCAAGGGAATTGCGACTGCAATTCCAACCGGATAGTCAGAAGATGGAACTGCGGTCAGATCCCCAATTCCGACCAAAGCAGCACCCTGTGAGATCATATAATCTCTGAATTCTTTTGTGGGATTCATAAAAATCCCTCCTTTCAGAACATTTCCGTTCATTGACTTATTGTACATTCAATTTTACAATAGAATGCAGAAGAAAGATAGTGGGAAGGGAAACTATTATGGAAAGTAGAATGATGGAATTAATGGAAGCGATTCAGGAAAGTGAAGGACAGGCAGAACGCAGGGTGCTTACTTTGCTGGGCGGCAGATACATTTCTGAAAAGGCACTGGTCATAGATGGAAAAATTGTCTGGGAAAGCAGGAAAAATGGTTATTTTCATGGATATACAGATGAGATAAAGAATATTACAGAAAGTGGAATCACCTATATTGGAAATGAGAAAGTATTCTGCGATACATTGGGACAGGAAAAACAGATTGTGATCTGTGGTGCCGGTCATGTGTCGATTCCGGTGATTAAAATGGCAGTGATGATGGACTGTGAGGTAATTGTACTGGAAGATCGTCCGATGTATGCGGATCATGCAAGAATGGCCGGGGCGTCACAGGTTATCTGTGAACCATTCGAAGAAGCACTGGACAAGATACAGGGAAGTGCGGATACGTATTTTGTGATCCTGACGAGAGGACACCGGTATGACCAGATCTGTCTGGAGAAAATAGCTGCAAAAGAGCATGCCTATATCGGTATGATCGGAAGCCGCAGAAGAACAGCACTGGTAAAACAAAGTCTGGCGGAAAAAGGCGTGGATCAGGAGGTGCTGGATGCAGTGTATACACCGATCGGTCTGGATATCGGAGCGCAGACACCGGCAGAGATCGGAGTGGCAATTATTGCAGAGATTATTGAAGTAAAGAACAGGAAGAAACGGACTTATGGATATTCCAAAGAAATTATGCGTGCGCTGACTGCTCAGGAACCGTATCCGGAAAAGAAGATAATGGCAACGATCATTACCAGACATGGTTCCGCACCACAGGGGCTGGGAACCAAAATGCTGATATACAGAGATGGCCGCTGCGTTGGGACGATCGGCGGTGGATGTATGGAAGCAAGAGTCATCCAGATTGCCAGACTTATGGCAGCAGGAGAGGGAGAACAGGCAAGGATCTGCCATGTAGACATGACCGGAAATGAAGCCGAAGAAGAAGGTATGGTCTGTGGCGGGGAAGTGGATGTATTTCTGGAAATCGTCTAAGCGCGGAAAACAGAATCATCGGAGGCATTAAAAAGATGATAGAAGTAGAGGTTAAAATACCCATTGAAAATATAGAAAAGATAAAGCAAAAATTGCTTGAAACAGGGTTCATATATCAGAAAACCGTTGTGGAGACGGATACTTATTTTACCAGTGATCACTATGATATGCGGAAGAAGGACAAGGCACTGCGCATCCGTAAGACGGAGAATCTGGATACGGGAGAAGTAAAAGCACAGCTTAACTGCAAAGGACCGAAATTAGACCAGGTATCCATGACCAGGAAAGAAACAGAGATTGATATCTATGAGCCGGAAAAGATGGAAGACATTCTTAAAGAACTTGAATTTTATCCAGCGTCTTGCAGAGTGAAGAAGACAAGAGGTTATTATATAAAAGATCATATGACAGCGGCTGCAGATAAGGTAGAGAATCTGGGCAACTTTCTGGAATTGGAGATAATTGTTGCAAAAGAAGAAGAACGAGCAGGTGGATTGGATATGATATATGAACTAATGAGAATGTTGGGATGCGAAAAGACAGAGACAGTAAGGGATTCATATCTGTCAATGTTAGAAAAACGAGGTGTCTAACATCAGAAAGAGCCATAAGGGACAGATAAAGAGCCAAAATTCCCCGTCCCCGTGGTTAGCTGTTGACAAAAATTATCGATAAGCCTATACTAACCTTACGAGTTGAGAAATATTATCAGTAACAGTGGAAATAATACCACTGCCTGTAGATAAATTTGGAAGGAAGTACAGACGATGACATTAAAAGAATTACCGATCGGCAAAAGTGCAACCTTGACAGTTGTAGGTGGAGAAGGTGCATTGAGACAGCATTTTCTGGATATGGGACTTATTCCGGGGGCAGACGTTACCATGGTAAAATACGCGCCAATGGGTGATCCGGTGGAACTTCGTATCCATAGTTATGAACTGACACTCAGGCTTGCAGATGCGGAAAAGATAGAGATTACAGATGTCCGTGATGAGATTAAGATTAAGAATCAGATTCCGAAAGAGAAGATTGATCATCCGGGACTTGGAGAAGGTGGAAAATATCATGAAAAAGCAGATGAGAATCCACTGCCGGATGGAACAACACTGACATTTGCACTGGCAGGAAATCAGAATTGCGGAAAGACGACACTGTTCAACCAGCTGACCGGCTCTAATCAGCATGTGGGAAATTTCCCGGGAGTGACAGTTGACCGTAAAGATGGAGTGATCAAGGAACACAGTGATACCCTGGTGACAGATCTGCCGGGAATCTACTCTATGTCTCCATATTCCAGTGAAGAGATCGTGACCAGAAACTTTGTGTTAAATGAACATCCAAAGGGAATCATCAATATCGTGGATGCAACCAATATTGAACGGAACCTGTATCTGACCATGCAGCTGATGGAGCTGGATATTCCTATGGTTCTGGCACTGAATATGATGGATGAGGTGAGGGATAACGGCGGATCGATCCTGGTAAATGAGATGGAGCAGGAACTTGGAATACCGGTTATTCCAATATCGGCTGCGAAGAATGAAGGAATTGAAGAACTGATCGAACATGCAGTGCATGTGGCAAAATATCAGGAAAGTCCGGGAAGACAGGATTTCTGTGATGCAGATGACCATGGCGGAGCAGTACACAGATGCCTGCACGGGATCATGCATCTGATCGAGGATCATGCAAAGAAGGCAGACATTCCGGTAAGATTTGCGGCATGCAAACTGGCAGAAGGGGATGAACTGATCCTGGAACAGCTCAAGCTGGATGAGAATGAAAAACAGCTTCTGGAGCATATTGTAAAGCAGATGGAACAGGAACGTGGACTTGACCGGTCCGCAGCAATTGCAGATATGCGTTTTACATTTATTGAGAAGATCTGTGATGCTACGGTTGTGAAGCCGAAAGAAAGCAAGGAACATCTGCGAAGTGTGAAGATGGATAAGATCCTGACGGGAAAATATACAGCTATCCCATGCTTTGTTGCAATTATGGCGGCTGTATTCTGGCTGACATTTAATGTGATCGGAGCTGCGTTGTCGGATCTGCTGGATATGGGAATCTCGGCACTTACGAATCTGGTAGATAGTGCGCTGACATCCTGGAATGTCAATTCCGTTATTCATTCGCTGGTAATCGATGGAATCTTTAACGGTGTGGGAAGTGTGTTAAGTTTCCTGCCGGTTATTGTGACCTTATTCTTTTTCCTGTCCATTCTGGAAGACAGCGGATATATGGCAAGAGTTGCATTTGTGATGGATAAATTACTCCGTAAAATCGGACTTTCCGGACGGAGTATCGTACCGATGCTGGTGGGATTCGGATGTACGGTTCCAGGTGTTATGGCGAGCAGGACACTGCCTTCGGAGAGAGACCGTAAGATGACGATACTTCTGACACCATTTATGAGTTGCTCGGCGAAACTTCCGATTTATGCATTTTTTACGGCGGCATTTTTCCCAAAACAAGGAGCAGTAGTGATGGTAGCGTTATATTTTGGCGGAATCCTGATGGGAATCCTGATGGCGCTTCTTTTAAGAGGAACGATGTTCAAAGGTGAAGCCGTACCGTTTGTCATGGAACTTCCGAATTACCGTATGCCGGGAGCAAAGAATGTAGGACAGCTTCTGTGGGAAAAAGCAAAGGACTTTTTGCAGAGAGCATTTACCGTAATCTTCTTTGCAACAATTATCATCTGGTTCCTGCAGACGTTTAACTTACACATGAATGTGGTGGCAGATTCCAGGGACAGTATCCTGGCAGTTGTAGCGGGAATCATTGCACCGGTATTCCTTCCGCTTGGTTTCGGAAACTGGAAGATTTCTACTGCACTGATCACAGGATTTATGGCAAAGGAAAGTGTGGTATCTACGCTTTCGGTACTCTTTGGAAGTACGGCAGAACTGACGGGAGCAATTACACCGGTGGCAGCCGCAAGCCTTTTGGTCTTCTGCCTGTTGTATACACCATGTGTTGCGGCAATTGCATCGATCAAGAGAGAACTTGGCGCAAAATGGGCGGCATATGTGGTGCTGGGACAGTGTGTGGTTGCGTGGATCGCAGCATTTATCGTGCATCTGATTGGTACGTTGGTGATGTAAAGAGTCATAAAAAACTCCTGTGGATGGAATTAGATATGTTCCATTCACAGGAGTTTTTTGCTGCATATATTAAATTACATGCTCTGCTTTTGCTATTTGTTCTTTTATCTTATATCTTCCGCTGCGCCGGAGACTTGCGAATAAAGAGCCCGAAATATTGTGCCATATACTGAAGATCGCCCCAGGCAGTGTGGCAAATGGGTTTGCGGCAAAGTTTGCGGTGGCAAGTGTGATAGCAAGACCGCTGTTCTGCATACCGACTTCGATCGCAAGGGCGGTTGCTTTGTCATATTCCACATGGAAGATGCGTCCGGCAAGTAATCCAAGTCCCATACCTGCAAGATTATGTAAGATAACGATACAGAGTACGAGGAATCCGGATGTCATGATCTTTTCCGCATTTACTGCGACGATTCCGCTGATGATCATGACGATGGATACAACGGAGATCAGTGGAAGGATGCCGGATAATTTCTCAATATGTCTGCCGATCAGTTTGCGGAGAAGGATACCCAGAAGAACCGGGATCAGTACGACCTTTACAACCGAGATTACCATCCCCGGGAAAGATACCTGAACCCATGCACCGGCAAGTAAATATACCAGAAGAGGTGTCATAACCGGTGCTGCCAGAGTTGAAGTGATCGTCATACCGACAGAAAGTGCAACATCACCACCTGCGATATAAGTGATCACATTGCTGGCAGTTCCACCAGGGCAGCATCCGACCAGGATGACACCAAGTGCGATATCCGTTGGCAGATGAAGGAGGACCGAGAGTCCCCATGCGATCAGCGGCATAATCGTATATTGTGCGGCAAATCCGATAATGATCTCTTTGGGTCTGGTAAATACCACTTTAAAATCTCCGATATGAATCGTCAGTCCCATGCCGAACATGGCAACGCCGAGAAAGATCGAAGTATAGTTTGTAGTCCATGCAAATCCATCACGCCAGAAGAAGGCAATGACAGAAAAGCAGATAATGATCATTCCAATATATTTGGTAAGAACAGAGCTGATCCGTGATAATACCTTTGTTATCTGCTCCATATATTATACCTCGTAACTGAAATTGTCGATGAGTCGGGTCTTTCCGATATAAACTGCCATAGCAACCAGGACGTCAGCATTTACAGAGTCAACAGGCTGCATGCTGAGTGCATCGACCATGGATACGTAATCGATATGTGCCAGCGGTTCACCGTTTATGATCTCACACATCGGTTCTAATACTTCAGATGCGGCAATACCATTTCGGATCAGTTCCTGACCTTTCTTTACAGCTTTTGAAAGGCAGAGGGCAGCTTTGCGTTCTTCGCAGCTTAAGTATGTATTACGGGAAGATTTGGCAAGTCCGTCTTCTTCACGTACGATCGGGCATCCGACAATCTGGATATCAAAGTTCAGATCCAGAACCATTTTGCGGATGATAGCAAGCTGCTGTGCATCTTTCTGTCCAAAGTAAGCACGGTTTGGTTTTACGATGTTAAATAACTTTGATACAACGGTACACACCCCTTTGAAATGGATCGGACGCGTCTTACCGCACAGCGTATCAGATAAAGTATCGATACTGACAAATGCGTGTGGATCATGATACATTTCCGCCGGTGACGGACAGAAGATCAGATCTGCTCCGATGCTTTCACAAAGTGCACTGTCGTGGTCAAAGTCTCTTGGATAAGCTTCCAGATCTTCATTCGGTCCAAACTGTGTCGGATTGACGAAATCAGATACAACAACGATATCATTTTCCTCGCGGCAGCGGCGGATCAGACTGGCATGTCCCTCATGGAGATATCCCATAGTAGGGACAAGACCGATGGTCTTACCTTCTTTCTTCCAGTTATTTACGAGTTCTCTTGTTTTTTCAATTGTGTTAGTTACCTGCATTGGTATTCTCCTTTATTCGTTATAATTCGGAGAGTTCTCTTCTGAATACACTGTGATCTCTGGTGATTGCATGTAATAAAATATGTTGTGATAATTGAGTATCTTTTTATTCCATGTCTTTTAACAGTCCGTGACGTTCATAATTGGTCACGCGGTTTACCTTGTTCTCCTCATCTACGAATACAACCGCAGGTTTGTGTTCTTTTGCTTCATCCGGCGTATACTGTCCGTAAGCCATGATGATGATCTTATCTCCGGTACTGACACATCTTGCAGCAGCTCCGTTTAAGCAGATCATTCCACTGCCACGCTGTCCGCTGATGGTGTACGTTTCGAAACGGCTTCCGTTGTTTACATCAACGATCTGGACTTTCTCATATTCGAGAATTCCAGCAGCCTCCAGTAATGCTTCATCCACCGTAATGCTTCCTACATAATCAAGTTCTGCCTGAACGACAGTAGCGCGGTGGATCTTTCCTTTTAATAATTCAAGTGTCATCTCATATATCCTTTCCTTTTAAGGAAAAAAATTCAGCCAGAATACATCTGGTCCTGAGTCTTATTTCCTGAAAATATAAGCTCATTTTTGTTGAAAATTATGAGATTCCAGTGCTTCAGTTCTGAGTATGGTTCTGTCAGGGACAGATACCGTCTCCGCTGTTCATTATAAAAAGGCAGAAAAGGTATGTCAATCTATGTATACGAAAAAAACCAGAACCGGATTTCTGAAATTATAAATCCGGTTCTGTATTATTTCTTATTATCTTTTTTTCTTTTCCTTTGCAAGGAGTGCGGCACCAAGTGCACCTGCATATCTTCCATGTTCGGTAGGAGATACGGTCTGTCCGAGTTTCTGTGAGAGAATCTTCGTGAAGTAGGTGCTGTTACTGAGTCCGCCAGTCAGGATTACTTTATCCGGCAGGTTTTTCTTCATGGCAAGTTGTGCTACCTTGTTGGCAACAGAATCGACAACACCGGCGGCAATATCTTCCCGTTTCTGTCCCTCACCGATATAGTTGATGACCTCAGATTCGGCAAATACCGTACACAGGGAACTGATCGGAAGAACAGTTCCTTTATCTGCCATATCAAACAGTTCCTGCAGGGTAACGCCTAAGCGGTTTGCCATAATCTCCAGAAATTTTCCGGTTCCGGCAGAACACTTATCATTCATCTGGAAGTCCTGTACCATGCCGCCGGACACCAGGATGATCTTGGTATCCTGTCCGCCGACATCGATAATGGCACATTCATCTCCGGCCATCTCCCGGCCGCCTCTTGCATGGCAGGTAATCTCCGTGATAACATGATCTGCAAAATCTACAGCAACACGGCCATATCCGGTTGCGACCACTTTTGAATCGTCCGACAGTACATCTACACTGTCTTCCAGTAGACGATCCTTGATCGTCTGGCAGGTTTCCTTGCTGCTCCATCCGGTTGGCAGTACAAAATGTATATCATGATCTCCTTTTACAACGACTTTGGATGCCGTAGATCCGATATCAATTCCAATATAATCCATAATAAAATTTCCTCGTTTCACATATATTTTTTAACAATATTTATCCCGCTTCGGGTTGATATCCCGTTCAATGGCGGCAATTTTTAATATTTCGATCTGATTCTCGTCGATGCATTTCTGGATCGTATCCAGGTCTTCTTCTCTGACGAGCAGTGAGATGCCGCAGCATTTACTGGCCACGCGCGGTGTAGGAGCGATAGTGGTCTTGATTCCGGCTTCTTTTAATATCCCATACAGACGCATTCCGTTGTCATGGTTGGGAAATAATACATAATGCTGTATCTTTTGCATGATCTGTTACCTCGGTTATGTATCGGACATGGATTGTCTGATATTATTTGTTATCTAACATTTCGATAAATGCACTGATTCTGGTACGAAGCTGTCCTGCATCGCTGTCGGTGTAATCGGTCTCGATTCCAAGGACAGGGATTCCGGATTCTTTCAGTGCTTTCTCTACGAAATAGCCTTCGGTATCATAAAGGTTACAGAACTTGAGGTTCACATCGATGATACCGTCAACTTTGTATTCCTTAGCAAGACGTAAGATGTCATCAATACGGCCTTCGTTTGGTGTAAAGCATGCGCAGTTGATCTTCATGTATCTTTCAGCCAGAGCCATATACTGGTCTTCCAGAGTTGTCTTGCTTTCATCGACAAGATTTTCAAAATATCTGGTTCCGGTACACATCTCTTCACAGACGATTGCAGCACCACTGGTCTCTACAATATTATGAAGCTTCCAGTTCGGAATTGCAAGAGGAGTTCCGGTCAGCATGATACGTTTGGTTCCGGCAGGAACAACGCTTACACCGTCTTTTACTCTCTGATCCAGTTCGTCACATAACTTATTCGTCATCTGTGTAAATCTTGCAGGATCATCATAGAATGCAATCTGAGAGATCAGAAGTACATCACATCCGCTGATTGGAAGATTCTCATTCTTACGGAGATTGTAAAGACGCTCCAGAGCTTTTCGTTTATTGTTAATTAATTTAATACTTTCGGCCAGTTTTTCGGCAGTGACTACATTTCCTGTAAATTCTTCTACGACATTTTTAAATGTCTCAATTTCTTCTGCCCATGCCTTGATGTCTTTGGCACGTTTCATTTGAGGAAGGTCCATCACATGTAACGGTACGTCTTTGGCAAGAATCTCCCATGCTTTCTTCTTGCCGTCGCAGGTGGTCTCCCCGATGAACATATCTGCGATACGGAAGAATGGACAGGTGCGGTCAAGACGTGCACCAACAGATGCCTTGATCAGTGGACAGGTATTGGCAGGAAGGACTTTCTCTCCGCCAGGAACCCAGAACTGGGAACCGCCGCATAATCCGGTTGCAATCGCATCTGCCGCAAATACGATCTCGTCCGGTACATATACACAGAATGTACCGAAGACTTTGCCGCCTTTTTTCTGATGCTCAATCAGTTCTGCAGGGCGGATACCGTGAATATCTGCAACTACCATATTATAATAGTCCATAGAATCCGGACGGTTTTCCTGCGATAAAAATACATCTCCAAATGCCTGTGGAAGCACTGCACAGAGCTGGTCATGCAGTTCTACATCCATTCCGAGTTCTTCCCACATTTTACGATAATCAGCCATTTAAAAATACCTCCTTATAGTGTAATTGATCCAATTGTATCGATAAGTTAAACGTAACACTTTTAGGGGGCCCAGGCAATGCATACCGGAAGAATTGGCTATAGATAATTTACAAGTTCAATAGAATATATCTATAGATTCTATACTGAGAACAGTTCTTGAAATCCAGCGATGCACTGGTCGATTTCTTTGACGGTATTAAAGTGGCTGAAAGCAAAACGTATCGTTCCCTGTGGCATTGTATGCAGGGTCTGATGCGCCATCGGGGCACAGTGGAGTCCGACCCTTGTCATAATTCCATAATCTTGTTCCAGAGCAAATGCAATCTCTGCATTGTCATAGTCCGGGAAATCAAGAGAGACGACAGCAAGCCGGTCCTGAAGGGTCTGCCTTCCCACAACATGTGCCTGTGGAATTTCACGTATTTTTTCAAGAAAATGTCCGGTCAGTGCCATTTTCTTCTGATGGATTGCGGAAATCCCGGTTTCGTCCAGATAAGTGAGGGCAGCGTGAAGTCCGATGATGCCAGGGAGATTTAATGTGCCGCTTTCATACTTGTCCGGGAGATAGTCCGGCATAAGAAGCGAATCCGACTGACTTCCGGTCCCGCCTGCAATCAGAGGTGTCAGTTCCTGATCCAGAGCTTCTGAGATCAGAAAGCCGCCGATACCCTGCGGGCCAAGCAGTCCCTTATGTCCGGTAAATGCAAGAAAGTCGATGTTACATTTCTGCATATCGATATCGACAGAACCGGCACTCTGTGCAGTGTCCACGGCAAAGAACAGATGATGGCGCCTGCATATCTCACCAATCTCACGGATTGGCAGAATGGTTCCGCATACATTGGAAGCGTGGAGCATGATGACTGCTTTTGTCTCCGGACGGATCAGAGCTTCGATCGATTCCGGATGCGTTGTGCCGTCTGTCTCGGCAGGAATCATCGTATAATGGATATCCTGTGAAGCAAGCTGACAGAGCGGACGCATCACGGCATTGTGTTCCAGACTGCTGACCAGCACGTGGTCGCCGGGCTTTAAAAATCCTTTGAGCAGACAATTCAGAGAATAGGTGATCCCCGGTGTAAATACGACACATCTGGAATCCGGTGCATGAAAAAATCTGGCGAGCTGCATGCGGGTCTTAAGTACCTGATTTTCAAGTTCGTAGGCACCTTCGTAATTTCCCCGGTTAATATTGAAGGCACCGGATTCTAAAAGTTTCGTCATGGAAGCAGCGACTCCCGGTGCTTTCGGCCAGGATGTGCTGCCGTTGTCAAAATATATGTTCTGTTCCATAGAAAAACCTCCATGATAAATATGGTATCTGATACGTATATTGTAACAGATTTCCATATTAACGTATACAGGAGATGAAGTAAGGAAAAGGATAGAAAATGCGAATAATATTCATAGACGATATTAATAGAATGGAACGATTTATCAATATTTCCTATTATGTAAATACAGGTACAGGTGGTATGATAGTCTTATGAAAAAAATTATCAAAAAATAAGAAAAGCACGGAGGAAATTTATTATGGAGTTAATTAAAGAACTGCCGGAGGTATTCGAAGAATTTGCAGAACAGCGTCAGAAATCATTCCTGGCAATGAAGGGATTAAAAGACCAGGGAGTTCCGGTTGTTGGCGCATATTGTACTTATTTCCCGGCAGAGATCGCAAGAGCAATGGGAGCAGTTACAGTCGGCTTATGTTCTGTATCCGATGAGACAATCCCGGACGCAGAGAAAGACCTGCCAAAGAACTTATGTCCACTGATCAAATCCAGCTATGGATTTGCCAAGACAGACAAATGTCCATTCTTCTACTTCTCAGATGTAGTTGTTGGGGAGACTACCTGTGACGGAAAGAAGAAAATGTACGAGTATATGTCAGATTTCAAAGATGTATTCGTAATGGAACTGCCAAATACACAGAGCGAGATGGCCCTGAAACTCTGGAAGAGTGAACTGATTCGTTTCAAAGAATATCTGGAGAAAAAATTCGACGTAGAGATCACAGATGAAGCTGTATTAGAGGCCGTAAAAGAAGAAAATAAAGTAAGAAAAGTCATGAAAGACCTGTATCATGTCATGGCACTTGATCCTGCACCGATCAAAGGCGGCGACCTGTTCAAAGTATTATACGGAAGCGGCTTCAAATTCGATCGTAAAGCAATCCCGGCAGAGATTGAAGCCATGAGAGAGAAGATTGAAAAAGAATACGAAGAAGGTAAGAGACTGGACAAGATGCCTCGTATCCTGATCACCGGATGTCCGATCGGCGGAGCAACTGAGAAAGTGATCCGCGCCGTAGAAGACAATGGTGGAGTTGTAGTTGCATTCGAAAACTGTAACGGAGCAAAATCTTTTGACAAATTAGTAGACGAAGAGAATCCGGATGTATACGATGCACTGGCAAGACGTTACCTGAACATTGGCTGTTCTGTAATGACACCGAATCCAAACAGACTGGACCTTCTGGATCGCCTGATCGATGAATTTAAGGTAGACGGAGTTGTCGAGATGACACTTCAGGCTTGTCATACATATAATGTAGAGTCACTGGCTATCCGTAAATTTGTGAATGAGAAGAAGGGTATTCCGTACATTAATGTAGAGACGGATTATTCGCAGGCTGATATCGGGCAGTTGAATACTCGAATTGCGGCATTTATAGAGATGCTGTAAATTTCTATTTAATTAATGATCGCGGCCTCTCAGTCCATGAGAAAAACTTGGTGCTCTATTTGCTACTAAGATTCCGTGATGTAAGAAAATCTAAGGATGTCCAAATCTCCTAAAAGCAAAGGCATTCCACTCATAACTCGCTTCGCTCAAACAATTCGTTCCATGCCTTTAACGGAGATTTGAACACCCTAAGTTTTTCTAAACATCACTCCATATACGCGACAAACAGAGCACCAAGTCTTTCTCATGTCGTGCTTGGCCAATGATAATGAATTCAATAGAGGGTTGTAACCTTTGTGTGCAGCCGGAAAGTTGAGGTGGAAGCCTTGATTTTCCGGATTTTTTGTACACTTTCGGTATCACGCCGGTTACGCTTCCACTATTGAATCATTACAGTATGCGATAACGTAAGGAAGAAAAGGAAGAGAGTCCCGCTGCGTGCATATGAGATCATGGTTAGTATTTCTTAAGCATCAAAATTGGCCGTTAGCAGTCAAAAAATCATTGTCTGAGCTTGCGAGTTATGTTTTTTTGACTGCTGCTTTTAGGACAATTTTTATGCTTTAGAAATACTCCATGATTGAATCAGCACGCAGCGGGACTCTCTTCCTTTTCTTCCGGCCGGGTATCAACCGCTTAATGCATTAAATAGAAAATTGCCCCTGTGGTTTCCACGAAAAAGATGGTATAATTGACATACGAATATACGCACACGGAGGAAGTATGCATGAGTGAATTTGTGACTTTGAAAGATGTTAAGAAGATATATCAGATGGGCGAAGTTGAGATCATGGCGGCCGCAGGAATTGATTTTGAGATTAAAAAGGGAGAATTTGCAGTTGTTGTTGGTCCGAGTGGAGCCGGGAAAACCACAGTTCTCAATATTCTTGGCGGCATGGATACGGCATCTGAGGGGCAGGTGCTGGTAGATGGGCAGGATATTGCTACGTATTCAACGAAGCAGCTGACTGCATATAGAAGAGATGATATCGGATTCGTGTTCCAGTTTTATAATCTGATACCGAATCTGACGGCACTGGAGAATGTGGAGCTTGCACTCCAGATATGTAAGAATCCGATGGATGCAAAAGAGGTATTGGAAGAAGTAGGACTTGGGGACCGTCTGGATAATTTTCCTGCTCAGTTATCAGGAGGAGAACAGCAGAGAGTGTCGATTGCAAGGGCACTTGCGAAGAATCCGAAATTATTACTCTGTGATGAACCAACGGGAGCGCTTGATTACAATACAGGCAAATCCATTTTGAAATTACTTCAGGATACATGCCGGAACAATGGTATGACAGTTATACTGATCACACATAACTCGGCAATAGCACCGATGGCAGACCGGGTGATCAAGATCAAGAACGGACGGGTTGATAAGATCATCGAAAATCCGCAGCCGGTTCCGGTTGAGACCATAGAATGGTAAGACAAAGAGGTGAGGATAACAGATGGCAAGAAAGATAACACGAAAGAATTTTTACATGGAGATCCGACGGAATTTTGGCCGTTTTATTTCAATTCTTTTTATTGTTGCTTTGGGTGTTGCGTTCTTTTCTGGAATCCGGGCATCGGAACCATCTATGAGAATTACGGGAGATGCGTATTTTGATGAATCGGATCTGATGGACATTAAGGCTGTCAGTACGCTTGGAATTACGAAAGAGGATGTAAGTGCGGTCGGAAACGTAAAGGGAGTGGGAAAGGCTGAAGGTGCCTACAGTGCAGATTTCCTGAATATAAAGAATAAGAAGCAATATGTACTTCATGTGATGTCAGCGATGGAGGATATGAATAAGATCACGGTAAGGGAAGGACGTATGCCGGAAAAAGCAGGGGAATGTCTGGTTGATGACCAGATGAATTATAAAATCGGCGAGACGATAAAATTAAAGTCCGGAACAGATGACAAGGTGACAGATACATTGAAGACGGACGAATTAAAAGTAGTCGGAAAAGGAAATTCCCCATACTACATTTCACTGAGCCGAGGAAGCACAACCATTGGAACCGGTACGATAAGCGGATTCGTAGTGGTTCCGGAGAAAACCTTTGATCTAGATGTGTATACGGAAATGTACGTACAGGTGGCAGGTGCAAAAGATCTGACTGCTTATACGAAGGCATATAAAGAGAAAGTAAAGACCGTCCAAAAGAGAATCGAAGCAATCACAGAAGAAAGAGGAAAGATCCGGAAGTCGGAACTTGAAGATAAGGCAAATGAAAAACTTGCGAAAGCGCAGAAAAAGCTGGATGATGGCAAAGCGGAATCGAAGCAGAAGCTTGAGGATGCCAAAAAGCAGATTACCGATGGAGAGACGCAGGTTTCGCAGGCAAAAGAAAAGATTGCGAGTGGAAAGTCGCAGATTGCAGCAGCAAAGCAGACGATAGATACAAAACAAAAAGAATTGGATCAGGCGAAAAAGACGTATCAAAATGGACTGAAAGAGCTTTCCCAGGGAAAGAAACAGTACGAACAAGGAAAAGCTGCGTATGATTCCCAGTATGCAGAAGCGCAGGCAAAGATTCAGGCAGGAGAGGAAGGCCTGGTTACATACAGAGCCGAACTGGATAAAGGCTGGGCGGGATATCAGACTCTTCTGAATACGATTGAGGCACTAAAAGCACAGGCAGCAGGCGGTTCGGGACAGGATCCGGATCAGGAGAATCCCAACCAGGATCAGGAATTATTACAGAAGATCCAGGTAATGGAGCAGCAGGCGCAGGAGACCAAGAAGACACTGGATGCAAAAGAACAGGATTATCAGACCCAGAAGGCCGGACTTGATGCAGCAAAGCAAAAGCTCGCAAGTGGGAAAGCCGAGCTTGACCAGGCAAAAGCGAAGCTGGACGCCAGTGAAGCAAAGCTTACCAGTGCAGCCGCAAGTATAGAATCCGGACAGAAACAATTAGATGCCAGTAAAGCAGAGTTGAAAGCACAGGAACAGACATTGCAAAATGGCGAGACAGAAATTGCTCAAAATGAAGCCAAACTTGCCGATGCGAGAAAAGAATATGAGGACGGAAAAGAGACGTCTGAGGAAGAAATCGCAAAAGGTGAGAAAAAGCTTGCTGATGCAAAAGAACAGATTAAGAAGATAAAAAATCCAAAATGGTATGTATACAATAGAAGTACACTGGTAGAATATGATGGATTTGGGGAAAATGCAAACCGTATGCGTGCAATCGGAAAAGTATTTCCTGTGATGTTCTTCTTAGTTGCTGCTCTGATCAGTCTGACCGGTATGACCCGTATGGTGGAAGAGCAGAGAATTGAGATCGGTACAATGAAAGCACTGGGATACAGTAATTTTTCTATTGCTTCCAAGTATCTGGGATACGCGTTTCTTGCAACAGCGGGAGGAAGTATTCTGGGAGTGCTGACAGGAGAAAAGATCTTGCCGTATATTATCATTTATGCATATGAGATTATGTATCCGCATATTCCGAAGATTTATGTACCATATCATATGAGTTATGCGGTGATGGCATCGGTCGCTTCGATCGTGTGTACCATGGGAGCGACACTTGCATCCTGCTATAAAGAACTGGCTGCAGAACCGGCTGTGCTGATGCGTCCGCCGGCACCAAAAAAGGGAAGAAGAGTGTTCCTAGAAAGAATTGGATTTATTTGGAAACGAATGAATTTCACATGGAAATCAACAATCCGAAACTTGATGCGTTATAAAAAACGTTTCTTTATGACGATATTTGGAATTGGCGGCTGTATGGCACTGATGCTGGTTGGATATGGGGTAAAGGATTCGGTATATGAGATCGCAGATATTCAGTACGATGAGATCCAACTGTATGACGGGCATATTTTCTACAAGGATGATGTAACAAAGACAGAGAAAGAAGAGTTGAAGGAATATCTGAAAGAAGATACGGATATTCAGACTTATATGGATGCGAGGATGCAGAGCGTGACGGCATCAAAGGGAAATAAAAAACGCAGCGTTTATCAGTGCGTACTTGGCAATCCGGATATTGTCGGAAAATATGAAGATTTCCATGACAGAAAGACGAAAGAATCATACAAACTTACAGACAATGGTGCAATTGTCAGTGAGAAGACGGCAAAACTTCTGAATGTAAAAGAAGGAGATGCGATAAATCTTAAGGATGGTATGGCAAAAGGTGTCACAGTAAAAATTGCGCATATCTGTGAGAACTATATGGGACATTACATATATTTTACGCCGCAGTATTATAAGAAAGTATATGGAAAGACAGCAGAATATAACTGTATCATGTTCCGGGCAAAGGATGGATATTCAGAAGAGCAGGTGAAAAAAGCCGGAGAAAAAATCCTTGCGAAAGATCAGGTACTGACAATCTCTTATCTGCATGATATTAAGGATCAGCTGGATGATATGCTTGCCAGCCTGAATCTGGTGATCATAGTCCTGATCGTTTCGGCGGGAATGCTTGCATTCGTAGTACTTTATAATCTGAACAGTATTAACATTACAGAGCGTCAGAGAGAGCTTGCAACTTTGAAAGTGCTTGGCTTCTATGATGTGGAAGTAGCGGAATATGTATTCCGGGAAAATATCCTGCTGACGCTAATTGGAGCTTTCGTAGGTGTGATATTCGGTAAAGTCCTGCACCTGTTCGTAATTCAGACGGTGGAAGTGGATGCGGCGATGTTTGGACGAAGCATTTATCTTCCGAGTTATATCTACAGCTTTTTATTTACGATAGGATTTTCATTATTCGTAAACTGGGTAATGTATTTCAAGTTAAAGAAAATTGACATGGTAGAATCATTGAAAAGCATAGAGTAGCCGGAAAAATGGTACGGCACATATAATATTAATATAAGGATATTCGGCGAAAATATCATAAAAATATCAAAGTTTATAAATGGTTTATAAATTTCATAGAATTGTTAGCACTCTTTTTAAAAGAGTGCTAATTTTCTATTGACTTTTAAAATATGCAGTATTATCATATCTGTTAGATGAAAAATGTAACAAAAAGATGTGGGCCAGTCGGCAATACGGCATCTTTTGTCACTAATATGATAGAAATATAAAAGTAGAAATAGGAGTGATTTACAATGGCAGCAAAGAAAGGTAGTTTGTCAATCAGCAGTGAAAACATTTTCCCGATCATTAAAAAATGGGTATATTCCGATCACGATATTTTCGCACGTGAGTTGGTTTCCAATGGATGTGATGCGATCACAAAACTGAAGAAGCTGGATATGATGGGTGAATACCAGTTACCGGATGATTACAAACCGGCGATCAAAGTTGAGGTTAATCCAGAAGAAAAAACTCTGAAATTTACAGATAACGGTCTTGGAATGACAGCCGATGAGGTAGAAGAATATATTACACAGATTGCATTTTCAGGAGCTACACAGTTCCTTGAAAAATATAAAGATAAGACAACAGAAGATGATATGATCGGACATTTCGGTCTTGGATTCTATTCTGCATTTATGGTAGCAGATGAGGTGCATATCGATACACTCTCTTACAAAGAAGGCGCAAAACCGGTACACTGGGTAAGCAACGGCGGAACTGAGTATGAGATGGAAGAAGGCGACAAACAGGAAGTCGGATCTACAATGACCCTGTATCTGAATGAGGACAGCCTGGAGTTCGCTAATGAATACAGAATGAGAGAAGTTCTGGAGAAATATTGTTCATTTATGCCGGTAGAAATCTTCCTTTCCAAGGCAAATGCAGAGCCTGAATATGAGACGATCGACGAAGCAGATCTGAAAGATGATGATGAAGTAATCGAGCATATTCACGAAGATGCCAAGATGGAAGAAAAAGAGAATGAAAACGGCGAGAAAGAAATGGTAGAGACAGAACCTGCCAAAGAAAAAGTAAAGATCAAAAAACGTCCGGTTTCATTAAGTGATATCCACCCACTGTGGACAAAGCATCCGAATGAATGTAGTGATGAAGATTATCTGAACTTCTACCGCAAAGTATTCATGGATTACAAAGAGCCACTGTTCTGGATCCACCTGAATATGGATTATCCATTTAATTTAAAAGGAATTTTGTACTTTCCAAGAATCAACACAGAGTATGATTCTATTGAAGGAACAATTAAGTTATACAACAACCAGGTATTTATCGCGGACAATATTAAAGAAGTCATTCCGGAATATCTGATGGTATTAAAGGGAGTCATCGATTGTCCGGATCTGCCGCTTAACGTATCACGTAGCGCATTACAGAATGACGGATTTGTGAATAAGATCTCTGAATACATTTCCAAGAAGGTTGCAGACAAGCTTTCCGGAATGTGCAAGACAAAGAGAGAAGACTATGAGAAATACTGGGATAACATCAGTCCGTTCATCAAGTTCGGATGCCTGAAAGATGAAAAGTTCTGTGACAAGATGAAAGACGCGGTTCTGTTCAAGAATCTGGATCATAAGTATCTGACACTGAAAGACTGTATCGAGGCAAATGGTGGAACCGTAGAAGATCCGAATGCCAAGACAGAGGACAACAAAGCAGATGATCAGAACACAGAGAAGAAAGAAGAAGACAAGACGATCATCTACTATGTAACCGATGAGATCCAGCAGAGCCAGTACATCAATATGTTTAAGAAACAGGGCATGGATGCAGTAATCCTCGGCCACAATATTGATTCACCGTTTATTACACAGTTAGAGCAGCGCAATCAGAACATCAAGTTCCAGAGAATTGATGCAGATGTAACAGCAGGAGCAAAAGAAGAAGTTGCCGAAGAGGAAAAAGAAGCATTCCAGAAGACATCTGACAGCCTGGTAGAAATCTTCCGTAAAGAGCTTGGTGACGAGAAACTGGATGTTAAGATCGAAAAATTAAAAGATGAAAATATAGCTTCTATGATGACATTATCTGAAGAGAACCGCCGTATGCAGGAAATGATGAAGATGTACGGCATGAGCGGAATGGATATGGGTACAACAAGTACACTGATCCTGAATGCAAATCATCCGCTGGTTCAGTATGTAGTTGATCATAAGGGCAGCGAGAATACAAGTATTATCTGCAAACAGTTGTATGATCTGGCAATGCTGGCACATAAGCCATTGAATCCTGAAGAGATGACAGCGTTTGTAAAGAGAAGTAATGAGATTATGATGCTGCTTACGAAGTAAGTCTGGCAGAGAGTTGAAGTAAAGAAGACCATGCAGCTGTGGAAAGAGAAATCCATAGTTGCATGGTTTTTGTTTGTATTCTAGTATTCGCCTTCGATATTTTTGGATTTTAAGATGGATTTTACTTCGGTATCCCATTCTCTTTCGATGGACTTATCCATAGAAAAGGTTTTGAGGGAAGTGCCGGTGATGCATTGGAGGGTGCTTCCATCGTAGTGGAAATTGAGGTAGAGTCCCTGAATATCTTCCGGGCGGTAAGCGGTCAGGCCGTGGGCTGTCAGGAAGGCAGGAATCTGATCGTCCGGGAGAGCAAGGACAATCTTGAAGTTCAGAGGAGTGCGTTTGCCACGGATGATCTGGAAGCAGAAGTCACGGATCTTTTCCCAGCGGGAGTAAGTCTCTTCCAGTTTTTCGTCGAAGAAGTCTTCCTGGAGATAACCGCTTATGGTGAATTTGTTAAATGTAGTGAATTCTCCTTCGATAAAGAGAAATGTATCAAAAGTATCCTTTAAAAGAAGATGGGACATACAACTTTTGGCTGATAACTGGTATACGTTCATAAGGAATAACCTCCGGATAAAAATAAATGTAATCTGTATTATAGCACAAAAATTGATATAAATTGACATGGGAATGAAAAAACAGTAAAATAAGTTGAATATATATTTATCAACAAAAAGAAATGTAGAAGAGAGGAATTTTTTTGGAAATAGATAATAAAAATTCTGAGGAGAAGGAAGTTAAACAGCCGGCAGAGATTCCGGAAAAAGAAAAGGATCATGTGCTTAGGACTGCAGTAATTCTGGCAACAGTGATCATTGTGCTTGGAGGAATCGTTGTAGCAGTAAGGCTTAATAATCCAAAGCAGGACACAACGAAAGGCAGGAAGATCCTGAGTGAGATGGATCGTACGGATGTCGGAAAAGTAAATAAAAAAATCCAGAAACTTGAAGAGGAAGAACGTGTGAAGGAAGAAGCAGCAGATAACAGATCCGTAAGCGAAAAGTTTGCGGATTGTCTGATCCTTGGAGATTCGATCACACAGGGCTTATATGAGTACGGAGTGCTGGATGAGGCGAATGTACAGGCAGACCGCGGAACGGAAGTTTCGGAAGTCAGCAGTAAAAAGATTGTGGAACATATAAAAAAAGCCAAAGAGATGAAGCCGGAAGTGCTGTTTCTTGCCTATGGAATGAATGATATCGAAGCACAGAATGGAAATGCGTCCGGATTTGTGAAAGCATATAAAAATGTTATAGAGGATCTGAAAGAGTCCCTGCCGGATACGAAGATTTATGTCAATTGTATTCTTCCGGCGGCGCAGTCGGCGATTGAAACAAGACCTTTATTTGCCAATGTTCCAAAGTTCAATCAAAAACTGAAAAAATTATGTAAAAAAGAAAAAGTGACATTCATCGATAATACAGATCTGGTAAAACAGGAGTATTATGCCGATGATGGGATCCATATGTCACCATCTTATTATACGAAATGGGTAGATCATATGGCGGAGGCAGCAGGATTATAATGAGAAAAGGAAGACTGGATATTATTAATACATGTAAATATCTGATGGTGATCGCATTGATTGCCTATGTGGTATTGCTGGTTTCCGGAGAGGGAGATAATACCGTATCCGTAGATACGATACAAAAGAATATTGAAAAATCTGTTTCGCTGAAAGGCATGAAAAAGGGAAGTTCTCAGGACCTTAAGAAGTATTATGGTCTGAATGCCAACGATTATGCCGGAACAATGTTGTATATACCGGATGATGTCATGAGTGTAAATGAGATACTGGTAGTAAAAGTAAAAGATAAGAGCCAGGTAGAAGATGTGGAGAAGGCTGTAGAGGAGCGTTTGTCTACACAGAAGAAGAGTTTTGAGGGCTATGGTGTAAAACAGACCAGGCTTCTTCATTCTGCAATCGATGAAACCAGGGGGTATTACATATTATTAGCTGTTTCAAAAGATGCGGATCGCATAGAAGCCGCATTTAAGAATAGTATTTATTAGAAGGCAGAGGAATTAGAAAGATGTTATTTAGCAGTATTGTTTTTTTATTTACATTTTTACCGGCTGTGTTGGTGTTGTATTACCTGCTGCCGGAGAGATTCCACAATCCGGTTTTGCTGCTTGCAAGTCTGATTTTTTATGCATGGGGGGAACCGGTCTATATTTTCCTGATGCTGTTATCCATTTTGTTCAATTATTTCAGTGGACTTGATATAGCAAGAAATCTGACGGACAGAAGGCTGGCAAAAAGAAGCCTTATATTCAATATTGTGGTGAACATTGCAATCCTGGGATTTTTCAAATATGAAGGCTTTGTGCTGGATTCACTGAATGCGGTGCTGCCGGTGCATATTACATATCATCCGCTGGCACTGCCGATCGGTATCTCATTTTATACATTCCAGATATTGTCTTATATTATAGATGTTTATCGGGGAAATGTTAAAGTTCAGAAGAATATCCTGAACTTTGCATTATATGTAACAATGTTTCCGCAGCTTATCGCAGGACCGATCGTACAGTATGCAGATGTTGAAGAGCAGCTTGTAAACCGCAAATCATCATGGAACAAGTTCGGAGAAGGGTGCATGTATTTTATACGTGGACTTGCAAAAAAGGTATTGCTTGCGAATACTTCCGGTATGATATTTACGGAAGTAACCGGACTTGGAAAGGGCAGAGTGTCGGTACTGAGTGCATGGCTTGGTGCTTTTGCCTATATGTTTCAGATTTATTTTGATTTCAGCGGTTATTCGGATATGGCAGTGGGACTTGGAAAGATGTTTGGATTTGAGTTCTGTATGAATTTTAATTATCCGTACATAGCGAAAAGTATTACTGAATTCTGGCGCAGATGGCATATTTCTCTGAGCAGCTGGTTCAGGGATTATGTATACATTCCGCTCGGGGGCAACAGAGTATCGAAGAGCCGGCATATCTTCAATCTAATGGTTGTATGGTTTCTGACCGGATTATGGCACGGAGCTGCATGGAATTTCGTGGCATGGGGATTGTATTACGGGATCATACTGATCATTGAAAAATATATCCTGTCACCGGTACTGGATAAACTCCCTTCGGTTGTACGCCATATTTACAGTATTGTGCTGGTTGTGATCGGATGGGTATTATTCTTTAGTCCTTCACTTGGAGGGGCGGCCAGATATCTGGGAATGATGTTTGGAGCAGGAGCACACGGAGTGGCAGACAGGGAAAGCCTGTATCTGCTTACAACGAATCTGGTATTGTGGATCATTCTGATCATTGGTTCTACTCCGCTTACAGATGTCAGATATCAGCATATGCTGCGCCAGAAGAAGTGGAATACGACGCTTTTGAATGGAATCGTATATGCGGTACTGTTCATTTTGTGTATCGCATATCTGGTGACAGAGACATATAATCCGTTCCTGTATTTCAGATTTTAGGAGTAAAAATGAGACAGTCAAGAAAAAAATGGGAAAGAAGAAGAGAAGTGCATAGAAATAAATTAGCAGCGGTGATATTTGTCATAATGATGATCGCTTTCTGTGTTGTGAATCTGGCAACGGGTGACCGGGAATTCTCGGCGACAGAGAACCGGGCACTGGAACAGAGACCGGAACTTACAATTTCAGGAATAGAAAGCGGAAGATGGATGGAGCAGTACGAATCCTATGTATCAGATCAGTTCGCGGGAAGAGATTTCTGGGTAATGCTAAAAAGCAGGGTGGATCTGCTGGCAGGAAAGAGAAAAGCGAATGGCGTGTTCAAAGGAAAAGACCATTATCTTCTGGAGGATATTGCAAAACCGGATGAAGATCAGATGAAAGAAAATCTGTCTGCAATGAAAATGTTTCAAAAACAATATAAAGATATACCAATGTACATGATGCTGGTTCCGAATGCGGCTAATATCGAATCGGATAAACTTCCGGGATATGCAGTTACAGAGAATCAGGAGAAGCAATTTAAAGCAATTCACAGTACACTGGGATCTGTTTATACATGGGTGGATGTCAGTGATATTTTAAAAAAACACAGATCAGAAGAAATCTATTATCACACAGATCATCACTGGACAACACTTGGCGCGTATTACGGTTATCAGGCTCTTTCAAAAAGCATGAAGCTTGATACATCCAAAACCTCTGACATGAAGCCTTATGCGGTGACCAATGCATTTAACGGAACACTGGCTTCGACGAGCGGATATGAAACGGGATATGAAGAACCGATATATATCTATGCACCCGACAATCTTAAGAATGCAACAGAGGCTGTAGTAAATAATGTAAATGAAAAAAAGAAGACGGCAACTCTTTATGATACTTCCAAGCTTAAAGGAAAAGACAAATATGCACTTTTTCTTGGCGGAAATTATCCGATCCTTGACATCAAGACGACGGCAGATTCGACAGACAGGCTTCTGATCATCAAGGATTCTTATGCCAATAGTCTGATTCCGTTCCTGATACCTTATTACAGGGAAATTGTGGTTGTCGATCCAAGGTATTATTATGATGATATTGAAAAGGTCATGAAGAAGGATAATATCACAAGTGTATTATTTTTATATAATGGAAATACTTTTGTAAAAGATAACAGTATCAGCGGGGTGTTACAGAATGATTAGGCTGAATAAATATTTAAGCGAAGCCGGTGTGTGCTCAAGAAGAGAGGCGGACCGGCTGATAGAATCTGGCGTTGTAACGGTGGATGGAAAAAATGCCGTACCCGGAATGAAGGTTGAAGACGGACAGGAAGTCTGTGTGGGGAAAAAACGGATAAAAAGCAAGACAAAAAAGACAGTCCTGGCGGTATATAAACCCGCTGGGATTGTTTGCACAGAAGATAAAAGGGAAAAGAAGAATATTATCAGATTCCTGAATTATCCGCTACGCGTGACCTATGCGGGAAGACTGGATAAAGATTCGGAAGGACTTCTGATCATGACCAATGATGGTGATCTGATCAATGGCATGATGCGTGCAAGATTCTCCCATGAGAAAGAATATAAGGTCACAGTTAATAAAGAAATCACACCGGAGTTCATAGAAAAAATGAGTCGCGGAGTACATATCAGAGACAGGGAGAAGAACCTGGATGCGGTGACCAGGCCGTGTAAAGTGAGAAAGAATGGAAAATACACATTTTCCATTATTCTGACGCAGGGCCTTAACAGACAGATCCGCAGGATGTGTGAGGCACTTGGCTATAAGGTGACAACACTGAAGAGAATCCGCATTATGAATGTAGAACTAGGTAATCTGAAACCGGGAGAGGTAAGAGGATTAACAGAACAGGAGTTAAAAGAATTATATGGGACAGTCAAAGAACGAGAGAATGAAAGAACTGGTCAGCCTTCTGAATAAAGCTTCCAGAGCATACTATCAGGAAGCACAGGAGATCATGAGTAATTATGAATATGACAGATTGTATGATGAACTTAAGGAGCTTGAGGATGAGCTTGGTATTACCTTGTCAAACAGTCCGACGGTAAATGTCGGATATGAAGTGGTAAGCGAACTGCCGAAAGAAAGACATGAAAGCCCGATGCTTTCTCTGGATAAGACGAAAGAAGTAGAAGAACTTAAGAACTTTGTGGGAGATCAGAAAGTTCTGATATCATGGAAGATGGATGGTCTGACGGTTGTACTGACTTATCGTGATGGAAAGCTTTATAAGGCGGTCACCAGAGGTAACGGAGAAGTCGGAGAAGTGATCACGAACAATGCGAAAGTATTCAAAAATGTGCCGGTCCAGATTGCATATCAGGGAGAACTGATCTTAAGAGGAGAAGCAGTCATAGGATATAAGGATTTTGAAAAAATCAATCAGGAGATTGAAGATGTAGATGCCAGGTACAAGAATCCAAGAAATTTGTGCAGCGGTTCTGTCAGACAGCTGAATAACCAGATCACGGCTAAACGTAATGTAATGTTCTATGCATTTACACTGGTGCAGGCAGACGGAGTTGATTTTCAGAATTCCAGAGCCTGTCAGATGGAATGGCTGAAGTCACAGGGATTTACAACAGTGGAGTATTATATGGTGACCAGAGATACTGTTGAGGACGAAGTTGCTAAATTTTCGTCTAAGATCAGTGAAAATGATTTCCCGTCGGACGGACTTGTATTAACATATGATGATATAGCGTATGGACGGTCGCTTGGAAGAACTGCAAAATTTCCGAGGGATTCTTTTGCGTTCAAATGGCAGGATGAGATCAGAGAGACAGTATTAAGAGAGATTGAGTGGAGTCCGTCGAGAACCGGACTGATCAATCCGGTTGCAATCTTTGATCCGGTAGAACTTGAGGGAACAACAGTAAGCCGTGCAAGTGTTCACAATATCAGTATTATGGAAGAACTGGAACTTGGGATCGGTGACAGGATTGAAGTATATAAGGCTAATATGATCATCCCGCAGATTGCAGAGAATCTGACAAGAAGCGGAGTAAAAGATATTCCGTGTAAATGTCCTGTCTGTCAGGGAGAGACAAAGATCCGGCAGGTCGGCAACGCAAAAGCATTGTACTGTATGAATCCGGAATGTCAGGCGAAGCACGTCAAATCATTTGCACTGTTTGTCAGCAGGGATGCACTTAATATAGAAGGATTATCAGAAGCAACACTGGAAAAATTCATTTCCAGAGGATATATTCACACATTTGCAGACATCTTCCATCTGGATCAATACAAAGAAAAAATTCAAAAGATGGAAGGATTCGGAGAAAAATCATATAAAAAACTGACAGAAAGTATAGAAAAGGCAAGAACGACGACCCTGCCGAGAGTCATTTATTCTCTGGGAATTGCAGGAATCGGACTTGCCAATGCAAAAGTTATTTGCAGAGAATTAAAATATGATGTAGAATCTCTTCTGAAGGTTTCGGAAGAAGAATTAAATGAGATTCAGGGAGTCGGAGAGGTTCTGGCAAAAGCGTTCGTCGGATATTTTGCAGATGCAAAACATGTGGAGAATTTCAGAAGGCTTTTAAATGAGCTGACCATTCCGGAAGAGACTGTAACAAAACAGCAGATTTTTGAAGGCGTTAATTTTGTAATTACCGGAAGCGTAAAGCATTTTGCCAATCGTGGAGAAGTAAAAGAGCTGATTGAAAGTCTGGGTGGAAAAGTGACTGGATCAGTCACATCAAAGACAAACTATCTGATCAATAATGATGTGACGAGTACGTCATCCAAGAATAAAAAAGCGAATGAGCTGGGAATACCGATTATTTCAGAAGAGACATTTCTGGAACTGGTAAATCAGGGGGAAGCATAAAAGCAGGATAAAAGTCAGAGTGAAATGCGTAAACTACGTTAAGAAGGAGAGAATAATGGCAAATCAGGATGATAACAACAATCAGGAAATTGAAAAAGTAGAAAAAGTAGAAGATGTAGAGGTTGAGACAACAAAGAATACATCTGATACAGATAATAAGAAACAAAATAATGACGATGGATATGAAAAAGTCTGCTTTATCTGCAGACGTCCAGAGAGCGTTGCAGGAAAAATGATTGAACTTCCGAATCATATCTGTGTCTGCAATGACTGTATGCAGAAAAGCTTTGATGCAATGTCAAATGGCCCGATTGATTACAGTCAGCTGATGAATATTCCGGGAGTACAGGTATTTAATATGGCTGATATGGAACAGAGTATTCCAAAGCAGCAGAAGATCAAAAAGAAAAAAGAGGGCGAAGAATATAAACCATTAGTAGATATCAAGAATCTTCCGGCACCACATAAGATCAAGGCAAAACTGGATGAGTATGTGGTAGGTCAGGAATATGCAAAGAAAGTTATGTCTGTAGCTGTTTATAATCATTATAAACGTGTGGCTACTGATTCTATGGATGATATTGAGATTGAAAAGTCCAATATGCTCATGATCGGACCTACAGGTTCCGGTAAGACGTATCTGGTAAAAACACTGGCAAAGATTCTGGATGTACCGCTTGCGATCACAGATGCGACTTCACTTACGGAAGCCGGATATATCGGAGATGATATTGAGAGTGTGGTTTCCAAACTGCTTGCAGCTACAGATAATGATGTAGAGAAGGCAGAACAGGGAATCATCTTTATCGATGAGATCGATAAGATCGCAAAGAAGAAGAATTCAAGTCAGAGAGACGTAAGCGGTGAGTCGGTACAGCAGGGAATGTTAAAACTTCTTGAAGGAAGCGATGTAGAAGTACCTGTCGGCGCAACCAGTAAAAATGCCATGGTTCCGCTTACAACCGTGAATACAAGAAATATTCTCTTCATCTGCGGCGGAGCGTTCCCGGATCTTAACGGAATCATCAAAGAGCGTCTGACCAAACAGGCAGCAATTGGTTTTGGAGCAGACTTAAGAGACAAGTATAATAACGATAAAGAGATACTGAAGAAAGTAACAACAGAAGATTTACGTGCATTTGGAATGATTCCTGAGTTCTTAGGACGTCTGCCGATCGTGTTCACTTTACAGGGGATGAGTGAAGAGATGCTGGTAGAGATTTTAAAAGAACCTAAGAATGCAATATTAAAACAGTATCAGAAACTGCTGGCATTGGATGAGGTAAAACTGGAATTCAATGACGATGCCCTTCATGCAATTGCGAAGAAGGCATTGAAGAAAGATACCGGAGCAAGAGCACTTCGTGCGATCATTGAAGAATTCATGCTGGATATCATGTATGAAATCCCGAAGGATGACAATATCGGAGAGGTTATCATCACGAAGGAATATATCGAAGGAACCGGAGGACCGGTAATTATGTTGAGAGGTCAGGAAGTACCAAGACTTCAATAATACATTTTACATATAGACTATTATATAATTTTTTTACTTGGAGAAGAATGGAGGAAAGACAGCGATGGGGGAATTATCAGCTATTCCAATCTGGCTCTGCATACCCTTTGCAGGGCTGTTGCTTAGTATTGCGGTAATGCCGCTGTTCAAGCCGGACTGGTGGGAAAAACATCAGCCGCTGGCAGTTGCATTCTGGTCAATCTTGTTTATTATTCCTTTTACAGCGAAATATGGAATATTTACAATGAGTGAGACTGTTCTGGAATGTGTGGTAAATGATTATCTGACATTTATCGTTTTACTGTTTGGATTATTCTGTGTAGCAGGTAACATTACGATTGACGGTGAATTTGCCGGATCACCGAGGATTAATACGGCGTTGTTTGTTTTTGGTACACTGCTTTCCAGTGTGATCGGAACTACAGGATCAAGTATGCTTCTTGTACGTCCGTTTATTAAGATGAATTCATGGAGAAAGAGAAAGAGTCATATCATGATCTTCTTTATCTTCCTGATCTCTAATATGGGAGGATGTCTGACACCGATCGGAGATCCGCCACTTCTGATGGGATTCATGCGTGGGGTACCTTTTTTCTGGAGTATGAAGTTATTCCATATTCTGGTTTTTAATATGGTGATCCTTCTGGTGATATTCTATTTCCTGGACAGAAGAGCATACAGAAAAGATATTGCAGAAGGAAGAAAACCGGATATCAGAGAGCCGGGAACACATTTTAAAATTGTAGGACTTCATAATCTTATCTATGTAGCGATGATCGTCGGAGCCGTGATCTTAAGTGGAACACTTCCGGGAATGTCCGCATTCCAGAATGCAGACGGAACCGTAAAAGGACTTCATATCCTTGGAGAAGTTACACTTGGATTCCCGTCAATAATTGAGGTTGTGATCATCCTTCTGGCTGCATTCTTATCGTTTAAGACGACGAACGAAGAAGTCCGTATCCGTAACCACTTTACCTGGGGTGCAATCCAGGAAGTTGCGGTTCTGTTTATCGGAATCTTTATTACTATGCAGCCGGCACTTATGATCCTGAAAGCGAATGGAGCGGAGCTTGGAATCAGCAAACCATTCCAGATGTTCTGGGCTACAGGAGCTCTGTCAAGTTTTCTTGATAATACGCCGACATATCTTGTGTTCCTTACAACAGCAGGAGCACTTGGATTCAAGGGCGGTGTGGCAACAACGCTTGGTGCTGTTCCGGTTAAGATGCTGGAGGCAATCTCGTGTGGTGCTGTATTCATGGGAGCAAATACATATATAGGAAATGCACCGAACTTTATGGTAAAATCTATGTCGGATGAAAACGGTGTGCGTATGCCGTCGTTCTTCGGATATATGGCATGGTCACTGACATTTTTGATACCGGTATTTATTATCGATATGTTGATATTCTTTTTATAGAAGGGGGTGCGGAAAATGCAGGAGAATAAGAATAAATATTATGACATTGCAGAACGGATCTATGATCTGGACGGAGAAGTATATGAATGTGTAGGATCTTCTCTGGGCCGTACCTTTACAGGAGATAAACGTACCTGTGTGAACAATCTGGTTATGCTGATGCGTACCAAGCCGCAGGGACATCTTCTTAGAAGTGAGCTGGCATTGATCAGTAACATGGCACGTACGATCCGAAAGGATGAAGACCGTTCCAGACTGATGAAAAAATACGATGAGATATTAAAGGAAATAGCAGAGCTTCCTGCAAGTTTCGGTAAGGTTGAAATTCTGGATGAAAACAGGGCGAAGTTGAATACAGCGAATCTGCGTCAGAAGTTTTCAAAAGACGATCATCTTATTATTTGTATCGGAAGAACGCAGGGAAGTGCCGGAAATGATATTGGATTTGCACTGGCAGATGCACTTAGAATCAACTACTATGATGCAGAAATCTTTAATGAAGTATTAAGAAGACTGGATGCGGAGAAGGATTCTGTGACAGATGTGGCGGATCTGGGAACGGATCTGATAGAGAACAAATATCAGGGATCCGGAAGGACGATCAAAGAGCGTCTGAAAGACTTTGACCGCTATCATGGATTGACAAGAGAAGACGCGATCTTCTTCAATCAGAGTGACCTGATCTGCAAAATGGCAAAAGAAGAAGATTTTATTGTAATGGGTAGATGTGCAGATGTGATACTTGCGAATAACCATATTCCACATATCAGTATTTTTATTACGGCACCGTTCGAACAGCGTGTGCGTCGTATTATGGAGGTCAATGATCTGGATCATAAGAAAGCGGTACGTCTGCTTAAAAAGCTGGATCGTCAACATGCAAGATATTACAATTATTATACCGGTCAGAAATGGGGAGATGCTATGAACTATGATATCTGTTTTAACAGTGCAAGTTATGGTATTGAAGAGTCGGTAGACATTATTGAACGTATGCTGAACCAGAATACGAATTCATAATAAAAGATTAATGAATGACAGGGAACCTTTCATATACATAAAACAAATGTATATGAAAGGTTTTTTTGATTTGGAAGAGAACTGTAAAGAAAAGATTATTTCCGAAGATTACTGGGATTTTATTATTCCATTATACAGAGATGAGGAACTTAAGGAAGTGAATCCGGAAAATGCGTGTATTCAGGAGATGGATTTTGGATATAAAAGTGTATCTGTAGACAGAAGGATTCTGCTTCCATTATCGTTCAGAGAATATTGGTACAGTACGATCCCAAAATGTTATACACTTCTGGATATGCAGCCGTTAGATGCAGCGGGAATTATTACATTGCAGAACTATCCGACACTTCAGCTGATGGGGGATGGGATCATGATCGGCTTTTTAGATACCGGGATAGATTATCAGAATCGTGTGTTTCGCAATCTGGACGGGACGACACGGATTGTGGGAATCTGGGATCAGACGATTCAGACGGGAAGAACACCACAGGGGCTTTATTATGGAACGGAATATACGGAAGAAATGATCAATGCAGCACTTAGATCGGAGGATCCGCTTCAGATAGTACCGAGTGTGGATACAGACGGACATGGAACATTTGTTGCAAGTGCGTCTGCAGGAGGAGCAGAAGTTGGAAAACAGTTTCTCGGGGCCGCACCGGAGGCTTCTATTGCAATGGTCAAATTAAAGCCGGCAAAAAATTATCTGAAAGAATTTTTCGCAATAGCACAGGATGCCGTATGTTATCAGGAAAATGATATTATGCTGGGACTCCGCTATCTGAATGACCTGGCAAGAAAACAGGGAATGCCGTTAGTGATCTGTGTAGCCCTCGGAACAAGCTTTGGAGGACATAACGGAGATTCTATTCTGGCAGATATATTGGACATTTATGCGACGGTAAGAAACAGGTGTGTTGTAGTCGGAACAGGCAATGAGGCGGCCAGAAGACATCACTATTTTAACCGTTTTACGGATGCACAGGATACAAGGACAGCAGAAATCCGGGTAGGAGAAGGGACACAGTCTTTTGCCGTTGAATTATGGAGTACACTTCCGAATATCGTAATGGTGTCGGTTACTTCGCCGTCTGGAGAGCGTACGGGGATGATTCCGATACGTCTGGGGTATCTGTTTGATTTTTTATTTACATTTGAACGGACAACGATTACTGTGGAATACAGATTATTACAGAGGAATAATGATGCACAGCTGGTATTTATAAGGTTTCAGAATGCGGTTCCCGGAATATGGAAAATAGATATAAAGCCGGCGATGCAGACAACCGGAGATTTTCACATATGGCTTCCGATGGAAGAATTCCTGGAGGGAGAGGTATATTTTCTGGAATCAAATCCCGACACTACATTTACAGAGCCTTCAGGAGGAAGAAATACAATGACTGTGGCTTTTTATAACAGCAGGGAGAATGGAGTTGATATTAATTCGGGCAGGGGGTATACTAGAGATGAAAAAATAAAACCGGATTATGCTGCGCCGGGAGAAGCGGTCACAGGAGCAGTACCTGGCGGGGAATTTAAGAATCGGACCGGTTCGAGCGCCGCAACAGCGATTGCAGCAGGCGGATGTGCCCTGATCATGGAATGGATCAGTGAGCAGCCGGGGGCAAGAGGAGTGTCGTCCAGTCAGGTCAGAAATATTATCGTGATGGGAACACAAAAGCTTCCGGGAATAGAATATCCGAATACACAATGGGGATATGGGACGATGAATTTGTACCGATCATTGGATATTTTAAGACAGCTGTAAAGAAGAACGAGATAAGGAGAGGATACTAATGGCAGATTTTTTTGAAGAATTCGGCAGAATGGTTTCAGATGTTGCTAGTGACATCACAAAGAAGACAGGAGATACTCTGGAAATCCAGAAGATTAAAAGCAATGTTCGTTCGTTAAAGAGAGCGAATGAAAGAGATCTTGCAGATATCGGACGTATGGTATATGAAAAATTCCAGAGTGGAGAAGTGTCAGACATGGATTATGTAACGCTCTGCGAAGAGATAGAAAAACGTGACGAAGAGATAGAAAAACAGGAAGAAGAGATCGTAAAGATCCAGGGAGAAGTATAAATGCGTACACGCATACCCGGTGCGGTCGGAACACTGTTCGCTCTTGATATGGCTGTAAAACAGTACATAGAAGAGAATGTAAACGAGACGGAAGAAAAAAGTCTCTGTGGGACAGGGATTCTGATCAGAAAAGTATATAATAAAGGATTTGCATTTAACTCTATGGATTCCGAACCGGAAAAAGTAAAGAAAGCGTCGGTGATGACGACAGCAGCGATCGGACTTCTGACAATTATAGAAGCTTTTAGGGAAGGGCATATGCTTAGTAAGATAGCCCTGACATTCTTAAGCGCAGGAGCTTTAAGCAATACTTATGACCGTGTTGTCAGAGGAAAGGTAGTGGATTATATCGGTATTAAATCCAGTCACAAAATACTGGGCAATATAACCGCCAATCTGGCAGATATCTATATTTTGCTCGGTTCTGTATTTGCATTTTTGAAAAAGAAAATAGATTAGGGCACAGGGAACAATCTGGAAAAATAACGAACCCTGTCATCTTTCAGGTGTCTTCACATAAAGTTAGTGAAGACACCCGGAAGATGACAGGGTTCGTTGTTTGTCGCCATGCGGTTCGAAAGAAGCCGCCAGATAAATCTAAAATAGAGCATGAAAAAAGCGGGTGATGGGAATCGAACCCACGTATCCAGCTTGGAAGGCTGGTGTTCTACCATTGAACTACACCCGCACGACATCGGGGTGACAGGATTCGAACCTGCGACCTCCTGGTCCCAAACCAGGCGCTCTAGCCAAGCTGAGCCACACCCCGTCATTTGACATGTCCTTAAGACAAGTAGTATGATATCATGATAAAATGTAAAAAGCAAGTAAAAAATGAAAAAAAATTGAAAAAAGTCATAATTATATAAAAAAACGACACAAATACGAAAAGTCAGAATCAATATTAAGGAAATGATAAGTTGTATCCGCTGGAATGCTGTTGTATAATTAAGAACGATGTCGAGAAAATAGATTATTATTAAGAGGACTGAATTGACAGATGAAGGAGACTAATAACGTAGAACAACGACCAAGAACTTCTCTTTCAAAAGGTGCAAGAAGAAATCAGATATTAAGGCGTATAACAGTAGTCGGTGTGATAGCAGCAGTAATAACTGCTGCTTTTGCTGGCTATAGTCTGCACCGTGAACGTGTAGAAGAAAAACAGAAAGTAGAAGAGCTCAGAAAAGAAAAGCAGGATAAAAAAGAGGCGGCAAAAGTAAAGTCAAAGCCGGAAACTGCTGAACAGAAATTGGAACGTATACGAAAGCAGGCAACGGAACACGGATATCCGAAAAATGTGATCGAACTGTTGGATAAAAATGTGGAAACAGTAGATTTTGTGGCCGATTATGAAAAGAAAAAAGATAAGCCGTATGCAGATACGATAGGAAAAGAACTTTCGCAGAGAGGGATACCGGAACTTTTACAGTGGGATGAACGATGGGGGTATGCTCCATACGGAACCAGTATAGTAGCGGCAAGTGGATGCGGACCGACATGTATGGCGATGGTAGCAGCCGGACTGAATCAGGATGCGTCGATCACTCCGGCAAAGGTAGCTGCTTACGGAACGGAACATGGTTATGTGGACGAAGAGAATAACACGTACTGGAGATTCATGGATGAAGCCGGAGCAAACTGGAATCTTAACAGTACTGCAGGTCTTTTGTCAGAAGAGCAGGTAGCTTTAGAACTTTCGCAGGGACATCCGATCATATGCAGTGTCGGTCCGGGAGATTTTACTAAGATTGGACATTTTATCGTACTGACAGGTTATGAGAATGGCAATGTGAAAGTGAATGATCCGTTCAGCATAAAGAATTCGAAAGCAACATGGGTATTTGCCAATATCAAAGACCAGATAAAAGCGATGTGGGTATTTTCAAAAAAATAGCGATCAGACGGCAGGCGCCGGTGGAAGATCGTTTTCGGGAAACAGGAGAGAAAGATATGAGATATGATTTTACAAAGATTATAGACAGGCATGGAAAAGATGCGATTGCAGTAGACGGACTTGGAAAGAATCCGGGATTTGCACCGGAACCGCCAAAAGACGGATTTGATGTGATCCCGATGTGGGTGGCAGACATGAACTTTGAAACTGTCCCAACGATTCCAAAAGCGATCATGGACAGGGCAGCACATCCGGCATATGGATATTTCAGTCCGGTGGAAGAGTATTATGATTCGATCATACGCTGGCATAAGATCCGCAATAATGTAGAAGGACTGATGCCGGAATATATCGGATATGAGAACGGAGTATTAGGCGGAGTAATCTCTGCTCTGACAGCTTTTGCCGCACCGGGAGATGCCGTACTTCTTCACAGCCCGACTTACATCGGATTCACCAAATGCATCACAGAGAATGGATACAAGATTGTACACAGTCCGCTCAAAAAAGACGAAAAAGGAATCTGGCGGATGGATTATGAAGACATGGATGCCAAGTTAAAGGCAAATAACATCCATGTAGCAATCTTCTGTAGTCCGCATAATCCGACCGGACGTGTATGGGAGCGCCGAGAGATTGAAGAGGCGATGGAAGTATATAAGAACAATGAATGTGTAGTGATCGCAGATGAGATCTGGTCAGATCTGATCTTAAAAGGCAGCCAGCACATTCCGACACAGTCGATCAGTCCGGATGCAAGAAACCGTACGATTGCATTGTATGCACCGAGTAAGACATTTAACCTGGCAGGTCTGGTAGGAAGTTATCATATAATCTTCAACAAAATGCTGCGTGACCGGGTGGAGGCAAAATCAAGAAAATCACATTATAATACAATGAATGTATTATCTATGCATGCGCTGATCGGGGCTTACGAGGCAGAAGGATATACCTGGGTCAATGAGCTTTGCCAGGTATTATCTGAAAATGTTGATTATGCAGTGAATCATATCCGTGACTACTACAGAGGAATTGAAGTAAGTAAGCCGCAGGGAACTTATATGTTGTTCCTGGACTGCGAAGACTGGTGTGAGGAAAATTATAAGTCACTGGATGAGCTGTTAAAAGCAGGATGGGACGTAGGCGTTGCATGGCAGGACGGAAGACCGTTCCACCAGAAATATGGAATCCGTATGAATCTTGCATTACCGCTTGGCAGAGTAAAAGAAGCATTCGAGCGTCTGGATGAGTACGTATTTCATGTGTAAATATCTGGAAAATATACAGAAATAAAAAGTATAATGCTGTAGATTCCAAAGGAAAATACAGCATTTATTAAGACTGAGAGAAGTGAGAAAATTTGGATAATATAATTGTATCGTTTAATGTAATTGCACCGGTATTTTTTCTTATGGTATTAGGATATTTTCTGGTCAATTATACATCTCTGGCGGACGGAAAGCTTACAAAACAGGCAAATGCCATTGTGTTTAAGATATTTTTACCATGTATGTTATTCTACAATGTCTACCAGAGTGATATCGGTTCTGAGATACATAGCAGGATCAGGCTGTGCATCTGGGCAGCAGGGGGACTTCTGATACTGTTCGTATTATTGTGTCTGATCGTTCCAAGGATCGTAACACAGGAAAATCAGCAGGGTGTAGTTATCCAGGGAATTTTCCGGAGCAATTATGTGATCTTCGGAGTTGCAGTCGTACAGAATATGTATGGATCGAAAAGTACGACGACAGCGGCAATTTTAAGTGCCATCCTGGTACCGATGTATAATTTCCTTGCAGTAGTCGCGCTGTCAATCTTCGGTGAAAAAAGGGAAAATGACTGGAAAAAGATCATTCTGGATATTATAAAGAATCCACTGATCATATCTTCGGTATTAGGGATTATATTTTCACTTCTTGGGATCAGACTTCCGACAGCTGTCGATACAACGGTTCAGGATCTGGCCAAATTATCAACACCGATTGCATTTATGATTCTGGGTGGTGATCTGGACTTTTCAAAAGTAAAAGGAAACTTAAAAGTTGCATCAGTGGTACTGACGATCAAGCTTGTGATCTTACCACTTATTATGATCCCGATGATCGTTATGATGGGATACAGGGATGCGGATCTGTTGTCAGGACTGCTGGCATATCAGACTCCGGTTGCGGTATCCAGTTATATCATGGCGCAGCAGGCGGGAGCGGATGGACAGCTTGCCGGACAGCTGGTTGTGTTCTCATCGGTGCTTTCGATATTTACGTTGTTTGTGACGATATTTATATTGCGGACGGTAGGATTGCTTGGGATTTAATTTATTAACTGAGAAGCGGCCTCTCAGTCCTTGAAGGAAACAATAGATAAGGCTTTTGTTGAAAATGAAAGAAGATGAAGTGAAAGAAATTATTAATTATTAGCAGAAGGGAGCTGATCGTAGCTGATCAGCTCTTTTTGTAATCGTGTACAGCTTTGAATATAGTAAGTTTACGGCAGCTGATTTCCGGCAGCCATATACAACCGGTACCACTCTTCACGGGTCAGGTTCACAAGGGATGCCTTACTGATCTGAGCAATCCGGTCCTTATTAGTTGTGCCGATGATCGTCTGGATTCCGGCAGGGTGTCGTAAGATCCAGGCAACAGCGATGGCACTGTCTGTTACGTTATATTTTTCAGCCAGTTCATTGATGACTCTATTGAGTTCCGGGAATTTTTCATTTCCAAGAAAGACGCCTTCGAACATACCGTACTGGAATGGGGACCATGCCTGAATGGTGATATCTTTTAAGCGGCAGTATTCGAGAATGCCGCCGTCACGGTCGATTGCAGAATCATTGTACATATTTGCATTGATTCCGGAATTAATCATTGGACAGTGTGCGATACTGAGCTGCAGCTGGTTGATGAGAAGTGGTTCATCCAGATATTTATTCAATAATTCTATCTGCATCGGGGTCTGATTGCTGACACCGAAGTGACGTACTTTGCCGGCGGCTTTTAAAGTGCGGAATGCATCAGCTACTTCTTCCGGTTCCATTAATGTATCCGGACGGTGCAGCAATAAGATGTCGAGATAATCTGTGCGCAGGCGGTTCAAGATGTCATCTACGGAATGCAGGATATGTTCTTTGGAAAAATCAAAAGCAATACCGGGGCGGATCGCACATTTGGATTGCAGAATGATCTGGTCACGCAGGGAAGGAGTCAGAGCCTTGCCAAAAAGTTCTTCGCATTGTCCTTTTGCATAGATATCTGCATGATCGAAGAAATTGATATCATGTGCAAGCGCAGTGTCTATCCATTCTTTTACGGCATCTGCCGTTTCCAGACTGTTAATACGCATACACCCCATACCAATTTCCGAAACAGATAAATTTGTATTGTGAAGTGTGATTGTTTTCATGGAAACCTCCTTAGATAAAAACATTTGTATAAATGTATTTTAACATATCGTGTAAAGAAAGATAAAAGAAAAATTCAGTGAATTTGAATCGTTGACTAACTTTATAATTGGGAATAGAATTATGAAATAAGTATTTTTAAAGATAAGGACATTACAATATGGAAAGAGATTTAACAACAGGAAGTGTATTTAAAACAGTTATTTATTTTTCACTGCCATATCTGTTATCGTACTTTTTACAGACATTATACGGTATGGCAGATTTATTTATAGTCGGACAGTTTGGCGGTGTCAGCAGCACGACGGCGGTATCGATCGGAAGCCAGATCATGCATATGCTGACAGTTATGATCGTGGGGCTTGCAATGGGAGCGACGGTTATGATCGGACGATGCATTGGTGCGAAAGACTACAAGAAAGCAGCGGAGACAATAGGGAATACTGCGACGATGTTCATGGGAATTGCGATCATACTTATGATCATATTACTGGCAGCAGTCAGACCGATCGTCAGTGTGATGTCTACTCCGGCTGAAGCCGTAGAGGGAACAATCCGTTATCTGACCATCTGCTTTATAGGAATTCCTTTTATTACGGCCTATAATATTATCAGTGCAATCTTCAGAGGGATCGGTGATTCGAAAAGCCCGATGTATTTTATTGCAGTAGCATGTGCAGCGAATATCGGACTGGACTATCTGTTTATCGGAGTGATGGGACTGGATGCGGCCGGAGCTGCACTTGGAACGACCATCGCACAGGCAGTCAGTGTTATCGTGTCATTGACAGTGATCATTAAAAAAGGCACAGGGATCAAATTAAGAAGGTCTGATCTGCGGCCGAAGAGGCACACGATGAAAAACATATTAAAAGTTGGTGTGCCGGTTGCACTGCAGGATGGATTTATCCAGATATCATTTATTGCAATCACAATATTTGCCAACCAGCGTGGATTAAATGATGCGGCAGCGGTAGGTATTGTGGAAAAGATCATAGGGATCCTGTTCCTGGTACCGTCTTCTATGTTGTCAACGATATCGGCACTGGCATCGCAGAATATCGGTGCAGGTAAGCATGACCGTGCACGCCTGACATTGCGGTATGTATTATGTATGACAGTAGGATATGGATTAGTTGCGGCAACGATTGTGCAGTTTGTATCTGTTCCGTTTGTTGGACTATTCACGAATGACGGGGCAGTACAGATACTTGGAGGACAGTATTTAAGAAGTTATGCATGGGACTGTGTATTTGCAGGAGTACATTTCTGCTTAAGCGGATATTTTTATGCATATGGCTTGTCTATCGTATCATTTATCCACAATTCCATATCTATCATATGTGCGAGAATCCCACTGTCTTATTATGCGGCAACGCATTTCCCGGATACGTTATTCCCGATGGGCTGTGCGGCACCGGCAGGATCGATAATCTCAATCATTATCTGTGTTGGTGTACTGATATGGATGAACAGACATTCGGAAAAATACATGGGAAATAATAAGAGTGAAGTGTAAGAAGTGCTGCCTTCTTATCCGGTATATTGTAGTATAAAAAATCTGGAGTATTTCATACAGATAGTTACTGTACGAAATACTCCAGATTTTCTTGCATAATGATCTCGAGTTTCGAGTAATATTTATCTTTTTTAATTTCTTTTCCGTAACAGAATTGTTCGAAAAGAAGTTTGCATGCCAGATAAGTCTGGGCCTCCAGATTCTGAAAGATGATCGCATCGATGGTATTATCTTTGATATAAGGCTCGATGGATGTGAAAAGATCCATTCCGGTGAGCTTGATATGCTTCATCTGCTCGCGCTGCAGTATCTTTGATACCAGATCCAAATGATAGGTCAGATCAAAGATGCCGCTGAGGTTTGGAACTTTAAGTGCCTTTAAAAGTGCGGATTCAATTTCCTGATTACCGGAAAGATCACGGATTACAGGAAGAAGTTCGATCTTTGGATAGAGAGCAATCTTGTCTAAGAATCCTCTGAGGCGGGGCTTAATAGTTGCAATATTGGAAGCAGATTCTCTGGCAACCAGAATCTGAAGTTTTCCGCCGTTTGGAAGGAGCTTTCCCATCATCTCACCGGCAAGAAGTCCGCCTTTATATTCGTCGATTCCGATAAAAGCATCATAAGGAGAATCAGGAAGATCCTTACTGAGTAAGATGATCGTACATCCTTTTTCATGAAGCCAGTCAACTTCCGAAGCGATCAGATCGCGATCGGCAGCGGAGATGATAAAATGCCTGATACCATCTTTATAGGCCTGATGGATATCCTGTACCTGTTGATCCGGATGATTGAGCCGGGCGGTATAACTTTGAATTGTGAGTCCGTGATCACCATAATCCCGGATAGCCTGTCTGATACCACAGTCAATGGATGTGGCGAAGTAAGAAGCATCGGGAGATTCAAAGTTGATCAGGGCAATATTATATTTTTTGTTCAGTGCCAGATTTCTGGCGTTATTATTAGGAACGTAGTCATATTTTTCAAGGGCAGCCAGTACGGTTTCCCGGGTTTTTTCAGATACGGTTCCTTTATTATTTATAACTTTGTAAATGGTTGTTCTGGAAATATGAATTTCCTTTGAAATGTCTTCCAGTGTAAGTCGTGTATGAGTTTCTGCCATAATCTGTCACACTTTCTCTTTTTCATATTTATAAAAATATATTAGCAGATAATAATCATAGTGTAAATATTTCATTGTAATATGTACTGAAAAATAATTGTTAAAATTGTATAAAATGATGAATTTAACACGTGTTAACATAAATATGAATGTAAATATTGACATAAGAGAAATGAACTGATATTTTATATTTAACACGTGTTAAATATTTCGCTTACCATAGATTCGAAGGGACTGTACATAGCAGATTCTGCCAGATTTTTGGTGATTGGAATAAAAGGAAGGAGAAATTCCATGATATTTGAAAAGGGCGGTAAGTTATACCGCAGATATGATAAAGAATTGTTATGTCTGGAACCTTACGGAAAGAATGGATTAAGGGTAAGAGCAACGCAGCTCAGTGAATTTTCAGATGAAAGGCTGTCGGCATTGATCGAACCGGAAGAAAAAGCAGAAAATGCAAAAGTCTGGGTAGATGGAAAGACAGGATACATTGAAAATGGAAAGATCTTATGCAAAGTTCTTCGTACGGGAAAGATGAAATTCTATGACAGGCATGGTAAATTATTACTGGAAGATTATGAAAAGAACAGATTTCGTGAAAACGATCCGGAAGAAAAGGACAGTGCATTGGAGATTGCACCAAGAACATTTACACCACATCTGGGAACCAACAGCTATAAGCTTTCGGTAAAATTCGAAGCAAAAGAAGATGAGAAATTTTATGGAATGGGGGAATATGCGCATCCATATCTGAATTTGAAAGGATGTGCACTGGAACTTTCACAGAGAAATTCACAGATTTCCGTTCCATTTACACTTTCAAGCAGGGGATATGGCTTCCTGTGGAATAATCCTGCGGTCGGTAAAGCAATCTTCGGAAGAAACCTGACCGAGTGGATCGCTGATTCGACGAGACAGATGGACTTCTGGATTACGGCAGGGGATACTCCGGCGGAGATTATGGAGTCTTACAGCAATGTAACGGGTCATACGCCGATGATGCCGGATTATGCAACCGGATTCTGGCAGTGTAAGCTCCGCTACCGTACACAGGAAGAACTTCTGAATGTGGCGAGAGAATATAAGAGAAGAGGATTACCAATCTCTGTGATCGTGATCGACTTTTTCCACTGGACAGCGCAGGGAGATTTTCAGTTCGATCCGGAATTCTGGCCGGACCCGGAAGGCATGGTGAAAGAATTAAAAGAGATGGGAATCGAACTTATGGTTTCGGTATGGCCGACTGTAGAAGAAGCCAGCGAGAACTATAAGTATATGGAAGAGATGGGATATCTGATCCGGACAGAGGCCGGATCAAGGCTGAACATTAAGAACAAAGATACTTATATGGATGCAACGAATCCAGAAGCAAGAGAATTCGTGTGGGAAAAATTAAAAGCACACTATTATGACAAAGGAATTCATCTGTTCTGGCTTGATGAGTGTGAACCGGAAGTAACAAAATACGAATATGAAAATTATAGATTTTATGCAGGTTCTGATAAAGAGGCCGGAAACTTATATCCAAAGGAATTTGCACGCATGGTATATGAAGGTCGGAAAGCAGAAGGCGAAAAAGATATCTTAAGTCTGACGCGTTGTGCATGGGCCGGATCCCAGAAATATGGAGCACTGGTGTGGACCGGGGATGTATATTCGGACTTTAATTCTTTAAGAAACCAGATTGCGGCAGGAATGAACATGGGGCTTTCCGGAATTCCGTGGTGGACAACGGATATCGGAGGATTTCACGGAGGAAACGCAGCTTCGCCGGAATTCAGGGAATGTCTGGTAAGATGGTTTGAATTCGGAGCGTTCTGTCCGGTGTTCAGGCTTCACGGATTCCGTAATCCGATCGTAACAGATCCGAAAGAGATGGTATTTACCGGAAAGAATGCAAAAGAATGGAAATATACCAGCGGATCTCCAAACGAGGTATGGTCATACGGGGAAGAGGTATATCAGATCTGTGAGAAATATCTGAAACTTCGCGAGAAGATGCGCCCATATATCAAGGAGCAGATGAGAGCTGCTCACGAAAAAGGAACACCGGTGATGCGCCCGTTATTCTTCGATTATCCGGAGGATACGAAAGCATGGGAGATTGAAGACCAGTATATGTTCGGACCGGACATTCTGGTAGCACCGGTAGTATATGAAGGAACGAGAGAACGTGAAGTGTACCTTCCGGAAGGGGAATGGGTACAGATTCACAGCAAGGATACATTTGCCGGAGGACAGAAGATTATCTGCAAGGCAGAGTTAGATGAGATACCGGTATTTGTAAAGAGAGAGAAGGAGGAAATCTTCTATGAGTAATTTTGGGGTAATCAACTGGATCGTATTGCTCGTGTATTTTGTAGCAATGATGATACTTGGAACACAGGTTGGAAAATCCAACAGTAATACAGAGTCATACTTTCTGGGAAGCCGTAAGATTCCGTGGTGGGCGATCGGACTTTCGGTAATGGCAACACAATGTTCAGCCGTATCGTTTATCGGTATGCCTGGATGGGGATATACAAGCGGTCTGCAGAGACTGACATTTACTTTCCAGTTCCCGCTGGTAATGGTAATCCTGATGACAACATTTGTACCATTTTTCTATAATACAAAAGTCGTCAGCATCTATGAATATCTGGAAAAACGATTTGGATCTAAATCCAGAACACTGATGGCATTGATTTTCCTGTTATCAAGAGGATTACAGACAGCCGTTGTAATGTATGGACCTGCACTGGCACTTTCTATGATCACAGGTGCAGATCCAAAGATCGCAATCCTCATTATGGGAGTATTTGCAATTGCATATACTGTATTTGGAGGAATTGCAGCAGTTATCTGGACAGACGTTGTACAGATGTTCGTAATCTGGATTGGTGTTATACTTGCAATTGCAATCCCGATCGCGACAGCGCACGGTGGAATTGGAGAGATTATGTCCAATGCAGCCTCTAATAATCTGCTTCAGGGACTGGATTTCAAATTAGGACTGGATAATCCATATTCCTTCTGGGGAGGACTTCTTGGATCAGGATTCTTATATCTGACTTATCTGGGAACTGACCAGAGCCAGGTGCAGCGTGTACTGACAGCAAAATCCATTCGTGAGACAAAGCTTTCACTTTCTTTAGCAGGCTTTATCGTGCCGATCCAGACACTTGCATTCTTATTCTCAGGTATCTGCCTGTTCACAACTTATGGTGGAAAGACATTCGATAACTCAGACTATGTAATGCTTACATTTATCACAAAACACCTTCCGGTAGGTATTGCCGGACTGGTAACAGCAGGTGTATTCGCAGCAGGTATGTCAAGTGTTGACTCTGCCCTGAACTCACTTGCGACAGTCAGCATCAATGACTTTTACAAGAAATGGAAACCGGACGCAACAGATGATCAGTGCCTGAAAGTATCCAGAATCATGACATTATTCTGGGGCGTATTTGCAACATTATTTGCACTGGTTCTTGGCGGACTTGGCTCTGTACTGGATCTGATCAATGTAATCGGTCCTATGTTCTATCCATGTATGTTAAGTGCATTTACACTTGCAGTATTCTGTAAAAAAGGAAATGAAAAAGGATGTATTGCAGCAATCATCACAGGTCTTGTGGTTGACCTTTACATGTTCCTCAGAACAGATATTGGTTCTTTATGGTGGAACTTCTTCGGCTTCCTGATTGCATTTGCAGTTGGTTATATCGTAAGTATTATTACAAATAAAGACACAGAAGCTGCAGCAAAAGAGTTCTCTTATGAGACAGCAACCGGCAGCCAGCTGACGATCAGCAATGTAGTAAAATTAGCAGTAGCAGGTAAGATTGAAGAAAAAGATGAAGACGGATACTATGTAGTACCTGGTAAATTAGACAAGATTGGATATGCACTGATCGCATTCTTTGTAATCCAGTGTCTCGTACTTGCACTGATCTAGTCTGATGAAAATGGAGTGAAACGGATGAAAATAGAATGTTTGCAACAGAAAAAAGAGATAGATAAAAAAGAAATCCTGGCAAACTTCCTGCGTACGATCGTGGCAGTTGCCCGCTACGGAAGAACAACGATCTATGAAGGTGATACGTATTATGTGCCGTATACGATTGTTTCCTATCAGGTAGAAGAGACGAAAGAAATCTACCGCTTTATCACCAGTGAGGTCAGTGAAGACGTAGCAGTATTCCGGCAGGATGAAAAAAAGGTAATCGAGATGGTTGAGACAGAAGCAGATGAGCGGTATGTCGTAGAAGGGATGCGCAGTAATGAGGAGCTTCTGGAAGAAGTGGAAAAGAAGATCAGACTCAATAAGAAGATGCGTAAGATGTTCCAGAAATATCATTTCGAATTGCAGGAGATCAAGACTGTCTATCTGCCGGAGCAGACATTCTACGGACGGGGAAAGAAAGATTACCTGTTCCTGGTGGATCCGTTGCTCCAGAAAGTAGATTTTAAGAATCTTTCGGCGGTGGAAGAAAGATTTGCGAAGAATTATATGCAGAGTGCAGTGCAATAAAGCTGCTGGATACAGTTAAAAGTAAAATATGAATAAACAGCCGGTGGGTATCCTTGGAATATTTATAAAAGAAGGACGCTTATCCGGCTGTTTTGCTGTGCGTTTTTTTGAAGCATGAAGATATGGGGATTAGGGGAGGGGATAGAATATCTATACTTTCCAAGAATTCCGGTTCATGTTAGAATATTAAATAATACGATGAAGAAAGTAGCAGCAGGAGAACATGAATGACAATCGGAATCATAGAAGACGACACATTATTACATCAGGCACTTAAAACAGCACTGCAAAGCGCAGGATATCAGACCGTATCCGCATATACAAAACAAGAGGCTCTTACTGCCGTCACAGGCAGTGAGAGCCTTCTTCTCATAGACATCGGCCTTCCGGATGGTAATGGACTTGCATGTTACAAAGAGATCCGGGAAAAGGCAGAAATACCTGCAATTTTTCTCACTGCAAGAGATGAAGAAACGGATATGTTGACAGCATTCGATACAGGAGCAGACGACTATGTGGTAAAACCATTTTCCATGAAGGTGCTCTTAAAGAGAATTGAAGCCGTGATCGGACGGAATAACAGAGAAAAACAACTGGCGTGCGGAGAAATAATATTGTTTTCTGATAAGAAGAAAGTATACAAGAACGGGAAGGAGATTATCCTTACTGCCAAAGAATATCAATTACTGGAATATCTGATGTACAATCAGGGAAATGTGCTGACGAAGGAAAACATCCTGGAACATGTCTGGGGACTGGACGGCCAGTTTGTAGGGGATAATACCGTCAGTGTTACGATTAACAGGCTAAGAAAAAAGATAGAAACAGATGCAGGGTCACCGGTATATCTGAAAAATGTATTTGGATTAGGATACAAGCTGGAGTGCGTCTGAAAAAGTAATCGTGGATACAAAAAGGAAGAGAAAAGAATGAATATTATAATAATCGCAGTGGCAGTAACGGCAGGAGCAATTCTGGGCGGAACTGCCATATATGTTTATCAGGAAAAAAGCAGACAGAAAGAGCTTAAGTTATTGGCGGAATGTATGGAAAAGATACTGCGTGAGGAAAAGATTCATGAAGCAAAAGCAGGGGAAGAGACGTTGTATGCAAGACTGGAATCCAGACTGGTAAGGATTCAGGAGATGTTAAACGGCCGGACAGAAGTGGCGGAAAAAAGTAAAGATGAGATTCAGAAGCTGATCTCGGAGATCGCACACCAGATGCGGACACCTCTTGCCAATATCCGGACATATCAGGAATTATTAGAGGAAGAATGGAGCAAAAACGGGGCAAAGACAGATGAAAATGTGGATAATTATTTAAGTGCAATGCGATCTGGAGAACAACAACTGGAATTCCTGACAGAGGGATTCGTAAAGATGTCCAGACTCGAACAGAACATGATTCAGATACGGAAAGAAGAGACAGACCTTTTAAAGACTGTGCGAAACAGCCTTGGAAGAATTCAGAAACGGGCAGAAGAAAAACAGATTGCATTCCAGATAGAAATACCACAGGAAGTTAAGTGTCCACATGATGCCAACTGGATCGGGGAAGCAATCGGTAATGTTCTGGATAATGCCGTGAAATACAGCCGGCCTGGTGGAATCATAGAAATGAGAATCCAGAAGAATGAAATGCATGCAAAGATTACTGTAAAAGATAATGGGCTTGGAATTGAAAAGGGAGAAGAGCATAAGATTTTCCAGAGATTCTACAGAGGAAAGAATGTGACCACACAGAAGGGCTATGGAATCGGCCTTTATCTGGCGAGAAAAATTGTCAGTCTTCACGGTGGATTTGTGATTGCAAAAAACAGATATCCGGAAAAAGGTCTGATGATCGAGATAAATCTTCCGGTCTGTTAGAAGTTTGTTAGATTTGTCCTGTATGCTTTAGAGAGTGTGAAAGTTCTGAAGTACCATGTGTATGAAAAAAGCTGCTACCTGCAAGAACTACCGCTGGTAGTTTCTTGCGGTTGATTTGGTAGATAGCAGATTATGGAGATATGGAATGGACACAATTATAAGTAAGGAGAGAAAAATCTTATGGAAATGATAAAAGCAGCAGGATTAAAGAAATATTATGTGACAGATAACTACGAAGTTCATGCACTGGATGGAGTGAGTCTGTCTGTAGAAGAAGGTGAGTTCCTCGCGGTCATTGGTACATCAGGAAGCGGGAAGACGACATTACTTCAGATACTTGGCGGTCTGGATGAACCCACTGCAGGTGGAGTTTGGATACGCGGCAACAGTCTGAAAGACATGACGGAAGATGAACGCACAATATTCAGGAGAAGGAATATCGGATTCGTATTTCAACAATACAACCTGATCCCGGTCATCAATGTATATGAGAATATCGTACTTCCGCTCAGACTGGACGGTGCAGAGATTGATGAAGCATTACTGGAAGATATTGTCAGAACGTTGAAGATTGGAGAAAAGTTAGAGAATCTCCCGGAAGAACTGTCCGGCGGAGAACAACAACGAGTGGCAATCGCAAGGGCGTTAATGGTAAAGCCGGCAGTACTTTTGTGCGACGAGCCAACAGGAAATCTGGACTCTGTTACAAGTATGGAAGTAATTTCATTGTTAAAGACTTGTGCCGCAAGATTCCATCAGACGGTGATTGTTGTGACCCATCAGGAAGCAATCGCACAGATGGCAGACCGTATCCTGCGTGTAGAAGACGGAAAATTATACAATGCGGAGGTGTAATGAAATGAATGGATTTACACCGAATGACAATACGAACGTGATCAGGCTGCTTTCGGAAGCAATCAGAAAATGTAATAAAGGCAGAAATCGGATCCTTATGGGAGCAGTCGTTTTATGCATTCTTACACTGACATTTGTCTTTGGCACGGCTTACGGGAAAATAAATGCAGAATATACGAAAAATATCCGAATGGATGGAACAACGGCATCCACTTACATAGAAGAGGGAACAAAGCAGCAATATGAAAAAGTCCGTTCTTTAGGATATGTAAAAGAAACTGGAAGAAGAATGAAAATGGGGGAAGCTGCAGAATCTGGGAAGAAAGAATCTATCTGTTCTATACAGGTACTGGATCAGACTGCATGGGAAAAGATGATGAAGCCAGCTTATACCGGTATCCACGGAACATATCCGGAAAAGCAGCAGGAAATCATGCTTCCGATAAAGACATTAAAAAAGCTTGGAATTGATAATCCGAAAAGAGGGATGAAGATAGCGCTTGATGTATCGATCAGCTTTTTTCAGACAGAAAAAGAAGAGTTTGAATTATCAGGTTGGTACAGTGCTTATACAGAAGGTAATGGAAGCAGCAAAGCAATCGGATATGTGTCAGAAAAGAAACTAAAGGAATGGGGCTATGATATCAAAGAAGGTTCGGATATTCTGATCTGTCCGCCGAATGATATGGACTGGAAGGATACAGAAGAAAAATTATACGAAGATGTACCGATGAAAGACAATTCCCAACAGATCATTGCGACAGATACAGCGAAGAACCGGGCAGTAAAAGAAATGACGGGAAGTTATGGAATGGCAGCAGTGGAGGCGGTTGTGATTATCTGCGGAATGTTTTTGCTTGTTTACAATGTGATGCAGATATCTATGGCAGGCGATATCCGGCAGATGGCGCTGCTTCATACGATCGGTACAACGAAAAAGCAGATCCGTAAGATTTATATCCGGCAGATCATGCGGACGATAGTGCCGGGAGGTATTGCAGGTATAGGTTTGTCGGTTGTGTTATTGCGATATCTGATACCGGAACTATTGGGAAGGCAGTATCTGAATGGATATGGAGGCGCAGAAGAACTGCGGATCTTCCGTGTGGAAATATTACTGTTAGCGGTGGCATTTACGTTGCTGGTGATTCTGGGGGCATCGGAACAGGTGATCTGGCAGACGGTAAACAGAACCTGTATAGAAGGAATACATTACACGAAGCAGACGGGAAGAAAGAAACGACAGCATGGAAAAGTAGATCATGGAAAAGTAAGTCGTGGACAAGTTGTTTTAAACCGTCCAGGCATTCGGGAGAAGTTTTCGGGAGCAGACTATGTGTGGAAAGGAGCAGCCTTAAACAAGAAAAAAAGAAGTGAAACACAGGAACTGTGCTTTATGGCATGGAAGAACGTTACAAGATATCGGCAGAGATTTGTAAGCACAGTCATTTCACTGTTTCTGGGGATAGAAATGTTTTTGATCGTCATGGTGATTACGGATGGAAGTGATTATGCCAATATTATCAATCAGAGACCGGATTTCCTGATCGCAGGAGAATTCAGTGAGAGCGCACAAAAAGAGGGAAGCGGGACAGAATATCAGACACAGTCGCCGGATCAAGATCCTTTGAAATCCAAAGGGGATAACTTCGAACTTCTATATGACAATGACTATGATGAATTTTCACCGATATCTGAAAAGGTACGGAAGCGATTGTGGAATCTTGATGGTGTGAAGAAAAAGGAATCTTACATAACCGAAGGAGCCTATATGCTTTCGACTATATCCAGAGATGGAATCCGTCCATTGGAAAAGGATACTTATCTTGGTAAAAATATAGAATATGCGGAAGAAATCAGTACTGATTATGAATCCGGGGCAAAGATGATCGAAGGACTGGATGCCGATACCGTCCAGATTGTCAGTGAAAATGAGATAAAAGCATTAAAAACATATGTAGAGAAGAACAAGCTGAAAGCCGATATGGACAGTCTGGAAAACGGAACAGGAGTAATGATCATCCATGACCATAAGCTGTCACAAAAGCAGGAAAAACAGGCAGAAAAAGCAGTGGGAGAAACGGTGTGTTTATCTCCGTTAAAGAACAAAGAGGCATGTATCCGGTGGAATTCCATGACGGCCAAAGAAAGAGACCAGGAAGATGAAAGAATAAAAGCAGAAACACCGTCTACAAAATATACGTTAAGCGGCTATCTGGATAATCAGGCAGACGGCTTCCCAAAGATCCACCAGACCTGGCATGGAGCAGAAGGAGATATCTATTATCTGGTCAGTGAAAAAGGATTTAACCGGTTATCTACGAAGAGAAAGACATTCTGCATGGAATTAAATGTAGAGAAAAAGAAAGAAAAGCAGGTCATGCATGAAATCCAGAAGATTCTTTCGGAAGAAAACCAGCGGCGGAAAAGTAATACACAGACAGGCCCGGACGGCGAAGGAGAAGCAGGAATTTTTTATATTGCCAGAGCAGATCTTATGCAAAAAAATGCAGACTATATCCGCGGAAACAGGATTATGTTCGGAAGTATCAGTATGATACTTTTGTGTGTCGGGTTAGTTAATTATTTCAATATTGTATTTACGGGAATTGTGGATAGAAAAAAAGAACTGGAAATTATGAGAAAGATTGGAATGATGCGCAAGCAGGAAAGAAAGCTGTTCTTGTTGGAAGGCAGCTATTATGTGCTGTTCATTGCAGGTCTTGTGATGTCAGTCGGATCGATCGTGTTAAAGGGAATCGAAGTATATATGAGAAAACAGCTTTCTTATTTTACCTTTCATTATCCTGTTGGATTGATCATTGGAAGTATTATAATTCTGGAAATACTGTGCTTTGTAATTTGTAACCTACTTGTATTGAAAAAAGATAAAAAGTAGGTTAAAAATTAAATAAACAATTTCACCAACTGTGTCTTATCCAGCACAAAGATAGATACATCCATAAAAAGATGCGCCAGCAGCGTACTAAGGATGACACCATTGGAAGTCAGCAGGAATCCGCAGTGGAATCCATACCAGCATACGATAGCAGAATAACTTCCCATTAATACAAGAAGCGGTAAATTTCTTGCGACACCCTGCAGTGTATCTTTGATGTCTTCCAGTGTAGAATCAAAGTACAGGAAGCGACCGACTGCCAGTGTGATAAAATACATGATCAGTGAATCATAGTTCGAATCATGATAGATGAACTTGATATATAATAAGATCAGAATAATATAAAAGGCAGAGATCAGCCGTACGGAAGCCTTCTGTCTGGTTGGAATCGCTGTCAAAGGGACGAACAGGATATCGAACCAGTTTGTCATAAACACAGAAAATACCAGGAATAAAAGCAAGATAATGTTCTGGTATTTCTGCCAGTAAAAGGTAGCCTGTGGGATCCGCTCATCGATAATATAGTAAAGAGACAGGAATAAAAGCACCGAAGTACTGGAAAATACCATCTCATAAAAGCTTTCGATAAGAGAAATTTCTTTGATTTTATGAATACGATTCAGTTTCCGAACTTGCTTTGGAGTAAGATCTTCCGTGTTCAGTTTGTAATGCTTTTTCAGTTTTGCTACGCCAATAACGATTGCAAGAACCGCGATCAGGCAGAGCAGTGAGACAAGCATGAAGCCTCCTGCATTCTTAAAATTAAAATAATGAATCAGATAATATTGGAACATATTATACGCCTTCTTTGTTGGGATATTGATAAAAATATTTCGTTGCTGATGATTACAGCGGCGGAATATTTTTTTGGTTATTTATTGTAGCACTTTGAAAAAATATTGCAAATTGGAGAAGTAGTAGTGGCGGGTCCTGTAGATACCAAAGTATGCAAGAGAAGTTGCCGGTGGCAAGTTCTCTGTATGTGAAATTGAGTTAAGTGTCAAAAAAATTAAAAAAATTTGCTTTTCCTTGCGGTACAAGGTTTTTCCCGTTTTGAGGATCGATTTTCAGCAGGTCGAGGCGGAATTTCTTGCAGCTTCCGTCCGCTTTTACGGCACCTTTGAGTAAACATACGCACGCATCGGCACCGTCGAGTCGCTGCGCATATACACAATTGATGCAAATTGCTTCTTCGTCAAAATCAGCAGTTCTGTTCCTTTTCAATATCCTCACCTCCGGTCGGTGTGTTTTGTTAGTACATATCGGATTATACCACAGCGGCTCGGATATTGTCAAGGCACAAATCTTGCCGTCACCGCCGCCATACCCGCCATAAGCACCCCCTGCAGTGCCTTTGATATTATATAGTAGCTCATATTCGCCCTTCCTCGTCCGACCGCCGCGACCTGCAACGCAACGCACAGGCCGGACCATCCGACGAAAAACGCAGTCACGACAAACGCCATCCGTTCCGGCAGAACCGACGCGTCGGCAATACCGCCCGAAAATTCAAGTATGCCGTGCAAAAGCGCATACATCGCACTGCCCTCGTTAAAAACAAGAGTCGCCGCCGACGACAGGCAGGAAAAAACGATTATCGACGCACACACAGATGCCATGCCGGAAATTGCTTTTCGCAGAGCTTCCGTAAACGACAGCTCACGCTGTATGGGAATCGGCACTTTGCATTCCGGCGACAGGAGCATACGCATCGCAAACGCGCATATCCCCGCCGACACAATTTCAAGTAAAACGAGTACGATACCCGCACGTACGCTTTTCAGCGCTCCGATGCCCGCAAAGCTCAGGACGAAAGAAACGCTTGCATTATTAGAAAACGAATTGATGTAATCGCAATAATTTCCGTCCGCGCCGCCCTCTCTGAGCCTCACTGCAATATCCGCCCCGACGGGAAAGCCGCAGAGTATTCCGCAGACAAACGCCGTGACCGCCGTATGCTTTCCGTGCATGGCGTTTGCAATGCGCGGGAACAGATATGCGGCAAGCGCCATATTCACAAACAGCGACGGCACAATCACGGAAGCGCAGAATACTGCTGCCTTCTCAGCCGCCGCAGTCGTTTCAGAGGAGCGTACAAGCATATACACGAACATTGCCAGCACCGCAAACGTGCATACTCCGTTTCGATATTTTCCCGAATCAGTCATTTTATCACCCGCTTTATTATATTTTCATATCAGGTGATGGTATGATAAACGAGAAAACATATGTTGAAATACGCGGCAGAAAAACATTTCTGCTTGAAGGGCTGGAACGCATAACCGAATACGGTGACACCCGCATAGCCGTAAGCTGCGGCGAATACAGCGTTGCGGTGAACGGTGAAGGAATGACGCTGGCGTTTCTGGCTGACAACAGGATCTCTGTCGAAGGGAGAATTGATTCCGTTGAATATATTGAAAAACACCGTACCCAAAGCCGCTGACCGCTTCCTCGGATTCCTGTGCCTGAAGATCTGCCGCGCGGACATGATACGCCTTATGAATCTTTTCCGTATGAAGGGCGTGCGCTTCTGGCATATGCGTGTCACCGAAAAAGACGTACGCCTGAGGATAAGTCTTTTCGGCTGTGACGAGGCCCTTGCATACGCAGCCGACGCGAATATCGCCGTTGAGGTAGAACACCGAGTCGGGCTTCCGTTCATTCTCCACCGCTATCGCCGCCGTGCCGGACTTGCGGTCGGTGCGGTACTGGCGGCAGCTCTCGTATTTTCGTCAATGCTGTTCGTGTGGGATATCGAGATCACGGGTAATTCCGCCGTATCCGAATCGCGAATACTTTCGGCGCTGTCGAAAAGCGGGCTTTCGGTGGGCGCCTTCATTCCCGGTATCGGAACGCATTCCGTCGAGGAAAGCACCGTACTGACGCTACCCGAACTGTCGTCGGTAGCCGTTGTCATAACCGGCACGCATGTCAGCGTCGATGTCATCGAGCGCAAACGCCCGCCCGAAATATACGACATGACGGTTGACGGAATATCTTCCATATACGCCTCCGAGGACGGGATAATACGTTCCGTAGTCGCAGAATCGGGAAAGAGTGTCGTGCGGACAGGCGAGGTCGTCGCAAAGGGCGACCTGCTCGTCACGGGGATATACGACGGGCATACGGGCATAAAAATCGCAGTGCGTTCAAAAGCGACGGTCATGGCTGAAACGTACCGCAAATTCGTGATATCCGTGCCTCTCAGACAACCGGTGAAGCACTACACCGGAAACGAAGCCGAAAGAACCGTCGTAACTGTGCTGGGCAGACGGTTCGAGCTGTTTTTCGGCGCAATGCTGCCATACGACCGCTTTGACGCCGATGTCACGACGGAAAAGCCGCTCCTCTTAGGATTCATCCGGACTCCGGTCGAAATAACGACTCTTCACGTGAAGGAATACATCTCCGAACACACGGAATACACAAAGGAGGAAGCGCTTGCAAAAGCGATCGCCGCCTTTGATTCCCGTATCGGGGAGATCAGAGACGGCGAAGTGCTGTCAAAAAGCTATGAATGGTTTTATGACGATGCCGCAGATTGCGTCACGCTGAAAGGCGAGGTCGCACTGCTGACAGACATCGCATCAGAAGCGCCGGTTCAGATTTCGGCAAGCCCCTGAAGCGCACGGATATATATTTCAATGCCCTCCGAAACTTCCTTTTCGGAAATGTATTCGTCAACATCGTGGCAGTTGCCCTTGCCCTCTCCGAGCAGTCCGGCATATCTTGACTGGCTCGTGCCGAACGCAACAGTGTTTGCAAGCCCGCGTGCATACGTACCGCCGCCCATGGTATACGGTTTTTCGTGCGTTTTGGTGACTACCTCAAACGCCGTCTGAAGCGCCTTTATCTCCGGGCTGTCGGGCTGTTTGAAATATCCCTCCGCATGAGACGAGCCGCGGTTGCTGTCCGTGATCTCATATCCGCGTCTGCCCGCCGTTTCGATAACTCCGGCGAATACCTGCTCAAAACTGCGCGACATCGGGAAGCGTACATTAAAGTTAATATATATTTTGCCGTCCTTAAGGCTGAGAACGCCGCCGATGCAGGTGAGATATCCGAAGTATTCATCCGAAAAATCGATTCCGAATGTTTTACCGAGATATTCGCCCTCCGCCTCACGCAGAAAATCAAATGCATCGGCATCGGATGCGGGAACAAGACCGTTCTTTATTAGGTAATCCGCGAGGAGCCATACTGCGTTGAGACCGTGTTCGGGCGCGGATGCGTGTGCCGTAACGCCCTTGGCGGTGATACGCACCGTGCCGCCGTTCCTGACTGCGGTGATATGCTCCGCTGCGGGAACATCGGCGTCGGTCGTAAGCTCAATGAAAGCATCACCCGGCACTGCATTGGAAACGCTGCCGCCGTGCAGAGCGACGATCGATTTGTCCGCGTCGCCGAGGCAGAGCGTGAACGACATGATGCCCTTTTCACCGATACAGACGGGGAAATCGCTGTCGGGCGTGAACGAGAACCAGGGTGCGCTGCGCACCTTCTTGAAATACTCAAGGTCAGTGCTTCCTACCTCCTCGTCGCAGCCGAGCACGAGCCGTATCGTAAAGGGCAGTCTTATGCCGTTTTCCTTGAAATAACGCATTGTATAAAGTCCCATCAGTGCGGGACCCTTGTCATCGCGCGTGCCTCTGCCGATAATGCATTCGCCGCGCTTTGTGAGCACAAACGGGCTTTCGGTGCTCCAGCCGTCCGCCGACGCGGGTACAACGTCGAGATGTGCGATGATTCCCACCTCTTTTTCGCTGTCGCCGTAAAGCACGCTGCCGCAGTGATAATCGTGGTTTTCGGTTCTGAAACCGTATTTTTCCGCAATGGAGAGCATGGCGTCAAGTGCCGCCGCGCTGCCTTTGCCGTAAGGATATACGCCGTCCGGCTCGCCGGCAACGGAATCAATGGCGACAAGCTCCGCGAGGTCACTTTCGAATTCGCCTTTGGTGTTGATAAGGAATTCGCCGATTGTCATTTGTGTTTTCTCCTTTTTGTCAAGTATCAGTTCCATTGTATGCGCCATCGGCTTCATGCCGAGAGCCTCATAGAATTTCATCGCCGAGCCGGGGAATTCCCAGACATTCAACGTAACATTATAGCATCCCATCGCCTTTGCTTCGTCGAATATCGTCTGCATGAGAAGCCTGCCGGCTCCGCCGTGCCTGCTTGACGGCAAGACGAAAATGTCATCGACATATATCGACTTATATTTGTTGCGGTTGTCGTCGGCGCTGTATTCTCTCGGCTGTGCGATAAGGTATCCGCACTGCCCGCCGTCGTCCTCCGCGATAAGAACGATGCTGTCCTTAAGCACCCCGACAAGCTCTTCGGCGGTATACTTGACTCCGTCGTGCCTGAACAGATCGGGTCTGCCCTCGTAATGATAATTGCAGATTGCCCTGAGCGATTCCTCTATAAACGGGATATCGCTGACTGCGGCTCTTCTTACAAACATAAAAATTCACTCCTGTCATCCTGAGTTTATCACCAACAAAGCAAGTTGTCAATACGGTTTCTGCAAAAAACTGCGGTTCTATATATGCATTATCGCGCATATTATCAATCAGAAATGCGAATTTGGAGGAAAAGCACATGGCAGATATGTCTATATACAAGGACATCGCCGAAAGGACGGGCGGCGACATTTATATCGGCGTGGTCGGACCGGTACGCACCGGCAAATCAACACTCATAAAGCGGTTCATATCCGACCTTGCAATCCCGAACATACAGGGCGAATTCATGAAGGACCGTGCGCGCGACGAAATGCCGCAGTCCGCATCGGGCAAAACGGTCATGACGACCGAACCGAAGTTCGTACCCGAGGAAGCGGTGCATATAAACATCGACGAAAGCGCCGGCTTTGACCTGCGCATGATCGACTGCGTGGGCTATATCGTCCCCGACGCACTGGGTCATTACGAGGACGGCGAGCCGAGGATGGTGATGACTCCCTGGTCGGAAACGGCAATGCCGTTTGAAAAAGCGGCTGAGCTGGGCACGCAGAAGGTCATAACCGAGCATTCGACGATAGGACTTCTCGTCACCGCCGACGGCACCTTCGGCGAGATTCCGCGTGAAAGCTATATCGAAGCCGAAAAACGCGTCGCCGCCGAAATGACCGCAATAAACAAGCCGTTCGTGGTCGTGCTCAACAGCGCCCGACCGACCGAGCCGCAGACCGAAGCGCTCGCAAAAGATCTTGAAGGCGAGTACGGCGTTCCCGTCATACCCGTCAACTGCCTGACAATGGGCGAAAAAGAGATAAAGCACATCCTTGCCGAGGTTCTGTATGAATTTCCCGTCCGCGAGGTCACCTTCGCGACTCCGTCATGGGCTGAAACGCTGGAAGACAGCCATGCGCTGAAGACCCGCCTGCTCGACGTGATGAATACGTTTGCTCAGTCCGTCGTCAAGGTGGGCGACGTATATTCAAAAGCCGACCTTGTGAAGCTCGACGATATCGGCGTATCCTCCGCCATCGACACGATAAACCTCGGCAGCGGCAGCGTGAAGCTGAAAGTGAACATCCCCGACAGGGTCTTTTACGGTATCCTCGGTGAGAAATCGGGTTTTGAGATAAACGGCGAAGGCGATCTTCTCGGCATACTGACCCGCCTTGCCGACGTACAGAAGAAATACGAAAAGGTCGCCGAAGCGCTTGACGAGGTGGAACGCACCGGCTACGGCATCGTGACACCAACGATAGAAGACCTCTCGCTTGAAGAACCCGAGATAGTGAAACAGGCGGGCGGCTACGGGGTGCGTCTGAAAGCCAGCGCCCCGTCGGTACACATGGTGCGCGTACCGATCCGGTCCGAGGTCAGCCCGATAGTCGGCACCGAGCGCCAGTCCGAGGAGCTTGTACAGTTCCTGCTGAAGGAATTCGAAGAGGACCCGCAGAAGCTGTGGGAATCGAATATGTTCGGCAAGACTCTTCACGAACTTGTCAGCGAAGGACTCACCTCAAAGCTGAGCCACATGCCGGAGGACGCCCGCACAAAGATATCCGAAACCCTCGAAAAGATAATCAACGAAGGCAGCGGCGGACTCATCTGCATTCTTCTCTGAACCATGTCTCTGTCATTCGATAAGCTGCGCGAAAAAGAGGTCATAAACGCCCGCGACGGCAGGGTTCTGGGCTGTATCTGCGACATGGAGCTTGATATATGCACCGGAAGGGTCACGCATATAATCCTGCCGCCCTGCGGCTCGTTCATCGTCTTTTCGCACACGAAGAACAAGATATACATCCCATGGGAAAATATCGACCGCATAGGCGAGGACGTAATAATAGTCCGTTGTGCCGACATTCCCGAGCCGCCGCCGAAGCGCCGCAAAAGCTGAATAACGAAAAACACAGCCCAGACAAAAAAGCAGCCGATCGGAAATTTTCCGACCGGCTGCGTTCCTCTGTCCCGAAGCAACAGCAATATGCAAAAGCAAAACAAATGCCGTATAATGACAAGGTTCCGTCTGCTATTGACTTTTGACCGCCGCAGTGCTATACTTATATAGAATATAAATATAATCCGATCGGCAGGAAATCATCATGAGTATATACGAAAAAATACATGAATGCGGGATCATCCCCGTAATAAAGCTTGAAAATCCCGAAAAAAGCGTTGCACTCGGCAAAGCGCTGCTTGATGGAGGAATAAACTGTGCGGAGGTCACTTTCCGCACCGCCACGGCAGCCGAAACGATAAAGCGCATGTCCGATGCATTCCCCGAAATGACCGTCGGCGCAGGCACCGTTCTGACGACCGATCAGGCGCAGAAGGCGGTATGGTGCGGCGCGCAGTTCATCGTAAGCCCCGGACTGAATCCCAAGGTGGTGAGCTGGTGCATCGACCGCAATATCCCCGTGATACCCGGCATCGCAACGCCGACAGAGCTTGAAGCCGCTCTTGACCTGGGGCTCACGACCGTGAAGTTCTTCCCTGCCGAGGCTTTCGGCGGGCTGAAAACGCTCAAAGCGATCTCGGCTCCCTACGGTAACGTGCGTTTCATGCCCACCGGCGGCATCTCGCTTGAAAACATGGAAAGCTATCTTTCCTTCTCAAAAATCATCGCCTGCGGCGGCAGCTTCATGGTGACGGGCGATCTCATCGAAAAAGAGGACTACGGCAAAATAACCGAACTGTCCCGTGCCGCCGTCGATATCGTCAGAAAATGCAGGCAGAATCACTGAAAGGACATTTTAAAAAATGAGAATTTATCAGGACATTCATGAGCTTGTCGGCAACACCCCCATGCTCAGACTCAATCATTTCCCCGTCAAAGAAGGCATCAATCTTTTCGCAAAGCTGGAACTCTGGAACCCCGCCGGCAGCGTCAAAGACCGCCTCGGCGAGTATTTCATCAAGGATGCGGAGGAAAGAGGCGAACTGAAAAAGGGCTCCACGATAATCGAAGCCACCGCCGGAAATACGGGACTCGGCATCGCATTTGCCGCGCTCAACAAGGGCTACCGCGTGATTTTCGTCGTTCCCACAAAATTCTCCGTCGAAAAACAGACGCTTATGCGCGCACTCGGCGCAGAGCTGATAAATACTCCTCGTGAGCTCGGCATGAAAGGTGCGACCGACAAGGCAAACGAGCTTCTCGCGGCGATCCCCGGTTCCGTGAGCTTCCGCCAGTTCGAAAACCCCGCAAACCCCATGGCTCATTACCTCATGACCGGACCCGAAATATATGAAGATATGGACGGCAAAATCGACTATTTCGTTGCAGGCGCCGGAACCGGCGGTTCATACACGGGGATTATGCGCTATCTCAAGGAAAAGAACCCCGACATAAAGGGCGTGCTTGCCGACCCCGTCGGCTCCATAATCGGCGGCGGCACGGAGCATAAGGACTATAACATCGAGGGCGTGGGAAACGATTTCATACCCGACACAATGGACACGAGCCTCATCGACATATGCATCAAGGTCAACGACGAACAGGCTTTTTCCACCGCAAAGGAAATAACCCGCCGTGAGGGCGTTATCGCCGGCTCGTCAAGCGGCGCCGACCTCTGGTGCGCGCTTGAGCTTGCAAAGCGTATCGACAAGGGCAATATCGTCGTTCTCTTCCCCGACCGCGGTGACAGATACATTTCAAAAGGACTTTACGACTGATTGCGGGCTTGCCCCGCTGAAGCAAACAGAAGGAGCATTATATGGACGGCAAAACCGGAACAAACGGCATACCCGCCGCACATATCCCCTCTCCTGCCGGACGCATGAAAGCAGGATTTGAGGAAAACGGACTGCCGACGGAAATCGGCGGTCTGCCGCTCATGCCCGACGAACAGTCTGCGGAAAAGATAGCGGAACTGTTCAAGCTGATAAGCGACGGCACACGACTGCGCGTGCTGGTTCTTCTCTGCATTTCGGAAAAATGCGTCAGCGAAATCGCGGACGCCTTCGGCATGTCGCTCCCCGCGGTATCGCACCATCTCCGCGTGCTGAAGCAGGCTGAAATAATATCCTCCCGCCGCGACGGCAAGGAGGTATATTATTCCCTTGCCGCCAACGCATACGCCGACCTCGTGCGCCGCACGGTAACGACCGTATTCGACTGCAAATGCACCTCCTGTCTTAACGCAAAGACCGGCTGCGGCAAAACCGAATGTAATCGGTATCCGAAATAAAGCAACCCACAAAAAAACGATTCCCATCGGGCAATGACCCGATGGGAATTTTTCGTATTTGCCGGTTTCATCCGCGTTTCATGGCGGTAAGACCCGTCCGCGCCATTTCGAGGATACCGTATTTCTGCATATTATCATAAAATGAGCTCAGCTTTTCACCGTCGCCGCTCACCTCAAACGTGATCGTACTGTCCGTCACATCGACCGCCTTCGCCTTGAAAATGCCCGCGATCTGCAAAACATACGCGCGGTTTTCGTCGTTTGCGGCGACTTTGACGAGATAAAGCTCGCGGAACACCGCATCGGTGGGATAAAGCTCGGTCAGGCTTATGACATCTTCCACCTTCGAAAGCTGATTCTTGATCTGTTCAACCGTGTGGTCGTCGCCCACACCGCGGATCGTCATGCGTGAAATACGCTCGTCCTGCGTCTCGCCGACCGTCAGACTGTTGATGTTGTACCCTCTCCGCGCAAACAGCCCCGAAATACGGGTCAGCACGCCGAAATGGTTGTTCACCATGACGCTCAGCACATATGTACGGAGTGCAGCCTCCGTTTCGGTCGTCTTTTTTTCAGTTCTGCTCATAGTCTATCACCGTCGGTCCTTTTATTCTTATTGCCTTTGAAAGCGCCGCGCGGAGCTGTTCTCCGTCCGCCGCATGAAACGCCGCAGCCCCCATAGCCGTCGCAACGCCGCAGTAATCGACATCCGGCGTTTTGGTCGAAAACAGTCTTCCGCCGAAGGAATCGTTCTGCCATTTTTCTATCATACCGAGACAGTGGTTGTCACAGACAAGCTGAATGACCGGCAGCCTGTATTTCACCGCCGTCATGATCTCCGCGATGTTCATGTCAAACGAGCCGTCGCCCGCGATGTTGACGACCCTTTCGCCCGTCGCGACCGACGCGCCTATTGCCGCAGGCAGTCCGAATCCCATCGCGCCGAGACCGCCGCTTGAAATGAAATGCCGTGGCTTATCGATGTCCAGCCATTCCGCCGCGTCAAGCTGATGAAGACCCACCTCGGTGGTATATATCGCATCGGGCAAAAACTCGCCCAGCACCTCAAAAAGCACGGGCTTTTTCGCCTTTTTCCGCGTCGCAAAAACGGTCCCGCGCGCCGTCAGCCCGGGCAGTATACGCTCCAGTGCCTCATTCATATCTCCCAGCACACGGCTGTATATCTCCGCGTTTTTGCCGATTTCGGCGGCATCTATGTCAAAATGCAGTATCCGCGCCTTGGGCGCATAGGTCTGAATGTTTTTCATCAGCCTTTCGGAAAACCGTACCCCGCAGGCAATAAACAGATCGCAGTGATGGAGCGCCGCCGCCGTCGCCTGTCCGATACGCATACCGACAAGCCCGACGTAATGCGCGTCTGATGACGGAAATCCGCCCTTGCCCATTGCCGTGACCGCAACCGAAGCGCCCGTAAGCTCCGCCAGCTTTTTCACCGCCTCCGTCGCGTCCGACGAAACAACGCCGCCGCCCACACATATGAACGGGTGCTTCGCCCCGTCGATGAGCTCTGCCGCCTCTTGAAGCTCGGCATCAGAAAGCGCGATATGCTTTTTCGGAAGCGGTTCCCCGCCTCCGTCCCTGACGGGCGCATAAAGCAGATCGGACGGTATGTCAACAAGAACCGGACCCTTCCGCCCGCTCCCCGCGATACGGAACGCCGCCGACAGCGTCGGCGCAAGCTCATCCGCGTTTTTCACGATGAAATTATGCTTTGTGATCGGCATCGTGACGCCCGCAATGTCAGTTTCCTGAAACGCATCATGCCCCAACAACGACAGCGGCACGTTGCCCGTTATCGCAACCAGCGGCACCGAATCCATATATGCATTCGCGATACCCGTCACAAGGTTCGTCGCTCCCGGACCGCTGGTCGCAAGCACGACGCCGGTCCTACCCGAAGCGCGTGCGTACCCGTCGGCGGCATGGCAGGCATGCTGCTCGTGCGTCGGCATATAATGCTTTATGCGTGAACTTCTCAGCCTGTCGTATACAGGCAGAACGCTCCCGCCCGGATAGCCGAATATGACCCTGACGCCGTTTTTATATAATGTACTGACGACTGCGTCTGCACCTGTCATGGCAAATCATCTCCCAACAGCATTATGTTACCACGCAAAAGCCTTTCTGTCAATAAGAAATATCGTCCGCACTTGAAAAACAGGTTCTGATGTGTTATAATGGCAACGCATAACCCAAATAACTGAATCAAGGAGCTGTGCGCGTTATGAAAACAAAATTTCGCGGCGTTATAGCGTCGCTTATACTCGGAGGCATACTTATGAGCGCCTGTGCCGGCACGACGGATACGGAAAGCACCGTATCTCCAGATGAGATTTCGAAAAACATATCCGAAAGCGAAACCTCGACCCCCAAAACCGATAACGAAACCGGAAACCTTTTCCTCGGCTGCACCGTATTTTACGGCTGCGGTGCATCAATCAGCGGCGACCGCTTCCTGAACGCAATGACCGACGGAGACAGCTCAACCGCTGTTACAATCAAACCCGCGCTGAAGGACGCAAAGGGTAACGACAGAAAGCTGACCTTTACCGACTGGTACGGTACAACCCATCAGGAAACGCTAGACGGCTCGCAGGTCGATTTTTCCGTCGACCTCGGATTTATGAGCCGTATCGACACGCTGAAGCTGAAATTTGACAAATACAACGGCAAGCCCATCAGGGTTTTCGCGTCCACCGACGGCTATAACTTTTCGTTCTTCCTCGGCGAATTTGATACCTACGACAGCGCAACCGGCGAATGGACTGCCGAAACGGGCGGCTTTAACGCCAAAGCAATACTTTTCGTTCTCCCCATCGAAACCAAGGAAGAAATTAAAATCAGCTCCGCCGCAGCATACGGCAGCCGTGAGCATGACCGCAAGCTGCTTTCGCTCGGCGCGTCTTACAAGTGGGACGGCAACGAAAACTCGATATATACCGAAAGCGGAAACAAGCTCACCGACGGCGTAATCGCTCTCCCCAATGAATCCACTGCCGTAGTCGGCAAAACAAGTGACGAGCTTGACCCGCTGACGGGCAAGCGGGGCAACATCATAACCCTTGACCTCGGCAGCGGAAAGAACGTCTCCGAAGTCGCCTTCGGCGCGTATATAACCTCAACCGGAACGGGCGGCGCGGCGGACAGGATCGACGTGCGCTTTTCGGAAGACGGCGAAAACTGGGACGATTTCGGTCAGAGCTATATCCGCACCGCATCTGCCGCACGCGGTACGTCAAAACGCTATCTTGTAACCCGTAACCATACCGTAAAAGCGCGCTATATCCGTATTTTCACCTATACACAGTCCCTTTTCCTCTGCGACGAAATTTCCGTTTACGGCAGTGATACTCCCGTAGCCGAACCCGATTACGGCTATAAATACCGCCCTCAGTATTTCGCCTCGAACACAAACGTTGCCTCATATCAGAGTGCGGCCCTGAACGGCAAGGACTGTCCCGCGCTCACCGATAATATCCACAGCGTCGGCACCACCCTTGCGGAAGGCGAAAATACCGTTGTCATAACACTTAAAAATCCCGCGACGATTGCAGGCATCACCCTTGTGGCAAACGGCGAAATATCCGGAATTACCGCATACGGTGAAAATAATGCCGAAATCGCGGGTACGGACTTCACAATGACCGCCGCCGGCGAAAACGTATACAGCATCGTTGCCGACAGCCCCGTGAAATCCCTGCAGACCGTAACTATACGTTTCAACGCCGTAAAGGGTGCAAAGCTTGCCGAGGCGGAGGTGTATGCCGCCGCGCCCCAGCTACCTTATGTCCGCGGCGGCTTCTTCCAGCTTTCCACCGCCGGCGGCGATAACGAGTCGTCCCGCAACAGCGATTACAGCTGGTATCTCCACCTCAAAGGCATGCGCGATATGGGCATGGAATATGTCGTTATACAGTATTCCACCCATTTCAACGCGAAAACAACACTGATAAACGGCAAACGCATCACCGCCGCAGGATATACCTATAATCAGACCTATGGTACCGATGACGTTTGCAAGGCGGTTCTTGATGCCGCCGAAAAGCTGGGAATGAAGGTGTGGCTCGGCACTATCCACGACAGCAACTTCACCGACCCCGCAAAATATACCTCTCAATACGAAGCCATCGTCACCGATTCCTATAATATAATCGACGACATCAACGAAATGTACGGCAGTCATCCCGCCTTCGGCGGCTATTATCTCTCCGACGAAACCTGCGACGCATGGCTGAACCTGACGGGCGGCGTCGATGCCGCAAGGTATGTATACAAAAACCAGAGCGACCACATACGCAAAATTGCCCCCGATGCAAAAATCATGATCGCTCCCGCGATATGGCGCAGCGGCGACCCCGAAAAGGGAGCCGATAACCTTTACCGCATGATAATGCCCGAAACCGAGGGCGGTCGTCCCGTCGTCGATATCCTCGCCGCGCAGGACTGCCTCGGCCGTGAACAGAGCCTTGCCGTCTCCGACGAAGCATATAAAAGCTATCTCACCTACGTCGAACAGTGGGCGAAGGCGGTCCGCCGTGCCGGCGCGGAATTCTGGCACGACGCCGAGGTGTTTGAAATAACGAGCACCCAGAAGCGCCACGAGGACCTTATGAAGACCCTCACGCTTGAAGCGCCGCTGTCCGGAAGCATCATTGTGTTCGATATCCCGCATTATTTCAGCAATTTCCCCATGGGCAGCTTCTATGACGAGCGCGATTATTTCAAGCGTCTGAAGATGCGCGAATACGCCGAATATTACAGCACAATCTCTTCCCTTGTCGAAAAGACCTTCGACGCGGCAAACGAACCCGTGTACGACAACGACGGCAAAAAGGTGGATACCTCCGGCGTAAAACCCGTGACCCCTCCTGTCACCGATAAAACGTATAACGAGGGTGTGATTTCCTCTGATACGCTCAAAACCGACTTCACCTCCTTCGCATCGGCAAACGGCAGCGGCAAAAAGCCCGAGTTTTCATTATCATATGATTCGGAAGCATTTTACGTCCTGCTGAAAACCAACGACGCCTCCGCCGATTACGGCAACGGCGCGTGGTGGGAGGGCAAGAACGACCTTGTGCAGCTCTGGATAACGGGCGACGGCAGCGCCGCCGCAGATGTGCTTTCCAACAGCTACGGTGTGCGTTATTACATCAACCGCACGGGCAAAAGCACCTTTGAAGCAGGCGGCGAGGGCGACGGTAAAGCCACTTTCTCCGGCTTCACATATGAATTCAAGGACGGCAACTTCAGAATAAAGCTTCCGTGGAAATCGCTCGGACGTACCGCTCCCGTAAAGGGCGACGGCACTGCGATAGGTATTCTGATACAGTATATCGACGGCTCCGACGGCACATGGGCTGCTTCAACCGGCAACACGGGCAGAAGCATCACCTCAGCCGAGCGCTATTCCTTCTGACCCTCCGCCGAGCGCTGTTCCTTCTGACCATACGTCGGTCGCCGTTCATTCTGACCCACGCCGAGCGCTGCTCCTTCTGACCATACGACGATCGCCGCTCATTCTGACCTCCGTCTCACCGCACCGAAACAAAATTCCCGCCGGACAAAATCCGGCGGGAATTTTTAGTTTATTATAACAGGGTTACAGTATGTACATAACCGGATCAAAGCCGCTTTTAGGCTTCACCGCGTAAATCCGATGGTGCAATTGCGCAGTCGGATTTTTCGTCAGATGAAACAAAAATTCGCAGGCTGTAGTGGAGCTACAGACAAGAATTTTTTTGAAATATGACGGAAAAGATGCAAGCAAGTGTGCCGCTCGGGATTACGGCGGTGATGCCTTTATTTGGTGAGGTCAATCTCTTTCCAACCGAACGAAGCAATATAGTCCGGCTCCGCAATCGCCGCTTCGCCCAAAAGCTCACATCTCCTGATATATCCTTTTCGGCAGATACCACCCCCGAAATCTCTCCACGCGAAGCTTCACCCATGTCACTGCTGTCCGTCACGCCGTCGCCGCACCCCGAAAATAACACTGCGGCAAACAACATGCCTGCAAATAAAGTTCTTTTATTCATACTCATTTCTCCTGTTTTCAGCTCAAAAATTCAAAAAAGCGCACAAACTCCCCCTATGGGAATTCATGCGCTCTCGGAAAGGAAGTCAAACTTCCTGTTCATAATATACGGGTTCACACTAATAATACGCCGGAAAACCAAACATCGCTTTCCGATATCTGCCGAATAGAATGGGTACATAAATGTCTCCTTTCAATGTACGTTCACATTGACTCACTCTAAGACATTCGTATTATACCATACCATCCTGCAATCTGTCAATAATTATTTTATTTCTTATCTCATTCCGCGGAGAAGGGTTCATTGTAAAATGAAATAGGACATATAGAAAGAGTCATAGCGGACGTGGTATAATTGAAGTAACCACACACCAAAAAACCACGGAGGCCT
>ERZ857840.313-NODE-313-length-77770-cov-7.955015_pt1 | contig 77770 bp, 67 predicted proteins | sample MGYA00519760_ERZ857840 | MGnify/ENA primary metagenome ERZ857840 (study PRJEB31778, sample SAMEA3449371) | human gut metagenome | biome: human gut; feature: human-associated habitat; material: faeces | place: United Kingdom | collected 2010/2012 ... | reverse complement strand
TCGGAAAATGCGGCCGCTGCAACATCGGAGATAAATACGTCTGCAAGGACGGCCCTGTTTTCCGCTGCGACGAGATTGACGAATTACCGAACGAATATTAAACGGAGGTTGAAGAAAATGCAGGAAATGGTAAATATTTACGTTTACGGCAAGAAGTATTCCGTACCTGGCGATCTGACCATTATGACCGCTATGGAGTATGCCGGATATCAGTTAAAACGCGGATGCGGATGCCGTCACGGATTCTGCGGTGCATGTGCGACCATCTACAGAATCAAAGGAAAGAATGAGCTGAAAACCTGTCTGGCATGTCAGACACAGGTAGAAGACGGTATGTATATCGCAAGCCTTCCGTTCTATCCAATCGACAAGAGAACCTACGATATCGAAGAGATCAGCGCAGAGCAGAGAGTCATGATGGATCTGTATCCGGAAATCTACAGCTGCGTTGGATGTAATGCATGTACCAAAGGATGTCCTCAGGATTTGAACGTTATGCAGTATATCGCATACGCACAGAGAGGCGACTTCAAAAAATGTGCAGAAGAGTCCTTCGACTGCATCGGCTGCGGAATCTGCGCATCCCGCTGTCCGGCCGGAATCTCCCATCCGATGGTAGGAGAGCTGGCAAGACGTCTGAACGGAAAGTACATTGTTCCGAAAGCAGAGCATTTGAAAAACCGTGTAGAAGAGATTCACGAAGGTAAATTCGATGATCTGATTGAACAGGTGATGGGTAAACCAATCGATGAAATCCAGGAACTCTACAATAACCGTGAGATCGAGAAATAAGGAGGGAAATTCGAATGTACACACTGGCTAATATGCAGGAATCCATCAAAAAGGTGGAAGCTACCAGAGCCCAGAGAATGGCAAATGAGCCAAGAAGAATGACAGCGGATGAGAAAGATGCCCTTCTTGCAGCATATCATCCGGACTATAAAGAGGAAGGCTTCATCACCCTGAAAGTCGGCCCGAACAAAGGTGAGAAAGTTCCGACAGAGCTCGGCTATCTGCTGGAGTCCAACAGCCGTATTTTAGGTGTTGATATTGACCTTGACAAAGTAGATTACGACGTAGACGTACTCGTTATCGGTGCCGGCGGAGCAGGTTCTTCTGCCGCGATCGAAGCACACGAGGCAGGCGCAAACGTTATGATTACCACCAAGCTTCGTATCGGTGATGCAAACACCATGATGGCAGAGGGTGGTATCCAGGCAGCAGACAAAGAGAATGACTCCCCGGCACAGCATTATCTCGATGCATTCGGCGGCGGACACTTTGCTGCAAGACCGGAACTGCTCCGCAAGCTCGTAATGGAAGCTCCGGATGCAATCTCCTGGCTGGAAAACCTCGGCGTTATGTTCGATAAAGATGAGAACGGCCGTATGGTAACAACACACGGCGGCGGAACATCCAGAAAACGTATGCATGCGTGCCGTGACTACTCCGGCGCAGAGATTATGAGAACTCTGCGTGATGAAGTCATCAACCGTGGTATTCCGGTCGTTGAGTTCTCATCCGCAGTAGAGCTGATCAAAGACGATAAGGGACAGGTTGCCGGTGCTGTTCTCCAGAACATGGAGACCGGAGAGTATCAGGTAGCAAAAGCAAAAACAGTTATCATTGCAACCGGTGGTGCAGGACGCCTTCACTACAACAACTTCCCAACCTCCAACCACTACGGTGCAACCGCTGACGGTCTGATCCTCGGATACCGTGCAGGTGCTCCGCTTCTGTATCAGGATACCATTCAGTACCATCCGACCGGAGCTGCTTACCCGGCTCAGATCTTCGGTGCTCTGGTAACCGAGAAAGTACGTTCTCTTGGCGCAATGCTCGTAAACGTAGACGGCGAAGCTTTCATGCATCCACTGGAAACCCGTGACGTATCCGCAGCAAGCATTATTCGTGAATGCTCCGACGACCGCAACGAGGGCGTTGAGACTCCGCAGGGCAAGGCTGTATGGCTGGATACCCCGATGATCGATCTGCTTCACGGAGAAGGAACCATCGAGAAGAGAATTCCGGCTATGTTCCGTATGTTCATGCAGTATGGTATCGATATGAGAAAAGAGCCGATTCTGGTTTATCCGACCCTGCATTATCAGAACGGCGGTCTGGAAATCAATGGCGAAGGCTTCACCAATACGGTAAACAACCTGCTTGTAGCAGGCGAGGCTGTCGGAGGAATCCACGGAAGAAACCGTCTGATGGGTAACTCTCTGCTTGACGTTATTGTATTTGGCCGCGATGCAGGAAAAGCTGCCGCAGCAAAAGCAAAAGACGTAACGCTTGGCAAGATGAATCTGGATCACGTTGAGAAATACGCTGAGATCTTAAAAGAGGCAGGTATTGATACCGGTATGGTATCTCCGCAGCTTCTGCCGAATTATGCAGGTAAAAGACACCTGTAAAATGCAGTAACCGCGAAAAAGCGTGTCGGAAGGGGGCGGCGTTTAAAAGCCGCTTCCGGGACACGCTTTCCGTGCTGAAATCCAAAAGGTTTTTCGGTACGATAAATCATAGAAGTAAAGAAAGGTGGAGAACCCCATGCGTGAAATTCAGGCTAGTACCATTACGGATGTGGTAGAGAAACTTTGTATCGAAGCAAACTACCATCTTCCGGAAGACGTAAAATGTGCCATCACAGGCTGCCGTGCCTGCGAGGATGGCGAGATTGCAAAAGGTGTTCTGGACAAAATCGTAGAAAACTATGAGATCGCAGACGCACAGAACGTGCCGATCTGCCAGGATACCGGAATGGCATGTGTTTTCCTGGAAATCGGACAGGATGTGCACATCGCAGGAGGAGATCTTGCAGAGGCAGTCAACGAAGGTGTCAGAAGAGGATATGACAAAGGATACTTAAGAAAATCCGTTGTCAAAGATCCGGTCAGAAGAGGAAACACCGGCGACAATACACCGGCTATGCTCTACACCGAGATCGTTCCTGGCGAGCAGATCAAAGTTACCGTAGGCCCGAAAGGCTTCGGAAGCGAAAATATGAGTATGATCCGTATGTTCAAACCGTCCGCAGGTCTTCAGGGAATCAAGGATTTCATCCTGGAAGTTGTTGAGACAGCAGGTCCGAACCCATGCCCGCCTATGGTAGTCGGCGTTGGTATCGGCGGAACCTTCGATAAATGTGCACTGCTTGCGAAAAAAGCACTGATGCGCCCGATCGATTCCGAGAACCCGGATCCGTTCTACGCAGATCTGGAAAAAGAAATGCTGGAGAAAGTCAACAAACTCGGCATCGGACCGCAGGGCTTTGGCGGAAAGACCACAGCCATCGGCCTCAACATTGAGACAATGCCGACTCATATCGCGGGAATGCCGTGTGCAGTCAACATCAACTGCCATGTTACCCGTCATAAAACGGAGGTGATCTGATCATGGAAAAACATATTCAGCTGCCTTTAACAGAAGAACTGGCAAAAACACTGCATGCCGGAGATACTGTATATCTTTCCGGAACCATCTATACCTCCCGTGACGCAGGCCACAAGAGAATGTGTGAAGCGCTCGCAAGAGGAGAAAAAATCCCGTTTGATCCGACAGACGCTACGATTTACTACGTAGGACCGACCCCTGCAAAACCAGGCCAGGTCATCGGATCTGCAGGTCCTACCACCAGCGGCCGTATGGATGCGTATGCTCCAACCATGATGTCCGTAGGCGCAAGAGGAATGATCGGTAAAGGCGCACGTCTTCCGGAAGTGGTAGAAGCCATGAAGAAATATCATGGCGTATACTTCGGAGCCATCGGCGGAGCCGGCGCACTGCTTGCAAAATGCATCAAAAAAGCAGAGCTGATCGCATACGAAGATCTCGGCGCAGAGGCACTTCGCCGTCTGGAAGTAGAAGATATGCCACTGTTTGTTATTATCGACAGCTACGGAAACAATCTGTATGAGATGGGAAGAAAAGAATACTTAGAAGCGCATAAAGAAGACTAAATGTTACGTTTCGCCGGGTATCTGTGAATGATGATAACGACGAAATACAAGAGAGACCATAGAGCTGTCTGAAAAAATCAGACAGCTCTTAAGCTGAAAAGACATCAGGGCATTAACACTTGCAAGCGACTTTCGGCAGAAAAAGAAATGAAAGAGGAAGAAAAACATGACTGTAGAAATGATAAGCCACTTACTGGAAGCACTGATGATCCTGTGCTTTGGCCTGTCCTGGCCGCTGTCCATTTATAAATCTTGGACTTCAAGAACAGCAAAAGGAAAGAGCCTTTACTTTGAGGTGTTCATCTGGATCGGATATATTTTCGGTATTGCCAACAAATTTATCAGCTATATGAACAACCCGGACAAAGACTGGATCTTTTTCCTTGCATGGGCTTTCTATTTCCTGAACATTGCAGAGATCACCGTAGATATGGTGCTGTACTTCCGCAATGTGAAGCTGGATAAGAAAAGAGAAGCAGAGAAATAAGACAGCGGAATACAGTTAAACGAATCCCCGTCCGTGCGGCAGATTATGCTGCATGGGCGGGGATTCTTACGTTTGTCTTAAGTTGCCTTACGATTTCTAAGATGGATTGCATGGTGGGGAGATCGTTTGATATAATGGGAGTATCAGAAACGAAAGCCAAAAATCGGAAGGGAGGATTTTTATGAGACGGTATGCATGGGTAACAGCAGTGTGTCTGGCGGCACTGATGGCAAGCGGATGCGGAAATCAGACAGGGCAGGAAACCAAACAAAATTCGGTGAGCGTATCGGAGAGTGCAGCATCCGGTGAACCAGAGGCAAAATCAGATGATGTGGGATCGGATGGAGATGCGGTGAAAGAGGCCGGGGATGGTTTGGAGAACGACGAAGAAGGAAAAAACGAAAAAGGAGCTTCCGCCGTAAAACTGGAAGAGGGAGAAATCTACCGGGATGATCTGGACGGGGATGCGTCAGAGGAAGAAGTTTCTTTTTCTTTTGAGGGTGATGGGAAAAATGGTCATGACTTCGAAAACTATAAGTATATTCTGACGCTCAACTATGGAGAGCATGTGAAGCAGTTCGAGATCCTGGGCGGATATGAAGCAACCTGGATAATACGAACAAAGAGTGGTGGCCACTATTTGTATCAGGAATCGTATCACGAAGACGGACTATATTCGGTAACCGTTTTCCGGGTATCATCGGATGAAGCTGTGGACCTTGGCTGTCTGGATGGAAGAATTGGAGATAACGGTATAGAAGATGTCAATGCGTTTTCCTGGGTGGAAAGAATCAATCTGCTGGGAACGTATAAAGGGGAACGGAATGTCGGGATCGGAAGCGAGGGGCTCCCGGAGGCGAAAGAAGATGCGTGGAAAATTATCTGGGACAAAAAACCGCTCGTTCTGAAGCAGGAACTGGAAGTTATCGTTCAAAACGAAGACGGAAGCACAGAAAACAGAGTCCTTCCGGCAGGTACGGAACTGATCCCACAGGAAACCGATAAAGAAACGTATCTGGATGCAGAAACTTCGTATGGAACACAGTGCCGGATTGAAGTGGAGACAGAAGACGGATATACTTATATGATTCACGGGGTAGATGAGCATGCATATTTTGCAGATCTTCCGTATGCCGGATAAAGCCGCGAAAAGAAGGGATTGCAGGAACGGGAAAAGAACGGTATACTGTGTATAGAATCTGCTTGACTTAAAGTGCACTTTATAGTTTAGAATAAAGAAAGCTGGAGATTTGCGGTGTCAGAAAAGAGAAGGTTCTGACAAAGCAGAGGTTTCGGCTTTCTTTTTATGTTGTATTGTATGTGGGTGTGAAAAAAAGGAAAAAACGAAAACGAGGTGAATGCTTTGGAGGCAAGAGAGGTATTAGAAAAAGTAAAAAACAACGAAATTTCGATCGAGGAGGCAGAAAAATATTTCAAAAAAGAGCCATTCGAGGAGATGGGATATGCGAAGCTGGATACGCACCGTGAAATCCGGAGCGGATTTGCGGAGGTCATTTTCTGTGCACGGAAGGCGGATGAACATCTGCTGAAGATTTTTACGCGTCTGTATGAGCAGGATGGGGAGGTCTTCGGAACGAGAGCCAGTGAGCATCAGTATGAGCTGATCCGGGAAAAGTTTCCGGAAGTGGTGTATGATCCGCTGTCCCATATTTTGAAAATAGAAAAAAAAGACAAGAAGCGGATCGGCAAAATCGCCGTCTGCACGGCTGGAACCGCGGATATTTCCGTTGCCGAGGAGGCGGCGCAGACCGCAGAATACTTTGGTGCAAACGTTGAGCGTATCTACGATGTCGGTGTGAGCGGTATCCACCGCCTGCTGTCGCGTCTCGATACGATTCAGAGCGCCAACTGCGTTGTAGCCGTTGCCGGTATGGAAGGAGCGCTGGCAAGCGTGCTCGGCGGCCTGGTGGATAAGCCTGTCATCGCAGTTCCGACCTCTGTGGGCTACGGGGCCAGTATGAACGGTCTTTCGGCACTGCTTACGATGATTAATTCCTGTGCGAACGGAATTGCTGTCGTAAACATCGACAACGGTTATGGGGCCGGATATATTGCAACACAGATTAACAGAATGGGGGTGCATAAAGATGAGTAAAAGTTTATATCTGGAGTGCGGGAGCGGAATCAGCGGGGATATGACCGTTGCGGCTCTGCTCGATCTGGGAGCAGACCAGGAGGTACTGGAGAAGGCACTGGCAAGCCTTCAGCTGCCGGGATACAAAGCTGCCGTTACGAGAGTGAAAAAATCGGGGCTGGATGCCTGCGACTTCAATGTCATTCTGGATGCGGAGCATGAGAACCACGATCATGATATGGCGTATCTGCATGGGGATATGGCGGAAGTGCATGCGCATGGAGAGGAGCATGTACACCATCATGAGCATATGCACGATCATGAGTATGTACACAAGCACGAGCATACGCACGATCATGAGCATGTACATGACCAGAAACATACACACAGCCATGACCAGGAACACGCAGGAGAGCATCATCACCATCATGAGCACCGCGGCCTGCCGGAGATTCTTGCCATTATCCGCCGCGGTGATCTGACACCGGGAGCGAGAGCTCTGGCAGAGCGGATTTTCCAGATTCTTGCAGAAGCAGAAGCAAAAGCGCACGGTGTGCCGCTCGATCAGGTGCATTTTCACGAGGTAGGAGCGGTCGATTCCATTGTAGATATTGTTGCCGCCGCCGTCTGCCTGGACAACCTGGCGCCGGACGAGGTGATTGTGACGGGGCTCTGCGAGGGAAGCGGTTTTATCCGATGCCAGCATGGACTGATCCCGGTTCCGGTACCGGCCGTTTTAAATATCGTGCAGACGCACGGCCTGACGCTTATTCCAACCGGAATCAAGGGCGAGCTTGTTACACCGACCGGTGCAGCTATTGTTGCTGCTATCCGAACAAAAGAGAAACTTCCGTCCTCATTTAAATGCACGAAAACAGGTCTTGGAGCCGGAAAACGGACGTATGAGCGGCCGTCACTTTTACGGGCTATGATGCTGGAAACCGAGGAAAATGACGAAAAAGATACGATCTGGAAGCTGGAATGCAATATCGACGACTGCACCGGTGAGGCACTCGGTTACTGTATGGGAAAACTGCTGCAGGCAGGTGCAAGGGATGTTCATTATATTCCGGTCTATATGAAGAAAAACCGTCCAGCATATCAGCTGGATGTGATCTGCGAGGAAGAAAAGCGGGAAACACTGGAGAATATTATTTTCACGGAGACAACCACGATCGGAATCCGTCGCTGCCAGATGGAGCGTACCGTGATGAAACGCGAATTTGCAACGATCACGACCGAATACGGGGATGCCGCTGTCAAGATCTGCCGTCATGGAGAGATAGAAAAAGTTTACCCGGAGTACGAGAGTGCCGCACTCATTGCTGAAAAAAGCGGTATGCCGGTTGGTGAGGCCGGTGCGTGGATCGTACAGAAATATAAAGAAGGAAAGTAAAAAACATGAGATATTTGAAACCACATTTTTACGATCAGTTTACATGCACAGCAGGAGATTGTCCGGATACCTGCTGCGCCGGCTGGCAGATTGTGATCGACGAGGATTCTCTGGAGCGGTACGGAAAGGAGCAGGGCGAGTTTGGAAAACGTCTGCGCAATTCCATCGACTGGGAAGAGGAGTGTTTCTATCAGAAGAACCGCCGCTGTGCTTTTTTGAATGATGAGAATCTCTGTGACCTCTACAAGGCACTGGGCCCGGATGCGCTTTGCGATACGTGCCGTCTGTACCCGAGACATACGGAAGAATATGAGGGACTGCGGGAGCTTTCCCTGTCCCTTTCCTGCCCGGAGGCGGCGCGAATCATTCTGTCCTGCCAGGAGCCGGTGCGCTTCCTTGCGGAGGAGACCGACGAGGAGGATGATTTCGAAGAGTTCGATTTCATGATGTTCTCGCAGCTGGAAGATACCAGAGATGTTCTGTTCAAAATTCTGCAGAACCGTACGATGCCGCTGCAGGAGCGCATGAGGGCGGCGGAACAGCTTGCCGAACAGTATCAGATCTGCATGGAAGAACAGCGGGAATACGATATTGATGATCTGCTTCGGAAATATGAGAAGCATTTGGAAGAGGGAACCTTAAGCGAGTGCGCGGCGGAAAGTCTGGCCCAAAAAGGTGTGGACGCTGCGGGATTCCACGTATGGGAACGTCAGAGAAAAGAACTGGCTGTTCTCCGAAGCCTCGAGCGCCTGCGCCCGGAATGGGATGAGGTGCTTGACGGTACAGAAAAAGTGCTGTACCAGAATGGCGAATCTGCTTACCAGGCTATCTGTGAAGAATTCCACCGCACCTTTGGAGCGAAAAGCAGCCGTCGTGCCGAGTGGGAAAACATAGGCGAGCAGCTTCTGATGTTCTTCGTCTACACCTATTTCTGCGGTGCCGTCTACGATGATATGGTCTGTTCCAAAATGGAACTTGCCCTTTTCTCCGTTCGCTGGATCCAGGAAATCCTGCTTGCGCGGTGGCTGGAAAACGGAAAAACACTTTCCATGCATGACGTTGAGGAGCTTTCCTGGCGTTACGCACGCGAGGTTGAGCATTCCGACGATAACCTGAATGCGCTCGAGGACTGGCTGTTTGAGACTTACGCGCCGGAAGGATGTGTACTGGAAGAAGAACAGGAATAGAAGAGGAAGAAAAATCATGCAGGAAAAGCAAAAGAAATAGATGCTGCGTATTGCGCTTTATCTGGTTGGAATTATTGTGCTGGCACTTGGCATCACATTGAAAACAAAGACGAACCTCGGCGTGTCGCCCATCATCTCCATTCCGTACGCTGTGGCACAGATTTTTGGCTATGAAACAGGAACGGCAGTCTTTGTGGCGTATCTGATCTTTATCGTATTACGGATTGTGCTGCTGAAAGGAAAATTTCCACCGTTCCAGCTCTTACAGGTTGCGGCCAGCTACCTGACCAGCGCCTTTATTACCATCTTTGACCGGGTTCTCCCGGTACCTGAACAGATGGGAAGCCGGCTTCTTGTCCTTGCCCTTGCTATCGGAATGATCGGTGCAGGACGACCGGTGGGAATCGGAATCGGCACTGTTGTAGCCATGGTCTGCACGGGAAGAGTGATCGCGCTGTTTAACCATTTTGGAAAGAAGAAAATAGAAGAAATCACAATCGCATAGCACGCCAATACCCCTGTCGAAAAACCTTGAGTTTTCGGTGGGGGTTTGTTATAATGAAAGACAGCGAAAGAAAAATTTTTTGATTTGTCATAAGGCGTTTGTTTGCGTTATGAGAAGTGCGAAGGAGGAAGTGGCAAATGAACTTAGTTATTACGATGAGCCGCCGGTTTGGCACAGGGGCGAGTATTATTGCAAAAGAACTTTCCGAGAGACTGCATATCCCGGTATATGATAAGGACGATGTAGAGCACGGCATGCGTGAAAATGCCTTTGAATCTGAGGCGGATGCGATCTGCGAACTGGCAAAACAGCCGTGTATTATTATTGGACGGTGCGCTTCGGAGTTTCTGAAAAATAAGAGCAACGTCATTAATATTTACGTTTGCGCGGACAAAGAGGATCGCATCAATCGTATCATGAAGTTGTTTTCTCTGACAAGAGAAGCTGCTGAGGTGATGCTGGAAGAGACCGATAAGCAGCGTGCCGAGTATTATTACAAGAATACCGGAAAAACATGGGGAGATGTGAATAACTATCATATGATCCTGAATACATCGGATCTTGGCATCGAGAACTGCGCAGATATTCTGATGCGGTATTTTGAAATGAAAGATTATATCTAAACGAGATACAGAAAAAGTAAGAGATTATAAAAAATCAGGTGTTTCCCAAAAAGAGAAGCACCTGATTTTTTGATCCCATTTAGTAAGTCTGATACGTATTGCTGTAACTGCGGCCAGAGAAGTAATTCTGTTTCAGAACCAGAAACAGTTCGGCATCGGTTGCGTACTCATACGGATTCGCATAGAAGAGACCGACAAGACCGCAGGTGATGGAAGAGAGAATCTTCCATCCGATAAAGGAAAGATCCAGGATGAAGGCATTCATTTTTTCGCCATCCATCATTTCACGGCTGATCCGAAATGCGTCCTCTGTGGAAAGATCCGGGCAGTCGGCTAAAAGATACGGTACCATACGGTATTCATAAGATTTTACAATTCCAGGAATAATAAGAAGCAGCGACCAGAGGAAAGTGTAAAGCTTCATCAAAAACAGAGTCCAGACTGTTTTTCCGTAGGTGCCATTCTGGAATCCAGACAGCATATAGCCAAGTCCCGCTTTTTCCATTGAGTTTTCGATGAAAAACCTTGCGCCTCCGACTTCGAAGGGAGCCAGGATAAAAATGTCGATGAGAATAAATGCAAGTCCGATGATAAGAAGCACAATACCACCGAAAACAGAAAAAACAAATTTAACCGGACCAAGCGGGGTGAATCTTTCAGCAAAAGATGCAACATTAAGGTTATCGGAAGAAATGGTAAATCCGGATATACTGGACGTATTGTGCTGATTTCCATTATTGGAATTTCCGGAATTGGAAGTACCGCTTCCGACCAGCAGCGTCAGAATCAGGGCTGCTACCACACAGATCCAGTAATTGCGTAAAAATGCGGCTTTTCCGCGGGTTTTCAGTTGCTCTCGTGTCCACATAAAAAGACCTCCCTCTTAATGTAAGTGTAAACAGCAGACAATTCTGCCAAGTCACGATTATCTTACCATGGAGCAGGTGAAACATCAAGACAGCTTAAGGAAAGTTTAAGAAATTGGCAGAAAGATTAAAGTGGAAATGTGCATTCTTAAATAAAGATTTTACTTGTGAAGCGGGGATGAATGTGCTATAATCTCTCCGGTGCGTCAGAACGCAGCGGGGCCGGGTTTCTCCGGGGTGCGTTCTGAAAAAAAAGAAACCTGTACGTTGAATTGACAAAGAGAGCGAGGAATTTACGTGTATCTGACAAAGGACGAGTTTCTGCAGAAATTTGGAATTCTGCCGCAGGAATTTGAAGAAGCAGATATTTCCTGGGAAGAACTGCTGGAAATTGCGGATGATTATGAACGGCACCGGCCGACGCTGGAAAAGATCCGAAAAGAATTTGTGGCAGAATTTCTGCAGGACAAGGAAAAAGAGATCGGACTGCAGTCGTACCACAGCCGCCTGAAGGACACCGAACATCTGGTGGAAAAGCTGGTGCGTAAGCGTCTGGAAAATTATGCAAAATACCGGAAAATGGATGCGACAAACTATATGCGTTATGTGACAGACCTGATCGGAATCCGGGGACTTTTGCTGTATCGGGAGGACTGGGTAAACTTCCATAAATATATTACCCACTGGTTTAAAAACGATCCGGAAAAATACATCCGTGATTACGGCCGTGACTACGACAAAAATGCGTCGGGCTATATGGCAGAGCCGCCGAAAGTCCATACAAGACTTGGCGATTACGCCGACATCTATATGAACTGGATTCCGGAGGAGAACATTCTGGACCGGAAACATTACCGTGCGGTGCATTACATTGTCGTTTACCGCGGCGTCTACATTGAAATTCAGATTAAGACGCTGTTCGAGGAGGGCTGGGGAGAGATTGACCACAGCATTCTTTATCCGCGGCGCAAGGGAAACGCCATGCTGACAGAGTTTTCCGAGCTGCTGAACCGTCTGGCGGGCATGGGAGATGAGATGGGATCGTTCTACCGCCGTCTCCAGGTTGTGCCGGATGAGAAGTTCCAGAGCAAGGAAACGATCGTGCGCAAGCGTGAATTAAAACCGCAGGTCAAGGCAGCGGTGGAAAAACGCGATCTGAACGAAATTCATACGATGGATGATGCCGTCTGGAGCATACTGAAAGAATAAAACTGCTTTTTAGACATGGGAAAGGATAAAAAATGGATGGAAGAAACACGGGCCGCATGGGCTTCTCTCATGCAGCAGAGGACTCTGCGGAGAATATGATGGCGGCAGTCAAAGCCGGAAAAATCCGAAAACATCTGATGGGAAATACTTCGCCGATCCGCTATGGAACGATGGAAAAGCGCGAGATGACCGAATATACCGACTTTGTCCGGACGAAACTCTGTTATGAAATTCTGAATCTGCCCGGGGAGGAAAAATGAATACAATAGAAAAAATATATACAAACTACGACGGACTCCTGGAAGAATTTTCTGAGGAAGTGATTCAGAGCCGTTATGCCGTTTTTTATGAAGAGATCGAGGAATTTGCCAAAAGTCTCGGCATTCGCGAGAAAATCCAGATCAGTGAATCGCTGTTAAGCCATGCGGTGCTGGACTATTTCACGGATATTTCCCGCCTGAAACATTTTCACCAGGCGAAACATATCAATTCGCTGAAAGTAATCTCCTATGAGACATACTGGCTGCTGCGGAGAAAACCGATCCAGATTCTGGTGGAGGATGAGACATCGGATGCGATGGCATTTCTGAATGAAAAATTTGTCTTTTCCCGCATTGCAAAGTATCTGATGGGTGACGGAAAACGAGTGATTTTAAGCCCGGAAACGAAAAAGGGCTTCTTGAACTATCTGGATTCCCTGTTTTATTACTTGAAATACCGCAATTACGATGCGGAAATGCTCGAGATGATGCTGATGGGCTTCAAAGCGGGCGTTCTGGTGGCGGACGATTTAAAAGAGCAGGAATCCTGAGAACGGGCGAAAGCAGAATACAGTAAAATAGGATGAACACAGAAAGAACCGGACGGGGCTGCAGGCCGCTGTCGGGTTCTTTTTTTGCACAGCTCTGCATAAAGTGCAAAGAAAACGTTGTGATGTACGGGGAAGGAAAATGAGTGCAGACAATCTGGAAAAAATCCATGCATTTCTAAAAAAGGCGAATGAAATCGCCTGGGGGCCGCCGCTTCTTTTTCTGCTGCTTGGGACAGGCATTTTTCTGATGATCCAGCTTCGTGCGCTGCCGGTTCGCCGTCTGGTTTTTGCACTTCGGACAGCGTTTGGCCGCAGAGCGAGGCGCACCGGGGAACCAACAGAAGCAGGTGTTTCGCCGTTCGCATCGTTGATGACGGAACTGGCAGCAGAGATCGGGACAGGCAATATCGTGGGCGTTGCCTCGGCGATGGCACTTGGCGGTCCGGGAGCACTGGTGTGGATGATGCTGGCAGCGGTGATCGGGCTTGCACTGAAATTTTCGGAGAGCTTTCTTTCTGTGAAGTACCGGATGCAAAAGAAAGACGGGACCTACTGCGGTGGTCCGATGGTAACGCTGACGAGAGCCTTTCCAGAGGAAAAACTGGCAAAGGTGCTGGCTGTATTTTTTTCCGGGAGTGCCGTTCTGGTATCGCTCGGAATGGGAAATATGACGCAGGCGAACTCGATTGCGCTGGCGATGCAGGATACCTTTGGCGTGGAAAGAGAAAAAAGCGCACTGGTACTGACGATTCTTCTGCTGCTCGTTGTGACAGGCGGACTGCGTTCCATTGCAAAAGCGGCGGAGGTATTGGTACCGGGTATGGCACTTTTTTATCTGGGCGGGGCAGGAATTGTGATCTGTCTGCATGGTGGAGAGCTACCTCGAACGCTGTCTGAGATGGTGCAGAATGCGTTTTCTTTCCGGGCGGCATCGGGAGGCGCAGTGGGAGCCGGAATTGCCCTGCTGCCGCCGGCTCTGCGGTATGGGATTTCCCGCGGTGTGTTTTCTAATGAAGCGGGGCTGGGAGCAGGCGGAATCAGTGCCGCTGCGGCGCAGACGGACGATCCGGTGCGGCAGGGATATATCAGTATGACCGGTGTGTTTGTTGATACCATGGTAATCTGCCTTGTGACCGGTCTTGCCGTCGGAGTGACCGGTGCGGCAGAGCGGGCAGCGGAAGCGGAAAAAGCGGATGGCGCGGCGATGGTAATCCGGGCATTTGAAAGTGTGTTCGGACCGGCGGGAGGTTATCTTGTTACGATCGGGATTCTGCTGTTCGCGTTTGCAACGATGGCGGGCTGGGCCTACCAGGGGGAGCAGGCGTTTGTCTGGCTGGTGAAAAAGGAGAGTTTCGGAATGGTTTACCGTGTTTTCTTCTGCTTTGCAGCATCAGCAGGATGTGTCTGTATGGCAGAAATCGTCTGGAACTTTGCAGAGCTTGCCAATGCCTGCATGGCGGTGCCGAATCTGATTTGTGTGCTGCGGCTCTGGAAAACAGTAAAAGAAGGGGCAGTCAGGTTTGAGAGCAGCATAAAAAAGTCGGAACAGAGGAAAAACGGAGGCAGGGGAGGAACATGAGAAAACGTATTCAGGCAGATTTCACGGTGAGCTGGTTAAGAGAGCCAAAAGAATAGCCCATTTCTTCCCACTTTGTCAGCAGCTCATCGAGAATCTCCGCGTTGGTTGAGGAGGTGTTATGAAGCAGAACGATGGCGCCGGGATGAATGCGTCCGGTCAACTTTTCGAAAGCCTCATCGTGGGTTGGCTGCTGATCCTGGTACCAGTCTACATAGGCAAGACTCCAGAAAAACGTCTGGTATCCGAGGTCCTTTGCCATCTGCAGATTCTGTGTGCTGTATTTTCCCTGCGGCGGCCGGTAAAATTTCACCATTTCCTGGCCGGTGGTTTCCTGATAAAGTGTGGAGACTCGGTTCAGTTCTTCGGAGAAGGCTTCCTGCGTGGAAATTTTGGACATATCCGGGTGTGACCAGGTGTGGTTTCCGACGATATGGCCTTCTGCCGCCATGCGTTTGACAAGATCCGGCTGGTCGGAGAGAAAATTGCCGACGACAAAGAAAGCCGCGGGTGCCTGATGCTTCTGGAGTGCGTCAAGGATCGCCGGGGTGTTGCCGTTTTCATAGCCGCAGTCAAACGTCAGATAGATGATGTTTTCTTCCGGTGAAGCGGCAAACCAGGCGTTGTAGGCGGCAAGCTCTTCGGATGTGGCATTGCCGACGGGAGTCTTCCGTTTTTCCGGGAAGGAGAGCCCCCAGTTTTCGGCAGCAGAGGAGAGGACGGGCATCGAAACGGAAGAAACAGGTGTCTCCGGCGCAGCAGAGAGAAAAACTGGGGCTGCCTTTCGGAGCGCACGGCAGGTAAAGTGGGACAGAACAGAGCCAAAAAGGAAAGCGGAGCAGAAAAAAGCGGCGGCGATACCGGCTTTTTTCAGAATCCGGCGGGAAAGGGGTGAAAGAGAACGCATAAAATCCCCCTCCAGGACTTTTTGAGACAATATATGTATGGATGAAAGAAAACATGCGGCACACATCGGTTTGACTTTACCTGCAATCTATGTCACAATGGAGGTAGAGTGGATGGAAAGGGCAGAGAAAAACAAGATGACAAAATATGAGGTTTTAAAAAAGTACTTCGGTTACGACTCCTTCCGGGAGGGACAGGAAATGCTGGTGGATGCACTTCTTTCCGGGCAGGATGTGCTCGGCATCATGCCGACCGGCGCGGGAAAATCGCTGTGCTATCAGATTCCGGCGCTTCTGCTGCCGGGGATTACGCTGGTAGTATCTCCTTTGATTTCCCTGATGAAGGATCAGGTATCCACCCTGAACCAGGCGGGAGTTCACGCTGCATTTCTGAACAGCTCGTTGAGTGCAGCGCAGTACCGGAAGGCACTCGGCTTTGCCATGGAGGGCCGGTACAAGATAATTTATGTTGCTCCGGAACGCCTTCTGACACCGGAATTTTTGTACGCGGTGCAGTCGATGGAAATTTCGATGATTAGTGTTGATGAGGCACACTGTATTTCCCAGTGGGGTCAGGATTTCCGCCCAAGCTACCTGAAAATCACAGAGTTTGTCGAGCAGCTTCCCGCACGGCCGGTGATCGGTGCCTTTACGGCAACGGCAACAAAAGAGGTACGGGATGATATCGAAGCACTGCTGTCTTTGCGTGATCCGGTACGTCTGGTCACAGGCTTTGACCGGAAAAATCTGAAATTTACGGTACAGCAGCCGAAAGATAAATTCGCAGCCGTGGAATCATTCCTTGCAGAGCACGAGGCGGACTGCGGAATTATTTACTGTCTGACCAGAAAAAATGTGGAGGAGGTCTGTGAGAAACTCGAGCAGAAAGGATATTCTGTCACAAGATACCATGCGGGTCTCTCTGACCTGGAACGGAAGGAAAACCAGGAAGGTTTTATTTATGACCGGAAGCAGATCATGGTAGCGACAAACGCTTTTGGTATGGGAATCGATAAATCTAATGTGCGGTACGTCATCCATTATAATATGCCGAAAAATATGGAAAGCTATTACCAGGAGGCCGGCCGTGCGGGACGGGATGGCCTTCCGGCGGAATGCATTCTGCTGTACGCGGGACAGGACGTCATCACAAACCAGTTTTTTATCGAAAACATGGCGCAGGAGAGTGAGGATCCCGAGACGACAGCGCTGATCCGTCAGCGGGAGGAGGAACGGCTGAAGAAAATGACGTTTTACTGTTTCACCCATGAGTGCCTCAGAGATTATATCCTGCGGTATTTCGGGGAATACGGTTGCAATTACTGTGGAAACTGTTCCAATTGCCTCTCGGAATTTGAAACGGTGGATGTGACAGCGGCGGCAAAGGCAATCCTTGGCTGTGTGCGGGAATGCCGTCAGCGGTACGGCACAACGGTGATTCTCGATACGCTGCACGGTGCGAATACCGCGAAAATCCGCCAGTACCGCATGGATGAAAACACCCATTACGGGGAGCTGTCAAAAGAGCCGGTTTACCGTCTGCGCCAGATCTTAAACGAGCTGCAGGTACGGGAATATCTCTATGTAACAGCCGACACCTACAGTATTGTGCGTCTTCTGCCCAAAGCATCGGAGCTGCTGGATGAGGACGGCACGATGCTGATGAAGATGGCGAAAGAAGAAAAACGGATTCTGAAAGCCGCAAAAGAGAAGACAAAGACAAAAACCTCGGCAGCGGCAAAGGATCTTTCCAACGAGGAGGCCGCGGTATTCGAAAAACTGCGGGCACTCCGGATGGAGCTTGCAAAGGAGCATAAAGTGCCGCCGTATATTATCTTCTCGGATAAAACACTGATCCAGATGGCGATGGAGAAACCGTCCAACAAAGAGGAAATGCTGGCGGTCTCTGGTGTCGGCGAGAGCAAATTTGAAAAATACGGGGAACCGTTTCTTGCATGTCTTGCAGAAAGATAAAACAAGTCGTGTAAAAAAACGGGAAAACAACAGGAAAGGAAGAATACGCTTATGAAAAAAGAAAACGCAGTTATTTTTGGAGTGACCGGTGTTGTATTTGCCGCCGCTCTGATTGGAGGCGGAATCTATATGAAAACGGAACGGGACCGAAATCTGAATGCAGATACAGCAAGTACCGCAGCGGACAGCAATAGGGCAGAAGAAGTACAGAAAGCCGTATTTCTTGCAGAAGATTCCGGGTTATGGTACCTGGGAGATCTGGAACACGGAAACATCTATGTGACACATACACCGTCCGACACACTTTACGATGAAAATGGAAATGCCATTGATCCGTCCGAGATCAAAAAAGGAGATTTTCTTCAAGTGGAGGGCGACGGTATTATGCTGAACTCCTATCCGGGACAATATCCGGGCATCAGTCGTATTATGAGAATCAGCGGCGGCACGGAGGCGGATGCAGAAAAATTCGATGAGGAACTTTCCCAGATTCTGCCGGAAAAGGATCCATCGGAAATTCCGTTTCTGAGTCTGTGCTACACACAGCCAAATGCCCAGGTGACAGCTATGGCAACACAGGGAGGTTATACCTGGTCTTATGTTGATGAGGACGGTAATGGTCAGAACGTCGTTGCGGACAGTGCGTTCATTCTGGAATGGACGGAACTGAATGATCTGAATACAGCAAATGACAAAGGAAAAACCGATCTGGAGCTTGTCTTCTCGGAGGAGCCGGATTCTGTCACAGCAGAAAGATGGCCGGCCGAAGACCGGGGGCAGAACTTTGGCAATGGTTACCCGGAGGGAGAAAGCGTTTCTGTGGAGCATGCGGAGAGCTGGAGCATTCCGGGAGCCGAGGCCGGCTACATCTACGAAGTGGACGCGGTATTCGAAAATGGAACCGTGTCATACGGATTTGAAGTGAAAAAGTAAAAAAAGACTTTCTTTTTCCGTGACATTATGCTATTTTTACTGTGAAAACAGAAAAATGCAATGTGCCATACGGCATAAGCAGCTGACTTTTCAAAAATCAGAATCCGTTTGACCGGAGGATGCGAGGAGGAATTTGTATGAAGTTAATTGTTGCTGTATTACGGAAAGAGGACGAGGTAGACACCATTGCCGAGTTGAACAAAAAAGGCTTTTTTGTGACGGAGCTTGCCACGACCGGCGGTTTCCTGAAGGAGAAGAACACAACACTGCTGATCGGAACCGATGATCATAAGCTCGACGCTGTGCTTGCGATCTTAAAACAGGAAGCAGGGCTTCGGAAAACAGTTACCTATGCGGCCACCCCGATGGAAAGCGGAAACTTCTGCCCGGGCGGAAATTACTCTGTTCCGATTGATACTCAGACAGGAGGCTGTACTGTGTTTGTGCTGAACATGGAACAGCTGGAAAAGTTCTAAGACTCTAAAGATTTTTAAATTCCGGCATATGATCCCGGTAGTGGAGCGGCAGATGCGTACGCTGACAGTCGGGATTGGAACGCTCTTTGATGGCAATTGCGGTGAAAAATCCTTTCCAGAGTTCTTCGTAAGGGTCCGAAGTGGATTCCGTGAGGGAAAGGCGTTCTATTTCATCCGGAGAAAGACGGGTCAGATAAAAGGGCCGGTCAGCGGGATGCACGACGGCAAGCTGCCGGTTATCATCGAGAATCATCCAGTTTTCTGAGGGGAGCCGGTCAGAAAAATGGGGAGCGACCAGGGTCAGCACATTGGCTTTCGGGGAAATATGCGAGACCAGGATCGGAAAACCGGAGGAAATATTTGCAAAACGGATAAATTCCCGGAACGAATGCGCTTCATTTGTGACCTGACGGGAAACTTCAAAAGCGTGGAATACCGCCGGTTCCTGCAGCATATGCAGGGTATCCTTTCCATAGGAAAAGCCGTAGAGCAGAAAACGATAAATGATGTCGGGAGCGTCGCTTCTCTCGGACATTGCACAGAGATAGACGAGCCGCCAGGCTGCTGCGCCGATCTTCTTTTGAATGGATCGCGTGACGCTGGCGGCTTTTTCTGTGTCCGGCTCAACATGGCAGTAATCGCAGAACAGCTCCAGATTGCCGACTGGTTCCGTCATCAGCCGTACATTGCGGTAGCCGAGACGGGAATTCCAGGCTTCATAGATGCAGGTCAGGATCGACGCAAGATCCGGGCTGCAGGTGTAAACAGTCATAATAAAATCCTTTCTGAAATCAATTGATACAGACAACAGCCTTCTGCAAAAAGCGCAGATACAGCAAAAAGGCTTTTCCGTGAGAAGAACGCCCGGGATTATATATGCCCAGGTACGGCAGCATCAAACAGAGAAAGCTGCTGATACTGTTCCGGATGGGAAACCTCCCAGTTGGAGGCGGCTTCCTCTCCCGTGAGCTGCCGGGTCAGAAACTGCTGTTCCAGCCGCATGTGATACATCATTTTTCCCTCGCAGGTGATAAAATATTTGGCGCGTTTCAGCACCACACCGATCTTTTTCAGGTGCTCAAATGAAAGATGGGAGCTTCTGCGGCTCTTTACAATCCGCATGGCCGATTTCGGCCCGATGCCGGGAACGCGCAGAAGGTCGGCATACTCAGCCGTGTTGATCTCCACCGGAAACAGCTCCATATGGCGCAGCGCCCAGTCGCATTTCGGGTCGAGCTGTGCATGAAAGTTCGGGTGGGCTTCATCGAGCAGTTCATCCGCCTGAAAACCGTAGAAGCGGAGCAGCCAGTCTGCCTGATAAAGGCGGTGTTCCCGAAGAAGCGGCGGCTTGGTTTCACGTGAGGGCAGGGCGGAATCCTCGTTGACCGGAATGTAGGCGGAGTAAAAGACGCGCTTCAGGTCATACTGCTGGTAGAGAAGCTGTGAGGTGGAGAGAAGCTGGTAATCGTTTTCCTTTGTCGCACCGATGATCATCTGCGTGCTCTGGCCGGCAGGAACGAAGGGAGCAGAGCGTTCCTTTTCCGGCAGTGACCGCGCGGAGGAGGAAGAGATCCAGCCCAGATCGGCAGCGGAGGCGGAAATCTGCTTTCGTGTATCGAAAATGGAGTGGGAGAGATAGCGGTTTCCCGAGGATCGCTCTAAAAAAGCGCTTTTCCCTGCGGTCAGCCGGTAATCTACAATACCGGACTGGATCTGGCGCATGGGTTTTAAAATCGCTTTCTGTGTCTTCTGCGGGGCCAGTTTCTGCAGCCCTTCTCCGGTCGGGAGTTCCAGATTGACGCTCATGCGGTCGGCGAGATAGCCGGTCTTTTCGATCAGCTCGACGGGTGCGCCCGGGATAGCTTTGACGTGGATGTAGCCGTTAAAGCGGTAACGATTACGTAAAAGATGCAGAGTGCGGTACATGAGCTCCATCGTATGGGCAGGATTTTTGCAGACGGCGGAACTTAAAAAGAGTCCCTCAATATAGTTTCGGCGATAAAATTCCGTGACGAGTGTACAGACCTCCTCCGGTGTAAACGTGGCGCGCTGCCGGTCATTCCCGGCGCGGTTGACGCAGTATTTACAGTCGTAGATACAGTCGTTGCTCTGCAGAATTTTTAACAGAGAGATACAGCGTCCGTCGGAAGAAAAGCTGTGGCAGATACCGCAGGAGACCGAATTGCCGAGATGTCCCTGTTTTCCGGCACGGTTCACACCGCTGGAAGTGCACGCAACGTCGTATTTGGCCGCGTCAGCGAGAAGATTCAGCTTCTCGGAGAGAGAAAGTGTTTGTGATGATAACTGCATGGCAGAAAAATTCCTTTCTATGTCCAAATGAATACGAATAAAAGAACAACTGTTCGATAAAAGAAGTGTAACACAAATCGAACGAATGTTCAAGAGAAAAAATGAAAATAGTACAAGAAAATACTGGAAGAAAAGAAACAGAATTCGATCCGGAAAAACGTGAACAGGAAACAGCAGGGAAAATTTCTGTTAGAAAAAAGTTATACAAAAACAGCCGCACAGATCGGAAAAACAAATCTGTGCGGCTGTAAGCCAAATTTTATGGAATTGAAACGGAAGCAGAGCCGTTTACGCCAGAAGCGCCCCAATTGCCCCGAATACGCCGGAACTTGCAAGCAGCATGATGACGCTTGCGAGGAGAACACCGCCCATGACGGCGAGAACGCTGGTCTTAAAGTCCATATCGAGGATACTTGCGGCCAGTGTGCCGGTCCATGCGCCGGTTCCCGGGAGCGGGATGCCGACGAAGAGCAGCAGGGCAAGCGGAAGTCCGCGGCCGGCTTTTGCTTTCAATTTTTCCCCGCCTTTTTCGCCTTTTTCCAGACACCAGGTGAAGAACTTTCCGATATACTTTTTATCACATCCCCAGACAAGAACCTTTCGAGCGAACAGGAAAATAATCGGAACCGGAAGCATATTTCCGATGACGGCGATCAGATAGGCAGGAAGCGTCGGAATATGGAAAGCTAACGCGTACGGAATCGCACCACGCAGCTCGATGAGCGGAACCATGGAAATCAAAAATACAATCAGATATTTGGTAATCATATACACCTCTCGTTTTTTACAAAATGTTATCGTTTCTTAGTGCAACGCTCTTATTGTAGCGTGATGCCCGCCATTTGTCCAGTATAAAAAGAAAGAAAAGAGCGGGAGTAAAAGAAATCTTAAGAATTTCTGTATTTTTGTATAATTTTATAACCTTCAAAATTTGAATTTTAGAAAACTGTATGTTAGAATGAAGTGTACTGTTTGCAAAAGAACAGCAGAGATGCCCCCAATGACAGGGGGCGTGGACTGAAATAACAAACGAGGAGGACCCACCTATGATTGCACTGATCGACTATGATGCCGGAAATATAAAAAGCGTGGAAAAAGCCTTTCAAAGCCTTGGAAAAGAGGTCGTACTGACCAGGGATCCAGAAGTATTAAAGCGCGCAGATCACGTCGTTCTGCCGGGTGTCGGCAGTTTTGGAGATGCGATGGAAAATCTGAACCGCTATCATCTGGTACCGGTCATTCATGAAATCGTAGAAAAAGGGACTCCGTTTCTTGGAATCTGTCTCGGACTGCAGATCCTGTTTGAACGCAGCGAGGAGAGCCCGGGCGTGGAAGGCCTTGGCCTGTTAAAAGGAGAAATCCTTCGGATTCCGGACAAAGAGGGCTTAAAGATTCCGCACATGGGCTGGAATTCCATCCATCTGCAGAACGAGGGACGCTTATTCAAAGGCATCCCGCAGGAGTCTTACGTCTACTTTGTCCACTCCTACTATCTGAAAGCAGAAGAGGAGGAAATTATAAAAGCAACGACAGAGTACAGTACACACATCCATGCATCCGTGGAAAAAGGAAATCTGTTCGCCTGCCAGTTCCACCCGGAAAAGAGTTCAGATCTTGGACTTGCCATTCTGAAAAACTTTGCGGAAATTGGAGAGGAGGACTAAGCGATGTTTACAAAACGAATTATCCCATGCCTGGATGTAAAAAACGGAAGAGTCGTAAAAGGCGTTAATTTCGTCGATTTAAAAGATGCCGGAGACCCGGTGGAGATTGCAAAAGCGTACGACAAGGCAGGAGCCGATGAAGTTGTGTTCCTCGACATCACCGCTTCCTCCGACCAGAGAGGAACGGTCATCGATATGGTGCGCAAAGTAGCAGCAAACGTCTTCATCCCATTCACCGTCGGCGGCGGAATCCGTACCGTAGACGATTTCAAGATGCTGCTCCGCGAGGGAGCCGACAAAATTTCGATCAACTCCTCCGCAATCAACAATCCGCAGCTCATTGGCGATGCGGCGCAGAAATTTGGCAGCCAGTGCGTGGTCGTTGCGATCGATGCGAAGAAGAGAGCTGACGGAAGCGGCTGGAATATCTACAAAAACGGCGGCCGGATCGATGTCGGTATCGACGCCGTCGAGTGGGCGAAAAAAGCCGAGAGCCTCGGAGCCGGAGAAATTCTGCTCACCAGCATGGACTGCGACGGAACAAAGGCGGGATACGATATCGAGCTGACAAGAACGATCGCAGAGAGCGTCGGCATCCCGGTCATCGCATCCGGCGGCGCAGGAACGCTGGAGCATTTTTATGATGCCTTAACCGAAGGAAAAGCCGATGCAGCCCTCGCCGCATCCCTGTTCCACTACAAAGAACTGGAAATTCGTGAAGTCAAAGAATATCTGGCAGGCCGTAATGTGCCGGTCCGCCTGTAAAAGGAGGTAGAAAACGATATGCCGCCTCTTAGCGGAAGCTGGGCCAATGCCCTGAAAGGAGAATTCTCCAAAGATTATTATAAAAAACTGTTTCAGACGGTGGGAGCGGAGTACAAAACCCACACGATTTACCCGCCGGCTGATGATATTTTCAATGCGTTCCACTTTACCCCGCTTGAGCAGGTAAAAGTGGTCATCCTGGGCCAGGATCCGTACCATGAGCCGGGACAGGCGCACGGGCTCTGCTTTTCTGTAAAACCAGAGGTAAGTATTCCGCCGTCCCTGGTCAACATTTACAAGGAACTTGAGGACGATCTGGGATGCTATATCCCGAACAACGGATATCTCGAAAAATGGGCACGGCAGGGTGTTTTAATGCTGAATACAGTGCTGACTGTACGTGCACATCAGGCAAATTCCCACAAGGAAATCGGCTGGGAGCAGTTCACCGACGCGGCAATCAAAGTGCTCGCCGAGCAGGACCGCCCGATGGTATTTATACTCTGGGGAAGACCGGCACAGCGCAAAAAAGAGATGATCCACAATCCGAAGCATCTGGTGCTGATGTCCGCTCATCCGAGCCCGCTTTCTGCATACCGCGGATTTTTCGGCAGCCACCCGTTTTCCAGAACGAATGAATATCTGGAGGAAAACGGTCTTGCGCCGATTGACTGGCAGATCGAAAATGTAATCCGGGGAGCGAAAGAATGAGTAAAAAGAAAAATACGTTACTGAGAAATACTTCTATTTTAATGGCCGCAACGATTATCTCGCGTGTGATCGGCCTGCTGTACCGGTCACCGCTCGGCGAAACCATTGGAAATGAGGGACTTGGCTATTACAGTACAGCGAGCAATCTATACACGATCCTGCTGCTGATTTCGTCCTACAGTATTCCGATGGCAGTGTCGAAAATCGTATCCGAGCGCCTGGCCTTAAAAGAGTACCGCAACGCACACCGCGTCTTCCACGGTGCCCTGATTTATGCGGTAATTGTCGGCGGAATCGCTGCACTGGTGGCATTTTTCGGCGGAAAATTCCTTCTGCCGTATAACCAGCAGAATGCACTCCTTGCCTTACGCGTACTGGCGCCGACCATCTTTTTCTCGGCTGTTCTCGGCGTTCTGCGCGGTTACTTCCAGGCCCACAGCACGATGATGCCGACCTCGATCTCACAGATCATCGAGCAGGTATTCAACGCCGCATTCAGTATTGGCGCTGCCTGGTTCTTCATCCAGCAGTTCGCGACAAACGATACCGAACATGCCAAATTCGGTGCCGCCGGCGGAACCCTCGGAACAGGAGCCGGTGTTCTGGCAGGCCTCTGCTTTATGCTGATCGTTTACGGCGTAAACCGGAAAACAATTCTGCGGAAAGCTGCCAAAGACACACATCACCGTGAAGAATCCTACCGTGAAATTTTCCAGGTCCTTTTCCTGATGGTAACGCCGGTCATCTTTACGACCTTTATTTACAACTGCAACGCTTACCTGGACAACTACCTGTTCTTCACCATCCTCGGATGGCACGGTGAAAACCAGAAAGCACTGAACGCTGCATACGGAGAGTTCTCCAACTACTACGTCACCCTGATCAACGTTCCGCTTGCCATGGCAAGTGCATCTGCATCCGCCATGATGCCGGAGGTGTCCTCCTGCTATGCAACCGGTGACCTTGATGAGGCAAACGACAAAATCCTCGAGACCATCCGCCTGACGATGTTCATCTCCATCCCGGCAGCCGTCGGCCTTGGCGTACTCGCATTCCCGATCACAGGAGTCCTGTTCCCGTCAAGCTCCAGCCTTTCCGGAAAACTGCTGATGATGGGCGCCGTTTCGGTCGTATTCTCGGCCCTGTCCACCATCACCAACAGCGTCCTGCAGTCCATCGGCCAGCAGAAAAAAGCCCTGCATAACGCAGCCATTTCCCTCGGAATGGACCTCGTCGTCCTGGCTCTGATCCTCGCAGTCTTCCCGAAGACAAACATCTATGCCGTTGTCTTCGCAGGAATCCTGTTCTCACTGAGTATGTGCGTATTGAATAACCTTTCGATCCGCAAACACCTGAACTTCCGCAACGAGTTCAAAAACACCTACGTAAAACCATTGATCGCAGCCGCCATCATGGGAGTCGTAACCTGGGTTGTTTACTACGGCCTCTTTGCCATCACCAAACGCCCGTCCATCAGCATGCTGATCGCGATTCTGATCGCCATTGTCGTCTACCTGATCGCCTTCGTCGTCGTAACCGGCACAACCGAAGCCGAAATGCGCCGCATGCCAATGGGAACCAAACTGGTAAAAGTCCTGCGTATTCTGCGGATTTACCGTTAAAAACAACAAAACAAAAGCAAAACGAATCCCCGGCCGGAAAGCCTTGATAACAGCTTTCCGGCCGGGGATTTATTTTGATGTTCAGAAAATATATTATGTAATTTTACGCGTTTTTCTCGCCATTTGGCTCCTGCTTCAGGTTCTTATTCGCAGTAGAAAGCATCAGCTTAATACGATTGAGCTGGTTAACCTCCGAAGCGCCCGGATCGTAGTCAACCGCCACAATATTCGCCTTCGGATACTCCTTGCGGATCGCCTTAATAACACCCTTGCCGACAATATGGTTCGGCAGGCACGCGAACGGCTGGATGCAGACGATATTGTAAACATCGCTGTGGATCAGCTCCATCATCTCGCCGGTCAGGAACCATCCCTCACCAGTCTGGTTGCCGCAGGAGACGATCGGAGAAGCATATTTGGCCAGATCCCGTACGTCAGCCGGCGGATCAAAATGCTCACTCTTCTTGAACTCTGCAACAGCCGCACTCCGCAGCCAGTTGATCAGCTTGATACCCGTATTTCCGAGCATCGAAGAACTCTTCTTGAAGCCAAGGTGCTCCACCTTGAAATTGGTATTGTAGAAGCAGTAGCAGAAGAAATCAATCAGATCCGGCACAACCGGCTCCGCACCTTCACTTTCGAGCAGCTCCGCCAGATGGTTATTCGCCGCCGGAAGGAACTTAACGAGAATCTCGCCGACAATACCAACGCGAGGTTTCTTCTCATCCGTAATCGGAATATGGTCAAAGTCGCGGATCATCGTGCGGCAGATCTGTTTAAAGCGGGTATGGCTTAAATGTTTTGCCGAAACAAAATCAATACAGATCTTCTCCCATTTCTTGTGAATCCGGTCTGTCGTGCCCTTTTTCTGCTCATAAGGACGCATCCGGTAAATACATTTCATCATGATATCGCCGAATTCTGCTGCATAGCAGAGACGAATCGCAAGATCCGGCGTGATCTTGAAGCCCGGATTTTCCTCCAGACCGCTCAAGTTAATCGAGATGACCGGAATCTGCGTCATATCGGCCTTCTCCAGCGCACGGCGGATAAATCCGATGTAGTTCGAAGCACGGCAGCCGCCGCCGGTCTGGCTCATGATGACAGCCACTTTGTTCAGGTCATACTTGCCGGAGAGCAGCGCCTGCATAATCTGTCCGACTACCATCAGAGACGGATAGCAGGCATCGTTGTTGACGTATTTCAGTCCGACATCGACCGCCTCTTTGTTGTCGTTCGGAAGCACTTCCAGATTGTATCCGGCTGCGTTGAACGCCGGCTGCAGAAGCGAGAAGTGGATCGGTGACATCTGCGGGCAGAGGATGGTGTAGTCTTTCCGCATTTCTTTCGTGAAGACCGGTTTCTGGATCGAGGACGGAAGAATCTCGCGTACCGCCTGTTTCCGGTCATGTGCACGGAGGGCAGCGAGCAGAGAGCGGACACGGATTCTGGCAGCGCCGAGGTTGTTGACCTCATCGATCTTCAGGCAGGTATAAATCTTGCCGCTTCTGGTCAGAATCTCATAAACCTCATCGGTGGTAACGGCGTCGAGACCGCAGCCGAACGAGTTCAGCTGAATCAGGTCAAGATCGTCGCGTGTCTTTACATAGTTTGCAGCTGCATACAGACGGGTGTGGTACATCCACTGGTCATTGACACGGAGCGGACGCTCGAGCGGTGCCAGATGGGAAACAGAGTCCTCCGTCAGCACGCACAGTCCGTAGGAGTTGATCATATCCGGGATACCGTGATGGATTTCCGGATCGATGTGGTATGGACGGCCGGCAAGCACGATGCCTCTGCGGCCGGTTTCTTTCATATACTGAAGCGTTTCCTCGCCTTTTTTCTGCATATCGCGTCTTGCAGCACCAAGCTCTTCCCATCCGGCATGAACAGCAGCACGGACTTCATCCTCCGGCAGACCGGAGAACTCTTTGACAAGACCATCGGCAAGCACCTTTTCACTCGTAAACGCAAGGAACGGATTGCGGAACGTAATGGAATCGTCCTGCAGCTCGTCCACGTTGTTTTTGATATTTTCCGCATACGAGGTAACGATCGGGCAGTTGTAGTGGTTGATGGCTTCCGGGAACTCGGTGCGCTCGTACGGGATACACGGGTAGAAGATGAACTTCACACCGTGGCGTAAGAGCCAGGTCACATGGCCGTGCGCCAGTTTGGCCGGATAGCACTCGGATTCACTTGGAATCGACTCAATACCGAGCTCGTAGATCTTGCGGCTCGAGGTCGGAGAGAGTACCACGCGGTATTTCAGCTGCGTAAAGAAGGTGTACCAGAACGGATAATTCTCAAACATATTGAGGACTCTCGGAATGCCGACCTCTCCGCGGATCGCTTCATCCTGCGGCAGCGGCTGGTAGCCGAAGATCCGTTTGTATTTGTATTCGAACAGGTTCGGAATATGATCTTTGTTTTTCTCTTTTCCGATACCGCGCTCGCAGCGGTTTCCGCTGATGTACTGACGGCCGCCGGAGAATTTGTTGATGGTCAGACGGCAGCTGTTCGTACATCCCTTACAGTTTGCCATCGTGGTCGAATATTTCAGCTCGTTGATCTTTTCAATGGAGAGCATCGTGGTCTCCTGATCGGCGGAGTAGCGCTCTCTTGCGATCAGCGCCGCACCGAACGCACCCATGATGCCGGCGATGTCCGGGCGGATGGCTTCGCAGTTGGCGATCCGCTCAAAGCTTCGGAGAACAGCGTCGTTGTAGAACGTACCGCCCTGTACGACGATGTGGCGTCCCAGCTCGGTGGCATCCGAAACTTTAATTACCTTATATAATGCGTTTTTAATAACGGAGCAGGCAAGTCCGGCAGAAATATCGGCGACGGATGCGCCCTCTTTCTGCGCCTGTTTTACCTTGGAATTCATAAATACGGTACAGCGGGTACCAAGATCGATCGGGTGTTTTGCAAACAGCGCCTCATGCGCGAAATCCTGCACGCTGTAGTTCAGGGACTGCGCGAACGTCTCGATGAAGGAACCGCAGCCGGAGGAACATGCCTCGTTCAGCTGTACGCTGTCTACGGTGCCGTTTTTGATCTTGATGCACTTCATATCCTGGCCGCCGATGTCGAGAATACAGTCGACTTCCGGATCGAAGAATGCGGCAGCGTAATAATGGGAAATCGTCTCTACCTCACCCTCGTCCAGCATCAGTGCAGCTTTGATGAGCGCCTCGCCGTAACCGGTCGAACAGGACCAGGCGATCTGTGCGGAATCCGGCAGTTTGGAGTAGATCTCCTGGATCGCGCGGATCGATGTGCCGAGCGGATTTCCGTGGTTGTTGCTGTAGAAGGAATAGAGAAGAGCACCGTCTTCGCCGACGAGTGCAGCTTTGGTCGTCGTGGAACCGGCATCAATACCGAGATAGCAGTTTCCTTCGTAGGTGGAAAGATCGGCGGTCACGACGTTGTTGACACTCTGGCGCGCCAGAAATTCGTCATACTCGGCCTGATCTTTAAACAGCGGCTCAAGACGGGCAACCTCAAAATCGATAGCAACTTTCTCTTCGAGCCGTTTTTTCAGTGCGAGAAGGGAAATCTCGGTTTTTCCGTCTGCATTCATCGCAGAACCGATGGCTGCAAACAGGTGGGAGTTGTCCGGTACGATTGTATGCTCGTCATCCAGTTTTAAGGTACGGACGAATGCTGTCTTTAATTCCGAGAGGAAGTGCAGCGGGCCGCCGAGAAAGGCAACGTGGCCGCGGATCGGTTTACCGCAGGCAAGACCAGAAATGGTCTGGTTGACAACTGCCTGGAAAATGGAAGCGGAAAGATCCTCTTTTGTTGCACCGTCGTTGATGAGCGGCTGGATATCGGTTTTTGCGAATACACCGCAGCGTGCTGCGATCGGATAAATCGCCTGGTAATGCTTCGCGTATTCGTTGAGTCCGGTTGCATCGGTCTGCAGAAGAGAAGCCATCTGGTCGATGAAAGAACCGGTGCCGCCGGCGCAGATACCGTTCATACGCTGCTCCACATTGCCGCCCTCAAAATAGATGATCTTGGCATCCTCACCGCCGAGCTCGATGGCAACGTCGGTCTGCGGAGCGAGTGCTTTTAACGAAGTGGAAACCGCGATAACTTCCTGCGTGAACGGGATGCCGAGGTGGTTGGCAAGCGCAAGTCCGCCGGAACCGGTGATGACCGGCTGCAGGGTCAGTTCGCCCAGCTTTTCGTGTGCTTCCCCGAGCAGGTGGGCAAGGGTTTCCTGAATGTTTGCAAAATGGCGCTCGTAATCGGCAAAGAGAAGCTGGTTCTCTTCGTCGAGGATCGCAATTTTAACAGTGGTGGAACCGATGTCGATTCCGAGAGTATATTTTTTATCAGTCATGAATCAAACTCCTTTTATAATAAGAAACAATCTCAACACATTATACGACAAAAAATAAGGAAATACAATTGGAAAAAGGGCGATGTCTTACGAAAAAAGTATAAAGTCCTTGTGAAAAATGGAGAAACCAGGAGGGAAAAAGGCAGAAAAAAGAAAATTCAGGCATTGTCAAAAACGGGTTTTGCCTGTATACTAAAAATAGTATGCCCTGCATGAAAAACAGGCGGCAGGGATCATGAGAAAGGATGAAAAGCGTTATGTATAAAATTCTGAAAATGGAAGGAAGAGCGAAGCGCGCCCACATGGAAACCGTGCACGGCAATATCGAGACGCCGGTATTCATGAATGTCGGAACCGCGGCAGCGATCAAGGGAGCTGTTTCCACTGAGGATCTCCAGCAGATCGGCACGCAGGTAGAGCTCTCCAACACGTACCACCTCCACGTGCGTCCGGGCGACGAGGTTGTAAAGAAGATGGGCGGACTCCACAAGTTTATGGTCTGGGATAAACCGATCCTGACCGACTCCGGCGGATTCCAGGTATTCTCTCTTGCAGGCCTTCGGAAAATCAAGGAGGAGGGTGTCTATTTCCACTCCCACGTAGACGGAAGAAAGATCTTCATGGGACCGGAGGAGAGTATGCAGATCCAGTCCAATCTGGCATCCACGATTGCGATGGCCTTCGACGAGTGCCCATCGAGTGTGGCAGACCGCCGTTATGTGCAGAATTCCGTGGACCGTACGGCAAGATGGCTGCAGCGATGCAAGGATAAAATGCAGGAACTGAACCAGAGAGAGGATACCATCAACAAGCACCAGCTGCTGTTTGGTATCAATCAGGGAGCAATCTATGAAGATATCCGTATCGATCATGCAAAACGGATTTCCGAGATGGATCTTGACGGATATGCCGTCGGCGGTCTTGCGGTAGGAGAGACACACGAGGAGATGTATCATATTCTCGATGAAGTGGTCCCGTATCTGCCAAAAGAAAAACCGACATATCTGATGGGTGTCGGAACACCGGCCAATATTCTCGAGGGTGTAGAGCGCGGCGTTGATTTCTTCGACTGTGTATATCCGAGCCGGAACGGACGTCACGGTCACGTTTATACAAATCATGGAAAAATGAATTTGTTCAACCAGAAATACGAATTGGATCCGCGCCCGATCGAGGAAGGCTGCCAGTGTCCGGCATGCCGCCATTACAGCAGAGCTTATATCCGTCATCTGCTGAAAGCAAAAGAGATGCTCGGCATGCGGCTCTGTGTTCTGCACAACCTGTATTTCTATAACAATATGATGACAGAAATCCGGACCGCACTGGACGAGGGCAATTTTGCTTCCTACAAACGGGCAAAACTCGCAGGCTTTGAGGAATACGACAAAAAGGAGTAATAAATGAGCAGACTGAAAATTTAGGTAGTACAATAAATTAGGGCATCAGTGGATAAAGCCTCTGGTAATTGCTGATTGAGATTTGTATGATCCGTGGAAAAATAGCATGATACTTAAATATAGAGATGTTGAGTGGTATAATCATAAGAAGGCTGGTTGCTCAGGTTAAATAAAATTTACATAAAGTTAAACGGATAATGATATAGCGCTGTTTGTTAAGAGTAATTTATATATTCGTTTACATATTTTGCACCAATTTACAACTTTTTTATAAAAAAATATTGTACAGACTTTCTGATGGATAATGAGTTTGACAAAAACATTACAAAGGAGTGACCCTGCACAACAAATACATTATACAACGAGAATCCCCTGATTGGTAGACTTCATCAATATTTTTGATTTATATTGAAACTTTTTCTGGTCCGAAGGGAATGTCTAAAAAGCGTGTAAGTAAATTGTCTGACAATTTCCCCTTTGCCTGCTTGACTACCTTGCTTTAAATGTCGGAATGCCAGTCATGGTAAGGGTTCCAGCCTTGACTGACAATTCTGGCATTTGATAAAATCTTGAGAGCAGATTAGAAGAACTTACACAGTTTCTATTACATTATGCTCTGCGTACCTGTCTGGAATAATGATAAGGTGTCTTACCTTTCCGTTTCACTTAGTCATCGTATATAGCAGAAAAATAATCCAAACTGGAACTGGCAGCATCCATAATCTGGCACGTTATGCCGGAATATCACAGCAAAGATCATGTCATCATCCTTTGTGACAGCTGGCATTGCACCTACGCATACCGGTCGGCTGGGACGTCCTGCCAAACATGGAAAACATCTTTCTATTGAGAACGATTTTATGTTTTCCGGTGAAAAGATCGGTGATTATTATACCGGCATCCGCCGGGGTCTTACTAAGATCTTCGGCAACAGGGAAGTCCTTGCCTATAGCAATCCTCTTAAATAATGCAATCTCTTTACAGGGGTGATAAAATATAGTGTAGGAGATGTGCGCCAGTTCGGTGCCGAATATATAACTGGTGGGAATCCAGTCTGGTAAGACCTAGCAAGTCGCCAGTACCGAGTCCTTGGAGCATCGAAGGCTAACAATGATGTTTAAGCGTAGGACAGGGAACAGGAACGCCGTAATGCGAAAGCGTGAAGTGATTGAGCTTCGTTAGAATTATCGATTGTGTTGGGTGGTCTGCTACCGCCCTGGGTCACCAATAAGGAATAATCGCTAAGCGAGATTATGAAAACACACCGGAGTCCCAGAGCACGGCATACCTGATATAGTTATATTCGACATATCTGGGAGACCTGGACAGTTCTGGACATGAGCCAGTAGGGAGCTTCTTGTATAATTCAAATATAGTGCGAGCTGAGAAATCAGCTAAGCTGATTTCCTCTGGCGAGCGGAGGAAACTCTGCTTGCTTTTGTAAGCTGATTGTATATAACAGGAAAATCCTGTCGGGTAGGGTCTAGCCAACCGCCTGTACCGAGTCCTTGGAGTCGAAACGGTAACGTCAGATTTAAGCGTAGGACAGGGAGCAACAGAGCCGAAACGAAAGTGAAATGATTGAGCTGGGAAATTATTATGAGGTTGGAAATGGTCGATGTGCTTATATTTACAGCAGACAACATTTCTGTAACCGCTATGGCAAGGAAACAGAAACATCCCCCAGTCTGAGAGCTTGGCGAGGTTGATGATAAGTATACAACTATAAATGAGCAAATAACGAAAATTGCACAAAATCACCCTGCAATCGTTAAAACTTCCTCAAGCGAAGCTCCATGCTGGATCAGCCGATAAATAGCTGTAATCCGTTCTTCCTTTAACTGTTTTTGAAGGTAAAAATAACCTTCTTCAAATGTGCAGTGGTTTCCTTTGCACATACAGCACAGGTAATGGGTGAATGACATGATCAACCAGTACCTTTGGATTCCCTGGCTGGAACGGATCTGATATTTGTCCAGCCCCAGTTTCTGTTTACTCTGCCGGAAGAACAATTCAATAGACCAGCGTTTGGCATACGAATCAAGAATCTCCTGCGTAGACAGGGACACGTTAGTGGAAATAAATACCCTCAGTGCCTTTGGATTCCCAAAGCATTCCTCTGGATAACTCAGAAGAACAACTGCATTTGAAATCTTATTGAGATTTCCTTCGTAACGGTAAACGTAAAATCTCCTTTTATCAACGGTCACAAGGCTGACATTTGGATCGCTTTTCCGTATACGAAGTGCAAGTTCGCTGGCTTTCTGACGGATGCCCATCGGATAAAGGATTCGGTTGGTTTTTAATGCACCAATCGTATAAAATCCTTTTTCCAGAAAGCTTTTCATGATACCGGCTGACGTATACCAGCTGTCACAGAGAAAGTAGGAAATCACAGGGGCTTCCGGCAGTTCCGTGGCGATATCCTGTACGATTTTAATTTTTGATTTTGTCTTATCATACAGTATGACCGCATAGTTCAGCGTGATTCCATTGCAGGAAAGCATAACAGAAACAACCTGGTGTCCATAATCCTGTCGTCCTTTGAGGTGCGATTGATGAAAATACGCCGCTTCGATTGGATGCAAAGCCTGTGACGAAGGCTTGATATGGGAAGCAATCGTATCGTCCACAATGCAGAAGATTGGCTGACCGGAAGAACGGGCCTCCTGATAAATCAGTTCAACAATACTGCTTTTCAGAGCTTTTTGTAAGGCAGAATCGTTCCATTTTCCATGATTCAGGAAATAATCAACGGTTGTCCTGTGATGCTGGCTGGTGATAGAAAAATCAACCGTTTTACCACGATATCCGCGTAGAAAGACAGAAACAATAATAGTCATTAAATGTTGGAGATAAATATCCGACAAAAAATGATGAATTTTTAAAGCTTTTAGGTAATTGTAAATTTTATTGGAATGATGTATAATGTTTGCAACAGGGACCCCCTTGTTTGCGTGAGTAGGTTGATGGTCGCACTTCAATTATACATCATTCAGCAGAGGGTGTCTTTAGTTTGTGCAAAATTTAGGATTTGCTCATTTATAGTTGATAAAATAAAAGGAATAAGTTTGCGAGTTTTTGCTTACAAACATATTATATGAGGAGAGAGTAAAAAATAATGAACAAAAAATTTATTCGAAAAATCAAGGAAAAAATAAAAATTTATTTTTATAATTCGGGATATTATTTTTTAAAAAGATGCTTATTAAGTCAAAAAAAAAAATTTCAATACGATGAATGAAAAAGTAAAAATGTGTTTTATTATTCAGAGGATAGAGATATTTCCATCGGTGCAATCAATCTTTGAATATATGTGTTTAGATGCAAGATATGATGTAACATTACTTGTATTACCGAGGTTTGACCATGCTACAAATAAAATAAATGTTAATACTATTGAGCAAAATTTAAAATTTGCTTTGCAAATTGCTAATGGTGCAGAAGTGATAAATTCATATGATGATCAAAAAAAGAAATTCAAAAGACTGGAGGATTATAAATTCGATTTTATTTTTCTTGGTTTACCTTACCAAAGAGAATATCCTATGGAATATAAATTTGCAAATTTATCAAAGATTTCAAGAGTATGTTATGTTCCGTATGGATCGAGTTATGCTGACGGGAAAGAAATGATTAGGACTTCATTTACAACACAATTACTTACTTTTGTAGATTATATTTTTTGCGATTGTATTAAAACCTATAAATATTGTCAGTCGAAATTAAAATATTGTCAAAATGCAGATGGAAAGAGAATAGTTTATAATATTGGTTATCCACGATTTGATTTGATAACATACGATGAAAGAAAAGGTAAAAAAAATAAAACTTTTTTGTGGATTCCTAGATGGACGACACCTGCAGATGATAATGAAAAAAGTACATTTTTAATGTATAAAGATTTTCTTTTGAATTACTTTTCAAACAACGCAGAACTCAGCTTAATTATTCGTCCACATCCGTTAATGTTTGATAATTATATAAAAAAAGGATATTTAACGAGAGAAGATGTTGAAAAATATAAAAATCAAGTAAAATCTTTAAAAAATGTTATGTTTGATGAAAACTGTTCATACAGATCTTCTTTTGTCCAATCGGATTGTTTAATTGCTGATTATAGTTCGATTGTAATAGAGTTTTTACTTATGGGAAAACCGGTTATATATTTGTCTGATGTAAGAAAAATTGAAACTACAATTGCAAACGCGTTTTATGTAAGCAAGAATGTGCAGGAAACAAAAGAATATATAAAACAACTAGCAAAAGGTGAGGATGGGAAAAGGCAAAATAGATTAGATGTTTTGAAAGCAACTATTTATAAAAAAGGAGCTTGTAAAAGAATTGCTGATGTTTTAAATAAAATATGAAATTTTTGGAAAATATCCGAAAAAGACTTGCCCATCTGATACGGATTGTGTATTATGATAGGTGTGTCTAAAGAACGTCGAATAACAGGAGGAAAGAAAATGTTTTTAGCAACAACAACAGCAAACAGCGGTGTCATGAGCACCGGTATGTTAATTATGTGGCTGGTCATCATGTTCGGTATGATGTATTTCTTAATGATCCGTCCGCAGAAGAAAGAGCAGAAAAAACTGCAGGCAATGCTGAATGACCTCGCAGTCGGCGATGCAGTCATCACGACAAGCGGTTTCTACGGAATTGTCATCGACATCACAGACGATGATGTCATCGTAGAGTTCGGAAACAACAAAAACTGCCGTATCCCGATGCGCAAAACAGCCATCACAGAGGTTGAAAAACCGGATTCTGCAGTTGTAGAAGAGAAAACAGAAAAGAAAAAATAATGTTTGCATAGCGATATGTAAAAACAAGAAACGCAGGTATTCAAAAAGAGAACGAATACCTGCGTTTTTTGGTAAGTAGGTAATCATCCGTACCTTGATTTTCAGTAAGTAGGTAATCATCCGTACCTTGATTTTCAAAATGAGCCGCCCTTTTTCTGGGCGGCTCAAAGTTACTCTGTAAGTGCAAAATAATTCGACGGATTGTGTTGCCCTAAAAAATATCCCATAATAATCAATAGAGAATGCGTAAACGGTAGAACCTGAGTACCTTTTTATTCACTTCAAGTTATGCCATAATCATACTCAACAAAATAACATAGTCAAAAAAGTTTAGTACTTAACTTTTTTAACTGACTATGATTCAGAGGAGGAATATTATGGCTACGCAAACCAGCCTTGTAGCTCAGCAGGTCAGAATCCGACAATGGGCAGAACAGATTCGGAATTGTCAGAATCGTCCCAAAGGGATGGATGTTGAAACCTGGTGTACCCAAAATAATCTTACAAAAGCCAACTATTATTACCGTCTCCGGCGTGTCAGGCAGATATGCCTGGATCAGATGCAGGACACAGAAACCACTGCTTTTGTGGAACTGCCCGCACCTGCACCAGATCCAAAGAAAACAGATACTCCAAAAGAATCCGGTACATGCATTTCGGCAGGAACTCTGCCAATGATCCGTATTAAAAATACCAGGGGACTGTCAGCTGAGATATTTTCCGGTACTTCACCGGAAATGCTCTGCCATTTCATAAAGGCTTTTACCCATGCTGAATGATGCAGATGCTTCCGGGTTTAAAAAGGTGTATCTGGCGATGGGATTTACGGATCTCCGTCGTGGGATCGATGGACTGGCAACGATCGTACGCTTTCAGTTTAAGCTTGATCCTTACGACAAAAATACACTGTTTCTTTTCTGTGGAAGAAGATGTGACCGGATCAAAGCACTGCTCTGGGAAGGTGATGGTTTTCTCCTTATGTACAAGAGACTCGATAATGGTGCATTCCGGTGGCCCCGTTCGGCAGATGAGGCAATGGCGATCACAGACGACCAGTACCGTATGCTGATGCAGGGACTGGAGATCGTTGCACGCCATCCGATCTCTGAGCTGAAAGAGACACCCCGCATTATGTAGCCTGTGCAAAATGCCGAAAATAAAAAAGTACCAAAACTGTAAAAATGATGTGTATCAACCGGATGAAAAAGGTTATCCACAAACAGTCTTTTCTCATTCCATTTGTTATCGTGTGAATAGAAAAACTGTTGTGGATAATACATCTGAAAAGCTGTAAAACAACGGCTTTCCAGATGTATTATCCACCGTCATTATGACGAAAGCCCATATCTGAAGGATTGGCGGAAATACAAAAATTCTGTTATAATCGGAATCAGTATAAAGACAGGAGTTCCGGTTATGACGATCAAGTACACAAAAGAACAACTGAATAAGTTTGATAAGGATCTGCTGATAGAGCTTTTTCTTGGGATGCAGGGACAGATGGAAGAATTGTCCAGGCAAACGCAGGCCTTAAATGACAGGATGCAGCTGATGATGGAACAGATGGTCCTTTTCCAGAAGAACCGTTTTGGCAGATCCAGCGAAAAAATGGCGGATTCTGAACAGATACGTTTCATGGAAGTAGACGGGACTATCGTATTCTTTAATGAAGCAGAGGCAGTCTGCGACCTGGATGCACCGGAACCTGATGACCTGGAATTGAAAGCACCCAAAAAGAAAAAACAGCCAGGGAAAAAAGCGGCTGATATAGCAGGGCTGACAGTAAAACGTATTGATCACTATCTGAAAGAGGAAGAACTGACGGCTGAGTTTGGTGAAAACGGATGGAAACAGCTTCCGGATGCCATTTCCCGATGTTATCAGTTCATTCCGGCCAGTGTCGTGATAGAGGAACATCATATCGGCGTTTATTCCAGTAAACTGGATGAACACATGATAAAGGCACCCCATCCCAGAAATCTGCTTCATGGAAGCCTTGTATCCCCGTCCCTTGCTGCGGCAGTCATAAATGGTAAGTATGTAAATGCGGTACCTCTCTACCGTCTTGAAAAAGAATTCGAAAGGTACGGGCTTGCCATTACCAGACAGAACATGGCGAACTGGATGATCCGTCTTGGGGAAGAATATCTGGGAACCATGTATGATTATCTGCATAAGCTTCTGTATGATTATCATGTGATACAGGCAGATGAGACTCCTGTACTTGTAAATAAGGACGGGCGTCCTGCTGGCAGCCAGAGTTACATGTGGGTGTACCGGTCCGGCTTTATGTACCGGGATCGTCAGATCATCCTTTATGAATACCAGAAAACGCGTAATGCATCCCATCCCCGGGAATTCCTGAGGGATTACACCGGGATCTGTGTTACGGATGGGTACCAGGTATATCATACATTGGAAAAGGAGCGTGAAAATCTGAAGATTGCAGGCTGCTGGGTTCACTGCAGGCGCAGGTTTAACGATGCACTGGAAGTGATACCAAAAGCACACCGAAAGGAATCAATCCTGCATCTGATCATGAAACAGATACAGGCCATTTACCGGGAAGAGGGAAAACTGTCTGATTTTTCTACGGAAGACAGGCTCATGCAGCGTCAGCTTGTGGTAAAACCACTGGTGGATGCTTTCTTTGCGTACCTGAAACAGAATGAACCTAAGATTCCAAAGAACGGTAAAATACGGGAAGCATTTACATATGCACTGAACCAGGAAAGCTACCTGAAAGTTTTTCTGGAAGATGGGGATGTTCCAATAGACAACAATGCCAGCGAACGTGCGATCCGTGGATTCTGTATAGGGAAGAAAAACTGGGAGATGATCGATACGGTCAATGGAGCCAATAGTTCAGCGATCATCTACAGTATCGCAGAAACTGCAAAGGCGAATAACCTGAAACCTTTCGATTATTTCGAATATCTGCTTACGGAGATTCCCAAACATGTAGATGACAAAAACATAGATTTTCTTGCAGAACTTCTGCCATGGTCAGATATGTTGCCCGAAAACATTAGAAAGCCGCAAAAAGCCAGCGGAAAATAAACAGACCGCAAAAGCGGTCTGCTATTTGTCAAGGTACTCGTATTCTACCGTTTACGAGAATGCAAGCATTTTACTTCATCTTTTCTTGCTAGAAATGATAGATGCGAGCATTTTACTCTATTCAAGTTATGGAGGTGTGCTCATGAGAAGCAAAAGAATACCTGTCGAAGAACAATACCGTCTCATCATGGAATGCCGTCAAAGTGGATTGACAGATCATCAATGGTGTGTGGAACATGATATCAAGCCAGGAACTTTTTACAACTGGGTAAAAAGACTGCGTCAGAAAGGTTGTGTGGATTTGCCGGCGTCAACTGGACGCACCTATCGCGCACCAGAAAGCCAGGAAGTTGTCAGAGTGGAGTTTCATGATACTGACCCGATTCCTTATGAACAGCCATTAAATGTAATTCCGGCAGCTACGGAAAGGAATAACTTTTCTGTAGCAGAGTCAATGAAGCTGTCTGTAGGCAGCTTTCATCTAACAATACCAAATGGAACAGATCCTCAGCTTCTGGCTCAAACGCTTCGAATTGTGAAGGAGCTGGAATGTTAGGGGATATCACAGCCGCCGATGAAATCTATATCGTAACAGGCAGAACGGATATGCGGAAATCCATTGACGGGCTGTGTGCTATTGTAGAGGATCAACTCCATATGGATCCAAGGCGAAGTGCCCTGTATCTTTTCTGTGGAAAACGTTGTGACAGGATCAAAGCTTTGCTCTGGGAATCTGACGGATTTGTGCTGCTGTATAAACGTATGGAAGTTCAGGGCAGGTTTCGCTGGCCCAGAAATCAGCTGGAAGTAAAACAATTGACCTGGCAGCAATTCGACTGGCTCATGTCCGGGCTTGAAATCGAACAACCAAAGGCATTCAAACCTACGGAATGATTGCATAAAACATCTATGCAAACCAACAGAAACGGAGGGGGTCTCACCCTGTATCATGTCTGAAATCCCTTGTAAATGCTGGGGGTTCTGCTTCTTTTTCATTGCTTTTTATGGTATAATAAGAGCAGTGAAAAAGGAGTAGAAAACATATGGCTGGTAATTCAAAAGATTCAAAAATCCTTGCGTATAAGGACATGATCAACCAACTGAATAAGACCATTTCCACACAGACAGAACTGATCCAGTCTTTACAAAAAACATTGGAAGCAGACCGTCTGGAAAAAGAAAACCTTCGTCAGCAGATTGAATATCTCACGAAGAAGCTTTTTGGTACTTCCAGTGAAAAACGGAAAGATATCGATGGCCAGTTGAATCTTTTTGATGAAGCCGAGCAGGAAGCAGATCCGACATGGGAACAGGAACTTTCTGATGACATCACTGTTCCGGAACATAAGAGAAAAGCAAGACGGACACATGCAGATCTCTTTAAAAATGTTCCTTCCTGCGACGAGATCATTTCTCTTCCGGAGGAGGAGCGAAACTGTCCAACCTGCGGAACGCAGATGGAATATATCGGGAAAGAATTCGTCCGCCATGAATTTCGCTTTACCCCTGCCAAAGGAAAAGTAGTAAATATCTGTCGTGAAACCTATAAATGCCCGGAGTGTGCCATATCAGAGGAACATCCGGATGATCAGACATTTGTCAAAGCCCCTGTTCAGGAACCATTGATCCCAGAAAGTTATGCATCGGAATCCGTTGTCGGATGGGCAATGCACCAGAAGTACCAGAATGGTCTGCCGTTAAACCGGCAGGAAGAGGACTGGAAGCAACTGGGTGTCCCATTAAGCCGGGCTACGCTTGCTAACTGGATCATTTACTGTGCCGAGAATTATCTCCGTCATGTTTATGATTATTTTCACCGTCAGTTACGGATGCGTAAATATCTGATGGCAGATGAAACCCGGGTTCAGGTACTGAATGAACCGGAGCGTAATCCTGAAACGGATTCCTGGATGTGGCTCTTCCGCAGTGGAGAAGATGGACTTCCACCGATCCTGCTCTATCATTATACAGAGACAAGGGCAAAGTTCCATGCAGCATCTTTCCTACAGGGGTTCAGCGGATATCTGGAGACTGATGGATATCAGGGTTATAATAATCTGCCGGATATCAAGCACTGCTCTTGCTGGGCACATGTGAGACGTTACTTTACAGATGCCATACCGAAAGGGAAAGAGTATGATTACAGCCTTCCGGCAGTGCAGGGAGTACAGTTCTGTTCCAAGCTGTTTGATTGTGAGCGGTACTCAAAAGCAAAAAATCACACTGCGGAGCAGAGAAAACAATTTCGTCTTGAACAGGAGAAGCCGATACTGGAGACTTTCTGGAATTGGCTGGATCAACAGCACCCAAACAGGGGAATCCGTTTGGCGAAAGCGGTGAACTATGCCCAAAATCGGAAAGACACCCTGATGACCTATCTGGAAGACGGTCATTGCAGTTTATCCAACAATCTTAGCGAGAATGCAATCAGACCATTCACTGTTGGCCGGAAGAACTGGCTGTTTAGCACCAGTCCTAAAGGAGCCACTGCTAGTGCTATTGTGTATACAATGGTTGAGATGGCAAAAGCGAATGATCTGAATACCTATAAATATCTGACATATCTCTTATCACAACGGCCAAACGATAAAATGTCAGATGAACAGTTGGAACAGCTTGCTCCATGGAGCGAGACTGCGAAAGCGAACTGTCAAAACTAAAATAAAGTAAAACGCTTGCATCTATCATTTTGGTGCAAGCGTAATTTACGAGTGACGTAGCAATATTTTGCACTTACGTTGAAAAAGGTGCTTGGTTCAAAATCGGTATATCTATGAACAATGACACTGATGAGGATATAACCTTCTATGTCGAAGTCGAGGGTGTCGAAGTGCGAATTGAGTAAAGGAGTGTGATTGTATGAAGAAGTTGATTTTTGGCTACATCGGGTGAATTCGTAGAAATCCTTTGTTTTAGGTGCTTTGTGATTATTACGGTGTGGCCGGAGGCTCTTTAAAACATAGTTATTTCCACTAAAATTCGTTTAACAGCATTGCTTTCTATGGCATTTTATAGCAACCGAGGGTGTAAAAATCCTAATTTACGGAAATTTTTTTCTCCTCTATGCATGGGTTTACTAATGGTTACATGGACTTCATATCAATGTAGCCTTTAATTTTTACTCAATATTATTAGCAACCCGACTAAATATATTTTTTCCATTTTTCTGAATTATTTCATTCAATCTTTCCCAATCAGATAGCGAAAGTTGCTCTTTAAGTCTTTTACAAATAACTTGATACAAATTTTCTTCAAATGTCAACCACTTCTCGTCATATATGATCTGATCTCTTGCTGAATTTAAATTCAAATCACTATTCACACCAATATCCAATCTAAACGAAAAAGGAAATGGTATATTAAGAACGGCTTTCGACATTTTATTGGAATAGTTAGGAAACAAATTATACGGAACTTCTATTCCATGTATGGACAATGATGATTTGGATTTAAACCTTTCCGACCAAGATGTATTGGTATCAATTTCACCATCTTCATCAACCGAAATGCTAGTTGAAGTTTCTGTAATGCAATTATTTTTATATTTTACACTTGAAGACAACGTGTATATCTCGCCATCAATCTCAACATCTTTTGATAATATTTCAATTTCCTCTACTGGCATATCATTTTTTATAAGTAATCCTATACATCCTCTACCTTTAAATCCATACTCTTCACAAGTCAAATCAATATCAATTTTTCGGATGTTTTTCGTATTATTCCACGAATAATCCAGTAAAGGTGATAAATCTAAATCGTCAAAATAGTCGCTTGAATATGATTCACTTCTTTTATCTGTTTCAATTTCGATTTGTACAGCCGGATTTGGCACAATACCTTTTATACATTGTACAAACTCATCTTCATCCATTCTATCCCACGGATGTACTGGGCGTAAAGTTAGTATTGTGTCAGTTCCAGGGTCTTTCTTGTCCGAATCCGAAATAACAAAAAGACTTTCGTATCCTTCAATGGATACATGTAATGCCTCATCACACTCAAATCTTTCCCTAATTCTTCTAGTTGTTACTTCCATAGAATCACATACCATAAAACATGATAGAATACCTATACCAAATCGAGATATCGGAGTGAACGATGATTTAAAAGAAACCATCAAATCGCTAAATTCCCTAGAAGAATAATATGAACATCCAATATTCGTGTAATAGTTATCAATTATATGTTGATTCATTCCAACGCCATTGTCACTTACTTGCAAGTAATCAACATTATTTTTAGTATATAATGATACCTTAACTTTAGGTGTGTATTCTATCCCCCATAATTCAGAAAGTTTTTGTCTTAGCAAGCAAGCGTCAATAGAATTTTGTAACAATTCACGTAACGCAACTTCTGGCTTACCATACAACTTAGTTCCCATTAACAAATCAATTATTTGCTTCTTACTTAACGAAAATTTTGTATCATGATAACGATAAATCGGCTTGCCTGATATTATATCTTTTTTTGCCTGTATTTTCCTCCTGTCTACCTGAGGCGGCAATGGAATTTTATATGTTTCCATATTAATCCCCATTCCATCATCTGATAGATTAGATAAAATAACTGTTCCATTTCTCAACTCTTCATCAATTTGATTACAAAAAGCAAGAATGGTTGCTTCAATTGCCGGATGTTCACACTGTGCTGAAAACAAGATTCTTTTTGGTGATATAGTCCATGCATTAATACTTTGATGTTTTTTCCATTCGTTCAACGATACAGGATTTTTTACAGCCAAATGCGAAAACAGCACAGACGGTGTCCTCTTTGGGTCAAAGTCAATTATATCAGCTAACCTTAATATTGTTGCCACAAATGGGATACATAAATATTCATCTTGCCCACAAACTCTGAAAGATTCCATTTGCAATAAATATGTATAACTTTCATTGTGACTATAACAAATTGTTGCTAACTCTTCCGTTAAATCCGTATCTTGATATACTATTTTTCCTGCCCAATATGTTGCAATAATTTCTCTTGCTCGAATTGAATGTGTCGTTCTTATATATTCAGTGACAATATAATCTTCCAGTAACTGCGCCTTTGAAAACTCTTTCTCCGCTATTAGTCGTTCAATATCAGCCAATTGATGTGTATATGTTAATCGAAAACGAGAAAATTTTTCTCTTTCCTCTTTTAATTCCTCATCATATTCTTCCTCTGGGAGCTGATTTTTCCAGGCTAATATATATTTTTCATCAGGAGCCATACCAATATCGTGCAAAAACGCAGAAATAATCAACATAAATAAATCTGGTGCAGATAATGCTTTCATATTCTCTTGGGGAATAATCTTACCAATAATAGTAAGCATATTAAAAATATGCGTATCATCATGCAAAGTAAACTCCGGCATATTTTTTATCACAGTCTTTAGGCGTTCAACCGCAAAAGTACCAACTTCCGCTACAAGAGCTAATACTTCATGATGGTTATTATTTTCACATTTACATTTTAATTGCTGATAAACTATCAGCTTATTTAATTGATCCTCAAAATATTCGCTCATTTAACATTCCTTTCACAACATGTTATGATGGCCTTAGCGACCTCAAACCTCATTCTCTCCATATTGTTCGTCATTAAGACCACCTCAACTTTTTATTCCTAGTCCATGATTTCTTTTTTATTACCCAAAACATTTTCTATGGTTTCAAGTGCATTTAATAATTGTATACATTCAAAACGTTCTATCTCTCTACAACATTTTCCATGTAATAACCAGTTTCTATTTATATATGGTGGTTCCACACCTCTTTTAAACGTGTACTCTCCATCTACAAATAAACGATTCAAAAAAGCTATCAAAGATGGGTATACATTCAAGAAATGATATCTTTTGACAAAAAAAGAGTTAGACCCCTCAAATTGTTCCTTTTTCATCTCTGCAAAACCTTTATTTGAAAATTTTTCTTTATACTTTGCCCTATCCGGAAATTGAACCAACGCATTTACTCTCGTCTCAATCAAACCAACTAAGTACATTGCGGATGTCATATAATCCTTATTCCTAAATGCCTTGATTCCCCTTGAATAGTAATTTTTATTCACCGGATCATCATACTTTGTATCCAATGTGCTAACAATATTTTTTATGACACAACATTCGTCCGCTTCAAAAAATTCTGTGATTTTCTCTGGTTCATCTTCTATAAGTGCTTTATACCAATTCTTTATGTATTTAGGATTACTATGCTCAGAGACAACCCACCCATGCTCTCCTAATGTCTTACATATTTCAAATTCTCCTCCATATTTTTTCTCAAACTCCTCCTCCGATAAGCTCTCACTTTCTTTTGTTTCACGTATAAATTCCCTAACTTTTTCAGACAGTTGAAAAGAAGGAAATACCTCTGAAAGTTGTTTTGAAAATCTGGTAAAATCTACCATCTGCTTCTTAAATCCTGCAATTGCACTTAGCATTTCTTGATTAATATTTGTTTTTAATATGGATCTTAACTGTAAATTATTCCTGCACAATGCATCAAATTTAGGTGATAAATTCTTGGTGATTTGATTCATATTCTTGATCATCTTCCTGTATTCATCAGAGAATATCCAATTGTTATTTTCCAAATAAATCACCTCCTACCATTTTCTTCTTCCATTCTATTGTGTCTTTCAGTTAATCTTTCTCCTTCATATGTAAAATATGCTGTTCCTTGAACCGGGTATTCACTTTCTAAGAGCTCCTTTGCTAATGCCGATGTGGACGTAGTTACTCCTTTATACGAAATATGGCTATCATCAACTACAGTGGCTTCAATTGATGGATCATTGACATATTGAATAAAAGCCCCGATCGGAATATCATACTTACTAAATTTAAAACGTCCTCTTTTAGCCTCCTTCGCAACCTCCACCGCAGTTTCTTCATCCAAAATTTCATGTCCTTCCGGCACCATTTTCTTCAATCTATCCTCTGTGCCACTTATTTTTGCGATACATTCTAACAAGCTATATGCATCTTCCGGACTCATTGCATAAAACTCTCTCTTACGCTCTTTTCCATCAAAATTCTCTATTGACCGTAGATCCGGATTCAACTTATCAATTAAATCATGCAAAACTAAATCTGTAAGATTTGACTCCACCTCATATACTGCATACGCCCGAAATGCAAATGGAATCGTCTCGCTTCTATTCAATTGATTCATTCGTTTTTCCAAATCTTTTGCATATCCAATCTTCACATATTCAGGAAAAGATGGATTTGTTAATATGTAAATTACACCTTTTGACATTGGTTCATCTCCTTTTTAAATCTGTCCAAATACAGAACCATCTTCACGGATACGCTGATTTTTGACGGTTAACCCCATGTTCTTTGCAAGTTCTTTCGGGTCAACCCATACAGGGGCTTGACCACGCATTGGAATGCGAAGTGCCACCGGATAATATTCCTGCAAGAATGCTGTTGCCACATCATCCAACTTTTCATATGGGATAATCGGCACAAGAGAATCATCCATCGGGTCTTTAACACGGCTTTTACCATTGTATTTTGAGACTCGCAGGATTTCAAAATCATCCAGGTTCTTATCCAGATCACCACGGCAATGAGCCATCATCCACACGATATTTTCATCATAATCGTCGTAATGGTAATCTCCCTCATGGGTTTCAAACCAAATGGAAATGGCCACATCGAAATGCACCTCCATGCCTGGTTTGTCTTCAACCCACATGTGTTCTACCTTGACATCTGAAATCTCCGTTTCTCCGGCACGATGAATTCTTCTTCATTCAATTCCCAAGGAATCAAGGTTTGCCTCCAGGTAGCTTTCGGCAGCCGCCCAGAAATTATTATCAAATTTCTTTTTTACATATTCAGCAAATGAACGATGTGCTGCCATAATCTACCCTCCTTAAAAGGTTCTCACTTTAAACGGCCTTTTTCATTCCTCGTCATCTTCCTCTATTACCACTTTATATCGTTTTCTCAATCCAGAGCGAGTTTTTGAAACAAAGGCATGAAACTGCCGTGCATCCTTTAGCCCAAGAATCTCTGCACACTGAACGGCATTACCAAACGCAATTATCTCTTCGGTATCTTCACGATATACAGTATAGTATTTCATCGCAATTCCTCTCATGGTAGTATTGGCCGCAATGCTTCAGCCACATTGTCGGAATCATTACCAAAAATCAATTCGTAATAATCTATCGAATCAACTGCTAAAGGAAGTGCCGCTGTTTCTGTTGAACGCATAATCTTTGCTTTACTTTCTGCACCTGGAAATGCAAAACCACATTTCTTTACACCTGTTAGAAGTACATATGAAAGCAGCTGATGTGTATCTGCTCTGGTGCTTCTGGTATTCGGCTTGTATTTTGCATCTATAACAGCAACTGGATTCTGCGTGTCATTATCACGAATAATAATGTCAGGAATACAATATGGCATCAAATGTATGCCTCGTTCAACTTCTGAAATATCTGCAACTCCCTTTTGAATAAAAAGCCTTTTCGAATAGCGGTCTAACGAATATTTATTTGAGTCAATTGCTCTCTTAAGAACAATACGAGTATAAAACTCAAACAAAGCCTCCATATTAATCATATATGGGATTGTAAAAACACTTTTCGCAATCGATTGACCTTCTTCGGTTTTATAAGCGTAGTATTTTTGACCATATATGCATCTTGCCTGTTGCAGCAAAGGTTTGTAATACATATACAGCCCTGATGCATCCGCACCATTAAAATCACTGGTCTTGATACGAACGGTCTTAACCCGTCGGAATGAATTCATGCAGTAAGCCACTCGTTTTGACACTTCTAATGTAGCAGGAAAACGTCTACCTATAATTTCCTTGCATTTTATCAAAGTAGCCTTTAGAATCCTGTTCTCGATATTGTCTTCGGTAAAATCAATATATTTACAATAGAACCTGTCATTTCTTCCCTTACAAGTGTTCATGCGTATATTTTTTTGGATTTCAATTTTCCCTCTGACCTTTGAAGAATAATTTTCTTCTTGATGGAACATTGTTTTTTTCAAACCCTTTTTGCACAAACCATAACAGGACGTAACAAAACTTAATGCGTATAAAAGTTCTCCATCTTGTTCTATGTCTTGAGAAAGCTTAATAAGAGGCTGGTCATAGAACACTTGGAACAAAGACCTCCCATCCGCATCCATTTCGGCAATATAATCATCGTATTCATCATCAGTCATCACGGTCTCAAGCATATGCCAAGGTTCCATACCATACTGCGAGTTTACTACAACAATGTGTTCTTTGCCGGATGATTGTAGATAGCGTCCATTCTTGTCATAAAGCCTTCCAACACCGACATAACCACTGCTCCAAAGTCGACCTTGAAATTTATGAATGCCAAAGTTAAGTTCTGGAGTCGACAGGTCAACTTTAGACCATACCTCATCTCTGCTATTCAGTACAGACCAGTCATTTATTTGGTGTATTATTACATCTCGTGCCATAACATCACCTTCCTAATCAATATCCTATCTTCGTCCTCACTTCTTCAACAAAAGTTCCAACATATTCATTGTCAATACGCTTTCCTGCACGAGTCGTGTTTCCGAATTCCTTCGCATACAACATGATATTATCACTGATGAAGCGTACTCTCTCACTGCGGTCAGTGGCATCTCTAATTTCAGAAGGAGTGTGTTCAATTGCTATCAAATCCTCAATAGTATCCAAGATGCCATCTTTCACATATTCTCTGAGGATAGGAATAATCTGAAAAACGAAACGTTCCACAAAATCTTCTTCATAACCCTCTTTGCGCTTACGAAGGAAATATGTATGTCCAAGGCGCACATCACTTTTCTGATACTCATCATTAAAGTAACTTTCGTTATCAAATATAGCCTGTACTGCATCGAATACCAATAATTCGATAGAATTCTCATCGTCATTTTCAGAGGCGTTCTGATAACAGTTAATAACTACATTTCTGTCTGCTGGGCTATCAACGAAGAGAAAACGTCTGCGGATAGCATAATCAATCGAGTCAATAGATTTGTCAGCAGTGTTCATGGTGCCGATAATAAACAGATTCTTTCCAAGAACAATATCCTTTGTTCTTGATACCGGAGTGCTTACTTTGTCTTCTACTTCATAAGGAGTAGAAACTTTGCTGTCACGATATTCCAAACCATAAATCAACTCACCAAAAACAGTGGCAATATTAGCTCTGTTTATCTCATCAATGACAAGGTAAAATTTTGGAGGTTCATCAGGATTAGCTTTTTCTGCAATTGTAGCAAACTCAGCAATTTTACCCAAAATTCTGTTTACGCTATTGTAGGAAGGGAGACCTCCATCAGCTTTTACTTCAATACCTCGGATAAAATCTTCGTAACCGTATGACGGATGAAACTGAACCAAATCCCATCCACCAGTCAATAACTTGGAAGAGGATGAAGGGTCAGCATAATCACTTTCGTTCAGTTTATATTCATCCAATGCAGCAGAAATAGATTCCTGGCTAACAAAACGAGCTGCCAACGCATCGGATTCCGGATTTAATTGTTTTAGCACAAACTTCTTGCTTTCAAAAGTTTTTGAAGTGCCAGGAGGACCTTGGAATACCATCTGACGGACACCAATATTCTCCATAATTTGTTGATAATCTTTTAAATCAGTCATTTTTACAACTCCTTTTATCTCTATGATTTTTTCCGTATCATTCGTTACATTGAAAATATCCTCATATGCGTCAGTACTGAACGCTGATACGCCCAGAACTAAATCATCGAATTTTTCTTTATCGACTCGAATTTGAGTTCCGCACTGGGTCCATAATGTACGCAAATTTCTCATTTTTGTACCGAAATAATCAATTCGCGCTTTTTCTCGTTCGGTTTGTGTTGATGCAGTAACATTTCTTAATTCTGCGTGTAAAGCTTCGAGATACTTTATTTCCAAATGTATTAATGCATTCAAGTCACCATATACTTTGCTATGACCTTTAACTAAGGAAATATTCATCTCGTAAAGTTTCAAATAATATAGCAACAATCGGTATACGGCACCATAGATTTCTGCGGGGTTATTATCCTTGCAAACATTGTTGACTGTAAAGGTATGCAGTCGCAAACCGTTCAAAGGAAGGTATGTATCGCTCGGAGAACCGTCTGTGTATGAAATTTCATAGGCTGCCACATCTGTACGTTCTGCCCATCTTCCTACATTTCCGGGGCGAGTTGAATAATACGCATGGGGATTTCTCCTGTCTTTGCCCTTGACTGCCGTCTCATAGTAAAAACTTGGTGCATCATTCATTTTTACCAAATATGAGGCGTATGCTACCGGAACAGATTTACTCGGAACAGATGCAACCTCAATGTTGAATAACAATGAATCGGTTGCGATATCACACGGAAAAACACCATTCAATACAATCGCATCTATAACACTCTCCAAAAGACCTTTATAATCGGAACAACGGTTAGCGATAATCTCGGTTTCATAGTAGCTTATGGTATCTTCTAACGAATATGGTTCAACACGCTCGCCTGAATTAACCATAACCTTGCGAATGTCAGATATACGATTCAAGCTGGATATTCCCGTATTAAGTTTGGATTCAAGTGCCTTCTCATATACCTCGATATTCCCGCGTAAAATCCCCAAGGATGAAAGATTATTGATGAACGGGAAAATCTGATACATCATTTTTTGCTTAAATTTATCCAGTACAAAATAAGCAGTTCCTGTGCGTTCTACCATGAACATACCATGCCCAAACATATACTTATCTGCAACATCAGGGATTCCAGGAGCAGCATTCGTAGTAATAAAATCTTTTATGCTATCAAATATATCAATTATGATTCGCCCTGCATTTGCATTTACGGTATCATAATATTTTTCAAGCACATCCCGATCTGATTTCAGTTCGGCAACATAGTCCATTCTTCTTCTCAATGCGTAGTCAAGGTGTCCTGCATGAAAATTTCTACACTCGGTTAAAATTATGATGACATTATCCGGGATGCATAAAGTAGAACCATCTGACAAGGGAACAGATTCATTTCTGAACTCCATAGCATAAATCAAATTTCCAAGCAACGCCCCGGCATCTACTCTTGAAATATCGTCAAATATTACCGCACAAAGTTCTTCCGTGGTTCCTGCTCTGTCACACAGTTTTTTTATTCTCTTTTCCACATAATCGACCGTCATTGTTCCGGTTGCTTTAATATCAATCCCGTATACAATGTCCTCATAGGTCATGCTCGGATGAACTTGAATAAACTCACATCTCTCACTGCAAATGAAATCCTCAATTTTATCCCAATCCTTATAGATGTCCTTTGATTGGAGGGAATCTATATTTAATTTTTCATAGCACAGGTAGTACGCAGCAGCCCTGGCAAGAAAAGTCTTACCAGTCGCCGGATTACCTGTGAACAATAAGTTCTTCATATAAATCAATCTCCAATGTTTTCGCTATTTTCTACATCCAATATGTTCCTTACCAATCTTGCAAGAAAGTACGATACTTTCGGCGGGACAGCATTACCAATCTGACGACTTATCGAACGCTTATCTCCATAAAAAACATAACTATCAGGGAAACTTTGAATTCGTGCTGCCTCTCTCGGTGTTAATGTACGGTCTTCATCTGGATGGATAAATCGACCACCTGCAGGAGTGTCAAATCTTGTGGTGATTGTCGACGCCTGCTCGTTCCAACAAAGTCTACCATACGAACCACTATGAACAGAATTAATCTGTTCATTCAGAGCCGTATAATTTTCTCCGTTTTTTATTTTACTCATTCTTTCCACTGCAACCTTTGAATGGCGTGACCGCGAATGGTTTGTTAGCGTTTTTGCATCGCAGGACAAATACTTTTCATAATCAGTTTCCGGCGATGGATTATCAATCACTCCATCTTCGCTTGTCATCGAAAGATTTCCTATCGCATCCAGAACCGTTACCTCATCAAAATAGGTAGGGTACTCGCTTTTTATCTCGTTTAAAGTTTTTTCCCATAAGGTATCAATGTCCACTTCGTCTACAAGAGTCCCTATAATAATCATTCTTTCTCTTCGTTGGGGCACTCCAAAATCTGCAGCGTTGATTACCCTGTGGTATATGTGGTATGGTTTTCCATTAAGTGCTTCGGGGTCCTGAAAAATTCTTTTGATTTCTTCAAAAATTTTCCCCCCCTGCATAGTAGATATGCCTTTTACATTTTCCATAACGAAAACCTTAGGCCTAACCGTTTTTACAACATTAAAGTAGTGCTTGAAAAGGTAATTTCGAGGGTCGTCAATAAATCCCTGTCTAATTCTCGCACCTGCCATAGAAAAACCTTGGCAAGGTGGTCCTCCTATAATGACATCTGCCGTCGTTCCTGCAAACATATCAGAGGTGTCTATATTTTTTATGTCATCAACAATCACATCAACTTCCGGATGGTTACGCTGATATGTGTTCGCTATAACGGGGTCATACTCTACTGCCTTTTCCACGCTGAATCCTGCTTGGATAAAGCCAAGGGATAAGCCACCGCATCCTGCAAATAAATCAATTATTTTCATCTGCGTCAATTCCTCCACTTGTCCTGTACCTAATAGCAAAATTCTTAATATATTTGCTTTCGGCTTCAGTTAATCCATACGCAGCATTTACAAAATCATCTATAGCCCAAATTTCTGACAAGCACTCTCGATGTTTATATTCATACTGCGTTTGTTTTGTGCCTACATATACTTTCGTTTTTTCCAATCGCTCTCTTAAGTTGTTAGCCAATTCCGTGGCACCAGTCATATCAACCTGTAGAGGCATCATGAATCCGTTTAAATCTTTACTAACGTGCCAACAATCAGACACGCTAATCCAATACCACCAGAAAAGGGTAGAGTTGATCAGGCAATAGCAAAAATCAGCTTCTAACGAGGTATGAAAACTGAAAACCTTATATTCAGGGGCATCTACCTTTTCTCTATAAGCCTTCATCCAAAACGCCTCTCGACGATTTAAGAAAACCGATTCAGTGCCAGCTCTCGATATAGCATATACTGATTGCATTTTTCGTGTATCAGTTATTTTCTTGTAGATATCAATATCCCGTTGTGTGCCTAACTTAGGAATAAAATCTGCATTCTCATATCTATTCCTTACCATTTGGATATCAGTAAAAAGCGTACTGCGTTCTTGCTTATACCAATACTGATAGTTTCCGGTGAAAACAGTTTTTTCCACCTTTCGGTCTTTACCGATTAGAATACATAATTTTTGATGTACCGAATCAAATAAACAATCCGGTCTATCTGCGTAACTTAAAATATATTGTTCAGGAACCAGGTCTCCTAATTCCTCTCGAAGTTTTTTCATCCTCGGTGTAGACACATATGAAAGAGGAATTATAAATCCGATAGAACCGTTCTTTTCAAGTTTCCTTGCCGCATTTAAGAGGATATTAGCATAAATGTTCCCATATTTATCACTAAGTTCAAGACCGGATTTGAAATCCTCAACATAAGGTGGATTACCTATCACGATATGATACTTATCCTCAAAAGAGACCTCGTCTGCAATAAAATCAAAGGATGTGAATCGTCTGTTCATTACATTTCCGAGTCCGATACAATAATCAACGCCACAAGATTCTATAATGAACAGTAGCAATCTCAATTCTGCAATAATAATGGATTCAACATTCACATCATTGCCATAAATCGTAGAAACTACCTCTTGTATAAGACGATTGGTAATCTTTGCATTTTTCTTCAACAAATCAATTTTAATTTCAAGTGCTGCAAGCAGATATTCTCCAGCTCCACACGTTGGGTCAAACACAGTCTTCCTACAGCAAAATGAACGGTATGGTATGTTATCCATGTTCAAATCACTAACATTGGATGCTGTAAGCTTTCCGAATGAGGCTTTAATACTATTCGTGAGGATAAACCGGACAACATCATTTGGGGTGTAATATACCCCTTTGCTTTTTCTTATGCTCTGTTTCTCATTAATCTTGGAAAGAGCATCTTGAACTTGAGTATATGTTCGCTTAGATGAAGCTACCTCAACACACTGAAAATCGTCTCTTCTTGCAATGCTTTTTAACTCACCGCAAATCAGTTCTACTTCCTTCGGCGAATAAACTTCTTGTATATATAAATAGATAAGGTTCAATGCCTCATCTACAGCACTATATTTTTCAACCCTTGCCAAGGACGTATTAGTTTTACACATTAGGAAATGCATCCTTTCGTTCCTGTTCTTCAAAATTTTCTTCTCTAACAAATTCCATGATGTCTCCAATATCACAATTGAGAGCATTGCATATTCTAAGAAGCACATCAGTGTTGACGTTGCCACCTTTTCCAAGTTTGGCAACCGATGTGGCACTAATCCCACTCATTTCACGCAATGTCTTTTTATTTATTCCACGGTCTATTAATAATTTCCACAATTTATTGTAGCTAAAACGCATCCGCTTTACCTCCACACTTTGTATGCTTTTCTGTTCTTCTTTGCACCACCGAATACTTATACACCTTTATTCCGAAGTGCCAATGACCTATGTTAAACATTATATCGCAAAAATACGCAAAAGTCTATAAAAGTTTGCGAACGCAAAACTAATTTCGCTTGCACGGCTGTTTATCCGCATTCTCATTGTTGCAAGACGATCACCAATTCACCTTTATTTTCTACCAACAAAAAGGGGACCTTCCACCCAGTGGCAGAAAGTCTCCAACAAATTTACACAAGGAAACTATTTATTTCTATCTCTTCAATATTCGGTCGTGAAAGCATCCATGTCATTTTTCCTGCTGTATCACGGAAGAACACCATGTGCCAATGCGAAATGTTTTCATCTTCGTCATACGAAACATTCACGCGATCCAATTGCTCTTCAATTACTGGAACGGGTAGTACAACCAAAGTGTTTTCATCCTTACAGCCATATACGACATACTTTTCTTCACAGTCAGACAATTCGTCAAAAGGACTCGTTCGGTATGCAAACCAATACTTCTCACGTTTACCCTGTGTATACATTTTTGAGGTTGTAATCACATAACCTCTTTTCCCATCAGTAGACCTATAGCTGCTTCGGCCAACTTTCACTAAATCGGTGTTCAGTACTTTTGCTAAACGAACGATGCACTTGTCCGCAAAACGAACCTGTTTGCTCGGCTTATCATCCGATTTCTTTGCTACAACCACCTTCTGAACTACTTCTGTTTCTTGTGGCTCGATTTCTTCATATTTGATTTCCAAAGAATCGCACAGAAGATGTTTCAGCTTATCAAATCTCTTCGCACAGTAATCGGTATAGTATTCTCGTAGGACAGCAAAGTCTTCCGGCTTTTCGTATGGCATATCCATCCATTCGAGATCGTCACTCTCTGTAAAACTGTACTTGCTCTCAACCTCTGAAAGGTCAATGTGTTGCAAGTATTTCTTGTCCTGATAGAAGTTCTTTGCACCTTTACTACGGTTCACATATTCTGGCAAATAGCAAAGATTAGCGATGCAGCTGATTGGCAGACCATCACCATCACAAGCCTCTATCAGTTTTCTCATCTGCTCCTTCGGTGCGATATGCTCGACATCAAAACGGTCAATAGAAAGCTGATCCATGGCAGTGAAGGTTTTAAGATAGATGCAGTTTAGAATGACATATTCTTCGCTTCTCGGATTGGCAATATTCTTCTTCTCGGCGCGAAGCATAGACCGCTCGAAGAAACCATCCAGTGCGACCATCCAGGCACGGCTTGGAATTTCTATCATGTAACGATTAGGTTTGGCTGCACTATGTATTTTCCCAGTACCACCTTCGGACCAATAATTTGTAATGATGTCATACACATAATACTGAACAAGGTTTCTTGCGATTTTCTGCCTTCGTTCCTGCCAAGTGTCGGAGAATTGAGTAAAATCTACTCCGGCATACATTTCCTTAAAGGTTGTGGAAATCATCGAAAGAATCTGGTACTTGGAGTGAAAGATCTTATTTGCGTTACGAGAATTGCCTTTGAATTTTGTAATAACCAAAATGGAATCACGTACAAACTCTATGGATTTGTATAAAGCCGTCTCAAAAGCATTCACATCCAAGGCATATAAATTCTGATACAAGGTTTTTATTCTGTCTGTATCATTGAGACAGGCATTAACCAGTTCAAACGCTAATGGATTTACGGTATCCTCTGCTAAATTTTTATTGAAAGCAAGAATATCATATTTTTCAACAAGGTACTTACTTAGTCCAAAGAGATACTCAAAAGCATTCACTGTTTTCTGTGTACGCATTTCCTCGCGATTGTACCCATGAATCTTGAAATCGTCCTCTTCAAAAGTATCATACTTGCGAACTACGTGTTCTACAATGTCAGCATTTTTTATGGCGAACTTCTGCTTAACAGGCCAAGCAGCCGCATATACCTCATACTGGTCAAGCGGCGTACCTTGCGAATTGATTCTATCAAAAATTTCAGGAAGGTTATTTTCATCTCCAGTATATACAATAACTGGAATAATGGTGCTGGCGATTCTATCATACAAATCCTGACGTTCTTCAAAGAATATTTTAATTACCTCGATAAGCTGCTCAATAGGTTCAAACCCAGCGGAGAACTCATCTGCAATCTGCTTTGCGACAGAGAAGTACTGTAGATTCTTGAAAGTTTTCTGCTCTTTGATGAAAGCAGTCAGAATTCCACGAATTTTGGTATATAGTTCTTTCTCATCGGATTGATGAACCAATTTTAATACACTACAGCAGAATTCATCCGAAATGCTGTCATCATAAAAGAATTCTGTTGGATTTGTCATGTATTTTTTTATACTATTACCACGCTGCAATCCATCTACCAAGATGTATGTACGCTTGTTATCTTCGTATGTTTCATAGAACAGCATCGTACCGACAGGATAGCCTTTAATCAAAGAATCGATAAATTTCTGCTCCTGTGCCTTTTTCCAACGTTTTCCTCTTTGGAACATTGGCACTACGATTCTTTTATTGTCCTTATGCATATCCTGTAAAGCACTCGATAAATCCTGTAGACTCCAGTTTTCGCAAGTGCATCCCGCCATTTCGTATCCCTTCTTTCGTAATCTTTTCTTTCGTTTTAACAGCTAATCTGTATTCTCAACCTTTATATTCAAAACAGTTAATCTGTATTCTCAACCTAATAAAAGTTAATCTGTATACTCAACCTAACCAAATTATGAGATTGGATTTGTTTCCTATAATGTTCAATAAGCAGAACAGCCGTCCGGCATTTGGTTATCAGGATAGTGGAAATCCCTTTATTTATGGGCATTTTCGCCCTTTATTTACTTGTGCGTGACATCAGTACTACCGTCTCCACATGCACGGTCTCACAGAACTGATCGACTGCCGTCATCTTTTCCACCCGGTATCCCGCCATCTGCATCATCTCAAGATCCCGTGCAAGACTGGTCATCTTGCAGGAAATATAAACGATCCTGTCCACTCCATACTCAAGAATCTTAGGCAGTGCTTTCGGATGGATACCATCTCTCGGCGGATCAAGGACGATCACATCCGGCTTCTCCTCGATCTCGTCCAGCACCTTAAATACATCGCCTGCTATGAATTTACAATTAGAAAGTCCATTGCGGAGAGCATTTTCTTTTGCAGCTTCTACTGCCTCCTCGATGATCTCCACACCAATCACTTTCTTTGCAACCGGAGCCAGCACCTGACCGATTGTTCCGGTTCCACTGAACAGATCAAAAACTGTCTTATTCTCAATATCTCCGATGTATTCCCGGACAGTCTCATACAATACCTCTGCTCCCCTGGAATTTGGCTGGAAGAAAGAAAACGGGGTGATCTTAAACTGCAGTCCGAGCAGCTTTTCATAAAAGAAATCCTGACCATAAAGGATTCTTGTCTCATCACTTTTTACAACATCTGAAAGTGAATCATTCAGGATATGAAGGATTCCTACGATCTTTCCTTCCAAAGGAAGCTCCAGTAACTGTTCTTTTAATTCTGTCAGGTCATGCTCTTCCTGCGTAGTCGTTACAAGGTTCACCAGAATCTCTCCGGTCGTATCCCCCCGTCTCAGAAGTAAATGCCGCAGATATCCGGTATGCTGCATTTTCTTATAATAGCTTACATTCCACTTCCTGAAATATGCAAGAACACAGGAAAGGATCTGATTCATATCCCGATGGACCAGTTGGCAGTCTGCTGCTGTCAGGACATCATATGTGCTTCCTTTTTTATGCAGTCCGAGAGAAAGCGGACCGTCCTTATATTCATCTCCAAAAGAAAACTCCATTTTATTACGATAATGAAACTCTTTTGGACTTTCTTTTACACTCTCAAAAATATAATCGCCCTTTACGACAGGATCCATGATCCGATGGATCTGTCCCTCTTTCATCTTTACCTGTTCTTCATAGGACATAGTCTGGTACATGCATCCACCACAGGCCGGGAAAATACTACAGACCGGCTCCCTGGTCTCCAGCGGTGATTTTTCCAGCACTTCCAGAAGTCTTCCTTCTCCATTTCCCCGCTTAAATTTATTGATCATAAAGCGGACTTTCTGACCCGGGATACCATTTTTCACCGTGACATATTTTTCTTCCTCCGGAATATAAATCATTCCCTTATTCGGGAAATCCACTCTCTCGATTATGCCTTCATAGATCTGTCCTTTTTTCATTATTTCCTCCCAACAAACAAAACAGACAGGGTGTACTCCAACCGTCACATCCTGTCTGTATTCTTCTTACTGTGCTATTACCATCCTGAACTTATACCTGATCATCCTCATCGAAATAATCGTCAAAATCGTCATCAAAATCATCTTCAAAATCTTCCAGATAATCCGGTGTCACAAAACGGAATACCGCATATGCAATGGCTGCGATTCCTGCAATCGCACCAATAATTGCAAGTACCCATACAACCGCATTCTTCTGCTTCTCTGCCTCGTTCTTATGCAGGATTTCTTTTAATTTTGATTCAGCGATCATATCCTCTAATTTTTTATTCATATCTGCACATCCTTTCTAACCTCTCACAGGTTACGACTGATTTTTGTATATTATAACACTTAAGCTCTGTTATTACTACCGCTTTCGGAGATTTTTCCTAAAAACTCTGTCCCGGTTCTCACATCATAATCATCTTTTCTGATCGGCTGACAGTCCACAAACCTATGAAATCTTTACCAGTTTTGCGAACTTTGCAAACATCTTCCTGACTCCTGCACTGTCAAAATCCACCGTTACTTCATAATCTCTGCCACCGGACCGAATCTCAAGAACGGTTCCCTCCCCAAACTTCACATGACGCACCCGGTCTCCTTCTGCATAATCAGGACTGCCACCTGATCCTGCTGCAAGCTGGCTGCCTTTTTGAAGAGATGCCAGTCCCTGGCTGCTCTTACCCGAAGAAACTCCGCTGCTTTTTCCTGCCCCGTTGCTATAAGCCGCACCGAAAGCCCTTGCCCGGAATGCTTCTCTTGCATGTGCATATGTATTCTGCTGTACCGGCACTTCCGTCTCTGGTTCAATCCTGCGGCTTCCTGTATCCAGAAGTTCTGCCGGAATTTCCTTAATAAAACGTGAAATCTTATTATACTGGGTCTCGCCTCTGACCATCCTTCTTCTTGCACAGGTAAGCGTCAGCTCCTGCTCTGCTCTTGTAATCCCCACATAACAAAGCCGTCTTTCTTCTTCAAGATCATCTCTGTCGTCTGATGTGATCGTCATATAACTTGGAAACAAGCCATCTTCCATTCCTGCCAGATATACATGAGGGAACTCCAGCCCTTTGGCACTGTGCAGTGTCATAAGGACAACATAATCCTGTTCTTCATCCAGACTGTCAATATCCGCAACCAACGCCACTTCTTCCAGAAAAGCACTCAATGTAGCCGGTTCATCTCTATCTTCTGCTGCCTCTTCGTATGCGGCTGCCTTATTGATCAGTTCATCAATATTTTCCTTTCTCGCCTGTGCATCCTCTTTATCCTCGGAATCCAGACTCTCCATATATCCCGTCTTTTCGATCACTTCCCGCAGCAGATCCGTAATGCTCATCTGTCCGGTAAGCCCTTTAAAATATTCGATCAGAGCTGCAAAAGAATCCAGCTTTGCTGCACTTCTTCCGATTCCAGGGATCAACTCGGGAGCCATCAGCGTCTCATAAAATCCAAGCCCACGTTCTGCAGCAGACTCCTGGATCCGGTTGATCGTAGTCAGACCAATGCCCCTTTTTGGCACATTAATGATTCTTCGTACCGCAATATCATCCATTCCATTATCAATCGTCTTTAAATACGCAAGCAGATCTTTGATCTCCCGGCGGGCATAAAAGTTGACACCGCCCACAATCTTGTACGGGACATTCATCGCAACAAATTTTTCTTCCAAAAGACGGGACTGTGCATTCGTTCTGTAAAGCACCGCGTGGTCATTATATGATGCTCCTGCCCTTACTTCCTTTTTTATATCTTCTGCAATAAAATCCGCCTCATCATATCCTGTATCAAACTGCCTTAAATGAACCAGCTCTCCCTCCCCGTTGGCAGTCCATAAAGTCTTTTCTTTCCTGCCTTTATTATTGGCGATTACCCGGTTCGCTGCATTCAGGATATTGCCCGTGGAGCGGTAATTCTGCTCCAGCTTTATGACACAGGCATCTGAAAATTCATGCTCAAAATCTAGAATATTGCGGATATTCGCTCCACGAAACTTGTAGATCGACTGGTCATCATCTCCCACCACGCACAGATTCCGATACTTTCCGGCAAGCAGTCTTACAAGCTGGAACTGCACTGTATTCGTATCCTGATACTCATCGACCATAATATAGCGAAACCGCTCCTGATAATTCTCCAGCACATCCGGCTGCGTCTGCAGAAGCTGAACCGTCTTCACCAGCAGATCATCAAAATCCAGTGCGTTATTCGCCTTCAGTTGTGCCTCATACTCACGGTATACTTTTGCAATCTTCAGCTTTGCAAAATCTCCTCCTGCATTCAGTTCAAACTCATCTGGAAGGATCAGTTCATTCTTGGCAGAAGAAATCGCCGACATAAGGCTTCTCTCTTTAAAAACCTTTGTATCAATGGCGACCTTTTTACAGACTTCTTTCATCAGAGTCTTCTGATCGTCTGTATCGTAGATCGTAAAACGGTTATCATACCCAAGCCGGTCTATAAATCTTCTTAAAATCCGCACACACATCGAATGAAAAGTGCTTACCCAGATGCTTTCCGAGCCAAAGCCCACCAGGGAATCCACCCTTTCTCTCATCTCTCCTGCTGCCTTGTTCGTAAACGTGATCGCCAGGATATTCCACGGATTCACATTCCGCTCTTCGATCAGATATGCGATCCTGTGCGTCAGTACCCGGGTCTTTCCCGAACCTGCACCCGCCAGGATCAACAGAGGTCCATCTGTATGATATACCGCCTCTCTCTGGGGTTCGTTCAATTTATCATAAATACTCATAAAACTGCTCTCCTATCTACTGATTATGCCTCTGCATACCCATCATTTGTATCTTCCATTATCGAACATACATTCTTGATTGTCAAGTCTATGTTATTCTTAATTTCGTCGAGATCATCCTGTTACTGTTCCTCTGCATTATTCTGAGTTTTTACTTGCCATATAGTTTTAAATACTATATAATGAGTCTGTCGAGGTGATAACATGACTATAGATATGAATGATATGCTTAACAGCATTTTAAATGAACTTTCCCATCTTCAATATGTGCATCCGGGTGACATCCCGAATATTGATCTTTATATGGATCAAGTCACTACTTTTATGGATGAACAGCTCGCTTCTACCAAGCGATATAAAGAGGATAAGATCCTTACCAAGACCATGATCAACAATTATACAAAGAACAATCTTCTTCCGCCGCCTGTGAAGAAGAAGTATTCCCGGGAGCATATGCTGCTTCTCATTTTTATCTACTATTTTAAAAGTATTTTGTCGATCAAAGATATCGAAACGGTACTAAAGCCATTGACGGAAAAATATTTCTCCGGAAATGATACAATGGAACTTTCCTCTATTTATGAAGAACTCTGCCACATGGAAAAAGAACGGCTCGACTCGCTGAAAGACAGCGTATCTTCCGCTTATGATAAGGCAGGAGAAGCTTTTGACCAACTTCCTGACGGAGAAGACAGGGATATTCTCCAGAAGTTTGCTTTTATCTGTAATCTCAGTTTCGACGTATATCTGAAAAAGATGATGATCGAACGGATTATTGATGATATCGCAGCTCCTTCTTCTAAGAATAAGAAGGACTGATATTTAAAAAAAGACACATTCCAATGGTTGCAGCCACAGGTTCGTGTCTTTTGTATTCTGCGTCCGAAGATCCCCGGCCAAAGATCCGCTCATACTTTTCTCCGAACTATCTTTCCACTTTCTATTCTTCTGCAGTTGATGAATCTTCTTCCTTTTCTGTAAGTCCGATTCTCTCAAAGACCATATCATATCCGTCATTTCCGTAGTTCAGTGAACGGTTGACTCTGCTGATCGTTGCTGTAGACGCTCCGGTCTTCTCTGCTATCTCAAGATATGTCTTTTGCTCTCTGAGCATCCTTGCCACTTCAAAACGCTGGGAAAGCGAAAGCAGTTCGTTGATCGTACAGATATCTTCAAAAAAAGTATAACATTCTTCTTTATTTTCAAGGCTTAAAATGGCATTAAAAAGATAATCAACCGCCTCAGTCCTTATTTTCTTGCTCATGAAACCAATCTCCTTTTCACCCTCGTTTAATTACTGTTACATTTTAGCACACTAAATTTGTAAAGTCTACTACTTTATTTTTTCCATTCCTCGACAGTTTCCATCTATATCTTTGATTTTTCCATTGTCCAAACTGACACAAAATGCTATAATACTTCTGTTATTAATTTTGTCATTGACAAGGAGAGGAGTACATAATTAATATGAAGTGTCCATCATGTGGTAAAGAACTTGAGCGTATGAAAAGACAAGTCGGCACAACGGAATCCGGAGATCCGATCTTCAACGAATATGCAGTCTGCCGTGACTGTAAGAAGCAGTGGAATCTCGACAGGCAGCGTGCCAGGAAAATAGCTGCAAAAAAAGAGGCTGAACAGGCAGAAGCAAAGCCAGTCGATAAAGCTGAAAGCAAAGTCGCTGTCAGACCTGCTGAATCATCCGTATCCAAGAAGGGTGCAGCAGAAGAAAGCCCGGCTGCCAAAAAGCCTCCAGTCAAAAGATCTGCTGCCGGCTCTGACGCTGAAAAAGTAAAGGAAACCGAAAAGAAAGCCGGAGCAAAACCTGCGAAAAGACGCAGACTGACAGACGCAGAAGGAAAACCTGTACGTCCGAAGGCTTCAAGACCGATCAGTAATGATGAAACTGCTGAAATTTCCGAGAAACCGGAAAAAAGACCAGTCAAAAAGAAAGTCAGACCTGCTTCTACAGAAGAACCGCTTTCCACAAAGACGCCAGGGGAGAAAAAGGCGTCCGCAAAGAAACCGGTCAAGAAGCGTCATCCTGAAGAAGCTTCTGATACTAATAAAGCTTCTGATGAGCAGAAATATGGAAATATTCCTGCAGAGCAGGTTCGTACAAAGCGTGAAAAGGCAGTACGCAAAGGATATGAAGAGATGCTTGCGACAGATCCTGACAGCAAATTTGCCAAAAAGAAGAAAAAGGACGAAGATCCTGATGAGAAGAAAGTAAAAGATACAAAGAAAAAAGAGCAGTACGACGATGAGTATGATGATGATGAGTACGAATATGATGATGTACCAAGATTCAGACCTGCCCGTATCATCCTTGGTATCCTCTCACTTCTCGGTTTCGGATATCTGATGTACAGAGGATTTACACTTGGACTGAGCAGCACCTCTTCAGACGGTTCTGCTACTTCCGGTATGGTTTATGTGATTCTGGCACTCTGCATGCTGGTTTCAGCTCTGCTGTATTTCATCATGGTGAATCGTTATACGATCTTTGCATTCCTTGCACCAATGCTGTTCTATCTGGCAAGTGCCGGATTTGCATTCCTGAAACGCGGAAGCGAACTGGAACTGCTGATTGTTGCCGGTGTAAGTGCTGCTTTCGCAGTCATCTCACTGATTCTTGGTATTGCCTCCAGAGGCGGAGATTATTACTATGAAGATGACGACGAGGACGAGGATTATGAAGATCCTTTCGAAGACGAACATGATAACTGATCTTACTCAGATCGTTGAGTTCAAATAAATTACAGAATGATGATCGGGGAATATCCCCGACAAAAATCCATCAATCCGGCAGATAGTCCGATTGATGGATTTTTTATATGAGAGAGCTTTTTATATGAAAGATTTTTTTATCAGATCCATCAACATGATAATCGCTCCCCCGTTCTTTCATTTTTTATCTTCCAGCACTGAGGATCTGCCCCGTAAAAATCACCATTCGTTCCATTTGCTACTGCCGGACAACCTCTGCACCACGCTTTCAGCTCGCATTTACTACATTTTATAAATCGGTCATATTCTCTGTATTTTTCCATCTGACAGACCCATACATCCGCCAGTCTGTCCTCAAATATATTGGCAATCCTGCTGTCCGTCACTCTCCGGCACGCCATCACGTCTCCATTGGATGCATTTCTGAACATCAGACGTACAAATGGACCTACAAAAAATATTTGCAGTAAAAGTGCTGTCGGGAAACATAACCATGCAGAATACCATCATTGCGGTAAATACAATACTTTGAATTTTAGTTTTTGGCATTTTCTTCTCTCCTTTACTTGTATGAATAGCCTGGAATATCTTATATATCAAAAAAGTACGCTTTCCTGACATAACCTGACGGCAGAGGAACGGCGACTCATATTCAATGCCTTGCTCTCTTTAAGAAACAAGCTGATAGCACAGGGCAGATACACGGACGCTGTTGACGAGCTTATGATAAAAATCCGAAAATAGCACCATAACGCCGCAATACGCAAAATTGATGGGCAAGGTACAAACACCCTGCCCATCAAAGTATAGGCTCTAAAAAAATGGCTTAAATAAAGGCTTTTTCAGTCTTAAAATGTCCACATTGCAAGGCGAGGGCGAAGATACTTTTTAACGGTATCTTCGCCCTTTGTTCGTCCATATGAATGTAACGGTTTTCGTTCTCAAATTCTTTGTCATATGCGGCTTTTTAAGGCTTGTTTTTCGAAATGTAATGGTTTTATACTTTTATCTTGTTTTGAACACATAATGGCGTTACAGAACCTAAAACATAGAAATAGCGGGACAGATTACTGCCCCGCTAAGTTGGATTATCTATTTACCTTTTTCTTTCTTCCGTAAACTGTTACAGCCACTAAGCCGCTGCAAGATGCAAGCAGTAAAGCAATCCAAAGTGCCATATGGCTGTTGTCTCCGGTCTGAGGACTTGTTGCACCGGTATTCGGATTTGTTTCTGCCGGTTTAGTAGGTTCATTCGGTTTTGTCGGATTAGCAGGCTCACTCGGATTTGTAGGCTCGGTAGGTTTCACGGACGCTGCCTTGATTTCAAATTCCGTAGTTGCCGTTCCGTTGGTAGAAACTACCGACAGGGTGTGCTTGCCTACAGAAAGGGTTTCAAGGTATGCAGCCTTCAGTGTAACCACTGTGCTGCCTTCCTTAACTTCGTAGTTTTCGGCGGTGATTTCCGCATTGTCAACCAGAACCTTCAGGAAGTTTGCATATTCAGCGTTGGACTTGAACTTCAAACCATCTGCAGAGCCCTTCGTCCATACGCCGTTTGTGCCTTCAATGATGGAAGGCAGAGCAGGGATTCTGCCCGCACCAAGCTTCCAAGCTGTAAGGTCGGTGATTTCCTTAGTGCAGTCTTCATCCTCATAGAACTTACCACATCTGCATTCGTAGTAATCCTTTACGCCGTCTGCTTCGGTCGTTGCAGGAGTACCCTTTTGAAGTTCTCCCTTATGAGTATGTGTAAGCTGTGCTTCTGCTACATAACCGCAAACTACACAATGCTTATCTGTTTCCTCTGTTGCTGTTTCAACATTCCAAGTATGAGTTTCGCCTGTGTCTTTCTCGCTGCATACCATGCAAACATGATAATGCTTATCTGCATCTGCGTTTTCTTTCTTATAATCTGTTGAATAGCTGTGTCCTAACGGTTCAATAGTTACAGGTGTTATAACATTGGAACAGATTTTACAGGTCAAAGTTTTACTGCCGCTTGTTGTGCAGGTAGCAGGGGTAATCACTTTTTCTTCATAATCATGGCTGCAAATTCTCGCCTTGCAGATGATTTCTATATTAGCAGACACATTCGGGATTGTAATTGTCACTGTCTTAGCCGTTTCGTCATAGCTGGATGTGGCATTGGAAACAATCGTTCCGTTTTCGTAGCGAACATGATATTCATCGAAAGTAGATACAAGGTACTCGTTGGAAGTAGCCGTCAGCAACACGGTGTATGTTGCGCCATTAGCTACATTTGTCGTAGTTTGCTGGTTTGCAGAAAAACCATTGATATCATAAAGCTTAACTGTGTAATATACCGGCTTATATTCCCAATGTGCTTTCAGCGTAATATCGCCGGTCGTGCCCGCAGGAACAGCAGTTATATAGTTTGTTCCATCGCCAAGCGTCCAACCAAGAAAAGCATAATCTGCCTTAACGGGAGCTTTCAGTTCAGGAATACCGACAGACGAGTTATAGGAAACAGGATTTGCCTCGTTATTTGTTCCACCATCTAACTCATATGTTACGGTATAGTCCTGCTCGCCTACAGCATATGGGAAATCTGTGATACCGCTGTTTACAATCGCTTTGTTGGGTGCCAAAAGGTTGGCGGATGGTGAATGCTCAAAGTTACCACTATTGATAATGATACCGGTAGCACCATCAGGGAACAGCTTCTCCGCAGTAGAAGTATTGTTCGGGTCATAGACTGCACAGCTATAATTACCGCCGTTGATAGTCACCGTTCCCGTGGCAGAGGGGGTTACCGCATAGCCATAGATTGCAAATCCTGCTGTCAGACCATCAACGGAACCAAGCACTTCGGCATCTGTAATTGTAATCTTGCCGCTGCCTTCATTTTTGATGGCAGGTGCACCGAAAAACTCTGCATTACTTGTAATGTTATTGATTGTTCCGCTGTTTTGTAATGCACCCTCTTGGAAAATAGAAGGGTTATAAGTATAACTTCCGCCGCTGATTTCTTTAATCAAGCCTTCATTCTGAATAGATGCTCCCTCAGACACGATGGTGCAGTTCTTAATGATATCTATTGTGCCATCGTTCCTTAGTCCGATTCCATTTTTGGTGATACTGACATTGGACACTTCGGATATGTGTGCTAAACTGTTGACAATTCCTCCCCCGTCTAATGTACAGTTTGAAATTTTTGCTGTCGCACAATCGAGATAGATGCCATTGGATGAGCCGGCAAGGTCATAAATGTCTGTCCGGCTAATATCCAATGAACCAAGCGGATTTTCTCCAAACATACTGACAGCAGCATAGGAACTGTCACAGATATTGTGCAATTTCGAGTCAGTGATTTTCACTTCTTGTGCGCCGGTATCCCCGTTTATAAAAACTAAATAGGTTGCAGTTCCGTTTCCGTCTATATCACAGTTGCGAATTTCTACAGCCTCCGAACTATAACCCCAAATCACCTTATTTGCTGAACTTTCTAACTTTACCTTTCCGTTTTCAAGCAACAGGCTGGCACCATCCCGAACCAAAAGATACTCGTTTGAAAAAGTAAGCGTGTGACCGTTTAAACACAGTTCAACAGTTGCATTTTCTGCAACATCAAGATACCATGAGCCTGAGTAGTCCAAATCTTCTGACAGATAATATTTACCGGAATTTAACCTGTCGTAGTGTGTTGTCAGGTATTCGGAAGTTAATTCGATATACCCCTCATGACTGCCGTGGGTGCATACGCCCGTGTACTCTGCTTGGCTATCCATAGCCATTGCTGCCGTTGGAATTAAACCAACCACCATTACAAAAGCGAGAAGCATCGTAAGCAGTCGCTTTGCCTTTCCTTTTGTCTTCATAATAAAAGACCTCCTTCAAATTTTATCTAAAACTCGAAGAAGGTCAGTTTTTTATTTTCTTTATTCTCCGAGAATTAGCCTTTGTTGTCCTCTGAGGTGTTTAGGCATACAATAGTCCTTATAAAGTTTACCATACTGAAACGCAGATTTCAATATTTTCTTTGCAAATTCTGTGTTTACGGTATTGACTTTTTCGACGATTTGTGGTAATAGCACTTGGCAAACGAACATTCGTTCTGCATAATAATACCGTGACAGTTTAACCGTCACGGACAATTTAATATTGATGTAAGATTGAGATTTGCGGCAAAAGCCGCCCAATGCCTGCGGTATGCTAAGAGAAAATACCGTCACCGCCACTCTATGCTTTTTGGAACTGTCATCGAGTGAGTGGGTGCAAAACAGTCCCGTCTTTGAATTTCAAAACCGTTACATAGAACATCATTTTGAAGCGAGAGCAATGCTCCCGCCGATTCTTGATGTCTATGTAGCGGCTTTTTTGTTTTGCTTTTTCAAAAATGACTTTGCTGAAAAGCATAAAAAGTTCCCAATTAAATAGTGGACAGAAAAATAAATTGTCCAAGCTCCGAAAAAAGTCAGCAATTAACAATGGGGAAAAAAATTTTTGAAGAAATATTCAAAAAAGGTAATATTTTACCCCTTCTCGCTGGCTATTTATTGAGGGGGTATGAAAAGCCGCTTTACTTAACAACTGAATGACCGTCCGAATGGGATATGATTTTGCGATGATATGAGCAAGGTAACGCCGCTGAAAAAGCAGGGGCAGACATACAAAAACGACATTCGGGTAGAACGGCAAAAGCTGAGCCAAATTGACACAAAAGTGATGTCACGAAAGATTATTGAGCCAAAATGACATCGCAGTTCTCCTATGTGCAGAGGGCAAGGGTTGTTCCGCCATTGCAACTGCATTATGGAAGGACATGATTTTGACGCCCTCCGCTTACAAGCAGTCAAAAGGAATCGGCGTAGCAAGAGTATCCGAGGATTCCTGCTGCTGGGAGCCGTCTGCGGTCGGTGCAATTCTTGACAATTCCGCTTATGTAGGTGCAACCGAGGGGCTGAAATCCCTGCGGGTAAGCTTCAAAAGCAAAAAGCGAGTGCCGGCACCAAAGGAACACCGTGTTGTTGTAGAGGACACTCACGAGCCGATTATTGACCGTCTTGTATGGGAAAAGGTGCAGACACTCAGGCAAAACAAACGCCGCCCAACCAAAACGGGAGCAACCAGTATCTTTTCGGGACTGCTTTGCTGTGCGGACTGCGGCTCTAAAATGAATTTATGTGTATCCAACGGATATCATTTCTTCCGTTGCGGCGGATACAAACGCAACAGCCGCACCAAGGAGTGCACGATACACTATATCCGTGAATCGGTTTTGGAGCAGTTGGTATTAAAGCAGTTACAGCATTTTCTGTCCTATATGTGCCAGTTTGAAAGAGCGTTTGTCAAAAGGCTGATTGACAGCAGCATAGCCGACAAGGAATACGAACTGTATCAAAAACAAAAACAGCTTGAGAAATGCGAAAAACGAGCAAAAGAAATAGACCGTTACTTCCGTAAAACCTATGAGGACAATGTATGCGGCAAGATTACCGACGAACAGTATTTCAAGTTGACCGAAGGCTATGAAGCGGAACAGGCTGAAATAGCAAAGGAAACCGAAAGGCTGATCGCCGAGATAAACGAAACCGATACCGCCGTAGGCAATGTGGAAAAGCTGATTGCCGTTACCCGCAGTTACACCCGAATCGACAAGCTGACGCCCGAAATTCTCAATGCCTTTATTGACAGAATCGAGATACACGAAAAGGTCAAAACGGCAGGAAAATCCTTTCCTGCCGCCTTACATCAAAATTTTGTCCCTATCTGGTATAAATCATGAGCCGCAATAATATTTAATGTCGTTATTATTTCGCTATTTCATTTTTACACGATGCTTATTGTATCACATTTTTTTCTGAAATGTAAGCAAAATTTTACTCTGCATCAAAATCTGCTTCAAATACACCTTCCGGTGCTTTCATAGTCAGAATTCCAAGATTAAACTCTTCATCTTTCACCGTAATATGGTATTCAAAAACTACATCATCCTCAAATTTTGACAGCAGAAGATACTCTCCATTTTCTTTTCCTTCGATCTGGTCGCAAATATCATTATATACCTTTGCTCCTGAAATCTCTCTTGGATAGCCGGAAGCTTTTATTTTCTGCTCGATGATCTGATATAACTCGTCCATTTTTCATCCTCGTCTTTCTTCTTAAGGTCAGCCTGCTTCTTTCACTGCCTTTGATATATTATTTTTATGATGCCAGGGTCAAAAGGTCTAAGCCCACATGAGCTTGCTCATATCGGGGCGGATTGTGGGAGTGCGTAGCACGGAGCAATCCGTAGGCATCAAAGTCGGGGGCTTTTGACCCCGACATCTTTTTATTTTGCCCGGATCATCTGTACTACTGCCACTACAATCACGATCACCATCGCACCCAGCATGATATACATAGGCCAGACAGGGAATCTCGTTACCAGGCTGCTGACTCCTACATCGATAAATAATCCCGTAGTAAGAATCTTTATTGCTCCCAGCATTACCAGTGCTATTTTATACAGCCTTTCTTTATTCTCCTCTGTGACAGCTACCGGGAAGTTCCATATAGACGGAACTTTTTCAATCAGAGAGAGCAAAAGCAAAATGACTGCTGCCACAATCACCTCAATCCAAAGAATTCCTTTGCCACCATAACTATCTGCTATTCCTGCAGCGTTAAAATGAGTCGGAACTGTTCCGGGGATCCTGCTCCAGATACATACAAGAACAATAACATATGCAAGTAACATACATGAACTGACTAAATTTGAAATTCTGCGGATCATCTTCATAGAACTCCCTCCTTTTAGGGATACTATAGCACCAGTATTTTCTTTTTACAAGTATCCGCAAACAAGATTATATCCTGGTTGAATCCTGTGTTCCCCAAATCCCTCTTGCAACTACTGACACTGCACCAAATAATACACCCGCTACCGGCCACAGAATCCAGGTATAATCCCACCGCACACTCAGGAAACTCCATCCAAGATAGATTGCTGTAGCAATACACCAATAAGCAGTTGAATAGATTTCAAACTTTTTCTTTACAGCCTTTTCCTTTTGGGAATATTCTCCCTCCTGAAGCAACATATCGTAACTTCCATTGATCGTACTGACACGTACAATTAAAAATACCCCCACTGCAACAAGCAAAAGGAGAATTGACACATCACCTGTAATCATATACTCCGGTTGTTCCATCGCAATTCCGATCAAAAGAGGAATAACCGCCAGAATGCAGAAAACAACTCCCAGGATAATCCCTCTTGTATAAGTACCTTCATAATCCTGCTTCTTTTCTTTTACCAATCCTTTTACTCCATAAGCAGTTTCAATCAGTTCCTTTTTCAGATACTCATATGCTTTTCCGCGAATCCCATAAGAAATAAAAATAGCAACTGCAAGGGAAACCATCACCAGTACCACCGAAACTCCAATCCCCACCGCAGTATTTTCACTCAGATTTCCACCCGTTGCACTGGAAAGACCTGTCAGAAAAATGAGCAGTGACGGACTCATGATGCAAAGAGCAACTGCCCCTGCCAGTATGACTGCATTTTTTCTCTTCCATTCCAGAAAATGATTTGCCTCTTCCATAGATACATTCCTGTAGACTGTATCTTCTGTCCTATAGTCTGATATTTTCTCAACCTCTTCTTTTCCCATTTCATCCTTTAACAGATAATCTGTACTGACCTCAAAAATTTCTGCCATGCGGAGTAATTTCTGCAAATCCGGTACAGACGATGCACTCTCCCATTTAGAAACAGCCTGCCGTGATACAGACAGCTTTTCTGCCAGTTCTTCCTGTGACCATCCATTTTTCTTTCGCTCTTCTGCGATTTTTTTCCGATAAGATCATATCCATTTTCCTCCTCTTTTCAGGTTTTCATCTATATTTTATGATCTGATGCCAGGGTCAAAAGGTCTAAGTCCACATGAGCTTGCTCATAGGTGGGTGAAAGACCTTAGGATCCGCTCCGATATGAGCATAAAAGTGGGATGATAATCCCACGATATGCGAATATTGGGTAGGATTGTGGGAGTGCGTAGCACGGAGCAATCCGTAGGCATCAAAGTCGGGGGCTTTTGACCCCGACATCATGATCTTATTGTATCGGATTTTCCAGTTGCAGACTACCAAATCAGGCTGAAATTCTGTCAACCAGCAGTTGCAACTGCATAAATAATCCCTGAAGTGCTGCTATCAGTGCATCGAAAAGAATGTTTCCAATCGCAATATACCCACGGTTGACGGGTGCAACAATATTTTTATACAAACTCTTGACTTTTTTTATGAAAAGAAGGCAAACCAAATGAACAAAAAAAGCGAAAATTACTGGCTTTTAGACGCAGTCTGATGAATCCTCTAGTTCTTCCGGATTTCTTTTGCAGCCTCAACCATATTTCTAAGACTTGCATCCGTTTCCGGAACACCTCTTGTCTTTAATCCACAGTCCGGGTTTACCCATAATTTTTCACGACTGATCTTAGTAAGCATAACTTTCAGTGCCAACACAATTTCTTCAACTGATGGTACTCTAGGAGAATGAATATCATAAACTCCAGGACCAACTTCTGTCTCAAAATGATTTTCTCTCAGCGAATCCAGAATCTGCAGATCTGAACGAGATGCTTCAAATGTAATCACATCTGCATCCATATCATCAATGGCTGGGATAATATCTGTAAATTCACTGTAACACATATGCGTATGAATCTGTGTATCTGCTTTCACTCCACTATGTGTCAGACGGAAAGCCGGGATTGCAAAATCCAGATATTCTGTATACCAGTTTGATCTTCTGAGCGGCAGTTTTTCTCTCAAGGCAGCTTCGTCGATCTGTATCATCCGGATTCCATTTGCTTCAAGATCCAGTACTTCATCTCTGATTGCAAGTGCAATCTGCGAGATGGATTCCTTAATGGAAATGTCTTCTCTTGGGAATGACCAGTTCAATATCGTAACCGGGCCTGTCAGCATTCCTTTCATGATCTTATTCGTAAGTGACTGTGCATATACGGACCAATCTACCGTAATCGACTTTTCACGATATACATCGCCCCAGATGATCGGTGGTTTTACGCATCTGGTTCCGTAAGACTGTACCCAGGCTTTTTCTGTAAAAAGGAATCCTCCCAGTGCTTCGCCAAAATACTCCACCATATCATTTCTTTCATATTCTCCGTGTACCAGTACATCAAGTCCGATTTCTTCCTGCCATGCCACACATTCCGCGATCTTCTTCTTGTTGAAATCCACATATTCCTGTCTGGTAATCTCTCCCTTTCTAAAGGCAGACCGGTTTGCCTTTACATCTTTCGTCTGTGGGAAAGATCCAATCGTCGTTGTCGGGAGCTCCGGAAGTCCAAAAGCCTCTTTCTGCAGTTTCTGACGTTCACTTCTCTTTGGCTCTCTGATATAATCCGCTTCCGTTACATGTGATAGTCTGTTTTTCACTGCAACATTTTCACATTTTCTGTCTGCCGCAAAAAGATCATGGTTTTTCTTGTAAGCTTCTCTATCGAAATATTTCTTATCTTCCGCAAGATCACCCAGTTCCTTAAGTTCTGTCAATTTTTCCTCAGCAAAAGCAAAATAAGCTAGATATTCTTTGGAAAGCTTTGTCTCATGCTTTAATGTATATGGTACGTGAAGCAGTGAACAGGAAGTAGATAATACCGTCTGGATTTCTTTTTCCTGTAATTTTTCTAAGATCTTTAAAGTTTTTTCATAATGATTTTTCCAGATATTTTTTCCATTAACAAGTCCCGCAAAAAGTTTCTTTTCCTTTGGAAACCCATATGATTCAATTAATTGAAGTGTCTCTTTCCCTTCCAGAAAATCAAGACCGATTCCATCAAACGGCATCTCAATCAGATCCTGGTAAATATCTCTTACATCCCCGAAATATGTCTGTAAAAGTACCTTACAATCTTTTACTGCTGTCAGAATCGCATCATAAAGTCTGTGGAAAAGTTCGATGTCTTCTTTTTCCATATCCTGCACCAGTGCCGGTTCATCAAACTGGATCCATGCGATCTGCTCTTTTTCACACTTCTCGATCAGATCTTTATATGCATTTACAATCTCATCCACATAATCTGCTGCTGTCTTATTTCCTGTACATCTGCAAAGCTTTAATATGGTATATGCCCCGGTTACAACCGGTTTTGTCTCTATTCCAAGGCTCTTTGCTTCCGCATATTCTGACCATAATTTATCTCCCGAAATTTTGATCTCTGTATCATCTTCCAGTTCCGGAACAATGTAATGATAATTCGTATTGAACCATTTTTTCATGGCAAGTGCCTTTACATCCCCAAAAGTTCCCTGATACCCACGAGCCATTGCAAAATATGTATCCAGTTCTGACAGATTCAGTTCTTTATATCGTTTTGGAACAATGCCAAGCAGTGCCGCCGTATCCAATACCATATCATAAAATGAAAAATCATTACTTGAAATATAAGTAATCCCTGCATTCTTCTGTGTCAACCAGTGTGTCTTCCTCAGTTCCTGTGCTTTCTGCAATAATTCTCCGGCTTCTATTTCCTTCTTAAAGTACTTCTCAGAAGCAAATTTTAATTCTCTTAATGTACCGATTCTTGGAAAACCTATTACTGATGTCTGCATAAATCATTACCTCCAAATTTGTTATCTATTTTATGGAAGTCATTATAGTTCTGTCTGTGCAATTTGTATAATACATAAAAGAACATGTTAACTATAGTTTCAAGTTATAGCAAACGCCCTATCATATTCCCGCAAAGATATTCTTCAGTCTGGATACCTGATAAACCCATTTAAAACTTCTCGCTCAGTTTTTCGGAACAAAACAATTTGGACAAATTAAAAGCCTGCCTGAGATTTCACCTGTTCCGTTTCTCCTGCATACTTTAAATGAGAATCTAATCTTATCTGGGAGGACTTATGAAAAAGAAATTGATATCCATACTTCTCACTTCTGTCATGACTGTCGGGCTGTTGTCTGCCTGCGGTTCTGCTCACACTGATGACAACACTAAAAATTCTAAAACAAACACAACAGAAACTGTCTCTGACATATCCAGGACAGATTCCGGTTCTGCTCCCGTCTCTGTGACATTGAATGAAGTGGCTCATTCTATTTTCTACGCTCCGATGTACGCTGCGATTGAAAATGGGTACTTTGACGAGGAAGGAATTGATCTCACGCTCGTTACCGGTTTTGGGGCAGACAAAACTATGACTGCTGTTATTTCCGGTGAAGCAGATATTGGTTTCATGGGATCTGAATCTTCTATTTATACGTACAATGAAGGTGCCAATGATTATGTTATCAACTTTGCACAGCTAACCCAGCGTGCCGGAAACTTTCTTGTTGCAAGAGAAGAAATGAAGGACTTTAAATGGACTGATCTGAAAGGCAAGGATGTTCTTGGCGGTCGAAAAGGTGGTATGCCGGAAATGGTATTTGAGTATATCTTAAAACAGAATGGCATCGACCCACGGACGGATCTGAACATCAACCAGGGCATCGACTTTGGTTCAACTGCTGCTGCATTTTCAGAAGGCAGTGGAGACTTTACAGTAGAATTTGAGCCAAGTGCCACCGCCCTTGAAAGTGAGGGAAAAGGGCATGTCGTAGCATCACTCGGTACGGACAGTGGCTATGTACCGTACACTGCATACAGTGCCAAAAAGAGTTATCTTGACAAAAACCCTGATGTCATCCAGTCTTTTACCAATGCATTGCAGAAAGGTATGGATTTTGTTCAGAATCACACCCCTGAAGAAATCGCCGCTGTCATCGCTCCACAATTTCCTGAAACAGATCTAAATACGATCACAACCATTGTCACCCGCTATTATGATCAGAAGACCTGGAAAGAAGACCTGATTTTCGAAAAAGACAGCTTTGAACTTCTCCAGGATATTCTTGAAAGTGCCGGTGAACTGGATTCCCGCACTCCGTATGAATCTCTTGTCACTACAGAATTTGCAAAAGAAGCTTTAAAGAAATAAAAAAGTAATCAGTTTTTTCAAACCACTTCTTTATGCGTCAACTCTCTTGATATGATGTCGGGGTCAAAAGCCCCCGACTTTGATGCCTACGGATTGCTCCGTGCTACGCACTCCCACAATCCTACCCAATATTCGCATATCGTGGGATTATCATCCCACTTTTATGCTCATATCGGGGCGGGTCCTAAGGTCTTTCACCCACCTATGAGCAAGCTCATGTGGGCTTAGACCTTTTGATCCTGGCATCTTGATATGTTATAATGAAAAAGAAACGTTATGAAAGGAGATCCTGCCACTTATGATCGACAAAAAACTGATTCCCTACAGCGGATTAAAAAAAGAACCCTTTTCAGGGTCTCATCATGGAATGCGGTATTTCTTTCAGGGAGATGACGGAAAAAGACCTTCCGGATATGTATGAGCTGTATGCGGACCCTGCTGTGGCAAGGTGGACTGAGCCATTATATGCTTATGAGGAGGAGCTGGAATTTACAAGGGCATATATCGACAATATGTACACCTTTTACGGGTATGGTCTGTGGCTTGTATTTGACAGAACCTCGGGAGAGCTTATAGGGCGTGCCGGAATAAGCCGGAGAGTTATAGATGACAATGAATGCTGTGAGCTTGGCTATATCATAAAGGGAAGCCGCCAGAGACAGGGGCTTGGGTATGAGGTGGGCAGCGAAATAGTAAAATATGCGCGGGATACGCTTGGAATAGCTGAGCTATGGCTGTGTACAGAGGAAAAAAACACTGCCTCCATAGCGCTCGCAGGTAAGCTTGGCTTTACGTTGTATGGAAGCAGTGTGTATGATTCCGGAAACAAGGGAGTACAGCAGTGTTATCTGTACAAAAAAGAGCTGTAATATACACCTAAGTGCATAAAAATACACAGTAATATATGT
>ERZ857840.312-NODE-312-length-78125-cov-4.673370_pt1 | contig 78125 bp, 60 predicted proteins | sample MGYA00519760_ERZ857840 | MGnify/ENA primary metagenome ERZ857840 (study PRJEB31778, sample SAMEA3449371) | human gut metagenome | biome: human gut; feature: human-associated habitat; material: faeces | place: United Kingdom | collected 2010/2012 ... | reverse complement strand
GAGCGCCACCTTGCCAAGGTGGAGGTAGCGGGTTCGAACCCCGTAATCCGCTCCAGAAATCCGAAAGTCATGACTTTCGGATTTTTTGTTTGTTACGTTAAGCAAACTGTAGGTTCTGTCCGCCCGGCGATGTCTTGACTGCCCGTGTTTCGAATAAAGTGTACGTGCTCGTCCGTGTTGCGGGGTATTGTTTTTTTGCTTTTGACGCACATGCGGCGAAAAAACGTTGAATATACAAAAAAACGAAAATCGCTATTGACACGCGAATGTTTTTGTACTATTATATATCTGTTATCGATAAATGAACCGCGCCAGTTCGGACTGCGTATGTGCAGGGCGTCAATATACACGATATTATGCCTCGGAGGTCTTTCATGAAAAGATTTTTGTATCTTATCCTCGCTTTTATGCTTACGGCACCGCTGTTCACGTTTGTTGCATCGGCGCGCGACGAAGCGTTGCCGAAGGACTATTCGTCATTTCGGGTGGACCCGTCGTCGGTAGGTTCAAAAGGAATTTCGCCAATGAGCGGCGCTTTCATCTCTCCATGGCTTTATAACGGATTTACCGATGCGGAATGGGAACAGGAAATCTCCGAATGGAAGCTCCTCGGCATAGAATATATAGTCATGGCTGACGTAGCGACCGTCAATATTGACGATGATTACTCAATAAAAGCCGCGTTTCCGACAAAGCTTGAAGGTGCGACTCAGACAAGCGATTCCGTCACGAAAATCTTCGAAAAATGCAGCGCGAATGATATAAAGGTGATAATAGGTACCGGCAACACCTCCGGCGGCTGGGGGTATATCGACGTGACGAGTCCTGCAAACGTCGAAACTTTCAAAAAAGTCTGTGCCCGCTTTGCCGATATTGCCGAGGATATTTACGGTATATATCATGATAAATACAAAGACTCGTTTGCCGGATTCTATTTTGCGCCGGAGCTTTTCAACTCCTCACAGGTGGACAACGAAAAAAAACGCAAGCGCTACGTTGACGGGCTGACAACAGGCATGAACGTGCTTCTTGACCGTCTTACCGCAATTGACCCCGGAATTCCGTTCTTTATGTCTCCATATGTCAACCTTTTCGGCGGAAGTTGGGTCAGCAAGAATTACGACAATCTTTCGACGTTCTGGAAGGAATTCTTCGAAATAGGACATTTCCGCGACGGCGACGTGCTTATTCCGCAGGACAGCTGCGGCGCGGGAGGGTGCGATACGGCTCATCTTGAGGATATGACGAAGGCATACCGCAACGCCGTTGATAACTGCGGCAAGGATATAAAACTGTGGTCGAACTGCGAAATATTCATTCAGCCCAAGGATCTGAACGAAAACGGCTTTACAACGTGGTCGACTATGCCCATCGGCGATATGATCGAGCATTTCTATATCGTTTCCAAATACGTTGACCGCATTTTCACCTTTGCCTATCCGCACTACATCGGAACGGTCACGACGGTTGACGGCTACTATAACACATATGTCGATTATCTGAAAACAGGTGTGCTTGACAGCGAACCTCCGAAGGCTCCGGATACATTCCGCACGATGTTCAACAATGCCGGCGGCACGATCTGTCTGAATGTTTACTGGTCGGGAATGTACGATAATTACGGCATCCACCGTATAAATATCTATAAAAACGGCGAGTTTTTCACCTTCCGCGTACCTGACCGCAAGAACTACGCGAGTGCGCGCAGCAGCTACCCCAACAATTTCTACGACCTGACATACACAAAAGACACAACGGAAACCGTGACGTACGAGTTTGAACCCATCGACTGTGCCGGCAATGTCGGAGAAAGAACGACGCTGGTAGTCGAGCCGGGCAGCGTGCCCAACGGCGTAAAGCTTGGCTCACCTTATAAGGGACCGAAAGAGCCGGAGCCGGAGAAATCCGAAGCTCCCTCCGAGGAGGAAAGCGAGTCTTCCGAATCCGCCGTGACGAGCGAAGCCGTTTCACAGCCGGAGACAGAGCCGTCAGCAAGCCGCAGAGGACTTGTCATCGGTATATGCTGCGGTGCGGCTGCCGTTGCCGCCGTTATTGCCGTATGTTTTGCGGCAGGTCGCAGAAAAAAGAAGTAAAACTTTTGGAGGAGCATTATGAAAAACACCGTAATCAAGCCAATAACCGGAACATGGTTTTCGATATATTGGCATGACAAGCGTCATTATTATTGGAATTCCGCCTGCATGAGTTACACCCCCGAGCAGTGGGACGCGCTCATTGCCGACCTGAAAACTGCAGGGTTGGAATACATCGTTATGTGTAACTGCGTTTCCGAGCATGACGGACTTGCGTCCTTCCCGTCGAAGTATTATACTATGGCAAAAATGGCGACAGCCGACCCGTTGGAGCAGGTGCTTTCTGCCTGCGACAGGCTGGATATGAAGGTGTTTATTTCCAACGATTATGTCAGGGACGGCGGAGAGGGGCTTCTGGTTCCCGAAAACATCAGGCTCCGCAACGAGCTTATGCTGGAGCTTGTCGAAAGATACGGACACCATAAGTCGTTCTACGGCTGGTATTGGGCAAACGAATCTTATATCAGCCCGTATTTCAGCGATGAATTCATCGAATATATTAACATTTCCTCAAAGCGCGGACGCGAGCTTATGCCCGACGCCAAGATACTTACCGCACCGTACGGTACAAGCAGCGCCGTTTGCGATGATAAATTCTGCGCCCAGCTTGACAAGCTCGACGTTGACATAATCGCATATCAGGATACCGTCGGATGCTATGCCACCGATGTGGCAGGCTCGGAAAGAGCTTTCGAACAGCTCCGCAAGGCGCATGACAGAGTGCCTCGCGTGAGTCTCTGGGCTGATGTTGAAACCTTCACATGGGAGGGGCATCCCAATGACCAGAAAACACCGCTCATCCCTGCCGAATTCTCACGTCTTGAATCCCAGCTCAAAGCCGTTTCACCTTACGTCGACAGAACTCTTGTCTTTATCTTCGAGGGTCTGTTCTCCAATCCGGAATCCATCGCATACACCGGATATAAGGAAGCGGGAAGGTATTGGAACGAATATATGAGCTGGCTTAAAAAAAACAAATAAAAAACGGAGACACATTATGAAAAAGTCATTTTCACTCATTCTCGCGTCGTTGCTGCTCGCTGTTTCGTTTGCGTCCTGCGGCGATACAGCCGACACAAGCTCAGCTCCCGATACGCAGAGCACCGTAAGCGGTACGACAGTATCCGATGAGGCATCGGAGCAGGTTTCTGAAGAAGAGAAGTTCAGAATTGAACGTCAGGATTTTCAGGGAAAGGAGTTTATTGTTTACAGCACCGATGATACCGATAACTTCATGTCGGAGATCATGCCGAACGACCTTTCAGCCGGCAACACCGAATTCATGACCGAAAACGTCAATCTTGCAATTATCGAACGCAACAGACGCGTTGAGGAGCATCTCGGGATCACGATCAAGGAAATGTTCGTGAAATCCGGACGCTTCAACGGTGAGGCAATGCAGGAGATACGCAATAACGCGATGGGCAATACACTCGGGGTTCATCTTGTCGCTTTGTCTGTGTACGACACCGGCGCGCTGACTGTTCAGAACACGTTTGTTGATCTTAACTCGCTTGACAATTTTGATTCTTCCGCGAGCTGGTGGGATCAGCAGTTCAATGATGAAGTAACTGTAAACAATAAGCTGTATTTCACACAGGGCGCGCTCGGAATCTACGGCATGAACGCAACTTCGGCCGTATTCTTCAACAAAAATGCCGCGCGGGAATACGGACTTCCTGATCTGTATTCTCTTGTCAAGGACGGCGAATGGACTTTTGACAAAATATATGAGCTTGTCAAGCAATACGGCAACGAAGACCTCGACAACAACGGCGTCATCAATTATCTTGACAGAGCCGGATATGTCGGTCAATACGATGACAGCTGGAATTTCTTCTACGGAAGCGGTGAAAAAATCGTCGACGATAATAACGGAACGCTTTCGCTCGCGATGAATACTCCGCGTGCAAATGACGTAATTGACCGTATGAACAAGATGTTCCGCGACAGAGACAATTATGTCTGCGCAAACGATTATTTCGGCGTTTCCAATACTCCGCTTGAACTCACGGCGAAGATGTTCACAGACGGAAGAGCGCTCTTCTTCAGTGACAATCTTTCATTCGTACATAAGTTCGCAGTTATGGAGGACGACTTCGGAATTCTTCCGGTTCCGAAGTATAACAAGGAACAGGAAAAGTATATGTCTCTCATCAACTGCTGGGGCGGAAACGCATTTGCGATTCCGGCTGTACTTGCCGATGACGAAGTGAATTTTGCTTCTCTCTGTCTTCAGACGATGGCATACTATTCCGTTGACACTGTCAAAAAGGAATACATCGAACGCACCCTCAAATATCAGAAGACAAAGGATGAGGAAAGTGTTGATATGCTGAACCTCATTCTTGATGGCAGAGGAGTTGATCTCGGATTTGTGTATAACGTCGGCAGCCATGGCAATACAAATAACGATACCTCGCTTCCGTGGCTTCTTCATGCACTTATGACCGGAACCGGCACACTCGCTTCAAGCTATGAAGCGCGCGAAGGCGCTGCTCAGGCAGACCTTGATGATGTCGCTGCATTCTATAAAGACTGAAAAACAATTTAATTTCCCGAAGCGAAAGGTCTTCCCCTCGCTTCGGGATTTTTTTGAGAAGGCATATCTATGAAGCACGAATATCTGCATACAAAAACAGCGTTCCGGCCGAAATACAAGGCGGAAACGCTGTGATAATATTTGCTTTTACGGTCTTTGCAAGAATATCTTATTTGTTCTGCATTGCACCGGATTCACTTTTGATTTCCTTGAGGCTCATGACCCGGTCATGCACGATAGGCTTCCAGCCGACCTTTTTGAAGCAGGCAACAACGCCGATGGGCAGATACGTCATCATGAAAAGCGGGAAAGTGAAGGTATAAAGGATCTTTTTGTATGCCGGAGCGTGGATCTGTTTCCATTCGGTAACTGTTGTGATAAGCCCCGTAACATAGAATGCAAGATACGCGTCGAAGAACAATCGGAGAACCGAAGCCCCGAGCAACGCCCATGAGCCGTGTCCTGTCATGTTTTCGACGATAGCGACTGTATTTGCCGCTACACCGAAGCCGAAGAGGAAGAATCCGGGGCATATGCACATCAGCATGTCATAGCATGAAAAGCTTCCCTTTAACATACCCCTGAACAGACGTCTGCAATAATAACGGAGGACATCCATATTACCGCGCGTCCAGCGCATCCGCTGACGCCACGACTGTGAGAATTTGACCGGTTGCTCGTCATAAAGGACTGCTTTTGCCGAATATCCGATCTTTTCGCCGTTGATGATGTTGTCGGCAGTGAATTCAATATCTTCGGTAAGCAGGAAATAATGCCATCCGCCGCGTTTTTCGAGAATACGGTGTGAGAACATGAAGCCGGTGCCCGAAATGGCACAGCTCGTGCCGAGAAGCATACGCGACGCGTTGAGGTATTTTGCCTCACGTAAAAACCAAAGTCCGTATCCCGCCGATACCCAGCTGTCGCCGAAATTTTTTGAGTTGCGGTAGCAGGTCACGATCTCGTATCCGTCGGAATAGGTGCGGTTTATTTCCGTAATAAAGTCGCGTGACAACACATTGTCGGCGTCCAGAACGAGGTACGCATCAGGTGTCTTGCCGCTTTCCTTCAGTTTCGAAAGCAGGAAGTTCAGCGCATAGCCTTTTCCGACTTTGCTTGTGTCATTTCTTTCAAAAACCGTTGCCCCGTGCGAGGAAGCTGTTTTCGCCGTCGTGTCGGTGCAGTTGTCGGCAACGACATATATGTCGATAAGCTCCGAAGGATAATCCTGATCCCTGATGCTGTCGATAAGGGTGCCGATGACCTTTTCCTCATTGCGCGCGGCGATAAGTACTGCAACGTGCGTACGTTGCGGTTTTTTGTGTGGCTTTGCTTTCCACAGCCATGAAACCGGTATGTAGAACATCTGGTAGATGTAACAGGCGAAAAAGAGAAGCAATAGTATTATATTAATTTGGCCAATCATAAAACAATCATTTCCCGGTAATGCGACGTCATTGCCGCAGTGTGTCCGACGGAATTCACGCAGACATTCCGTGATTTTATTCCTTTTGATTACGATAATTATAATTCATTTATCTGCGTTTGTCAATGGTTTCGTGATAAATTTAGGTTTCCTTACAATTTGTATGAAAAAATCGGGCGATTGGCGCTTGACAAATTCAAAACGATAGTGTATAATAATAAAGCAGTTTTTAATACGGTACAGAGATGCCGTCAAGATTTGTCCGGTCGCTTTTCGCCTTCAAAGGCATTGGCGGTCTTTGTCTGCGCAGTCTTGTCGGTGTCGGCAAGGCATTTTTTTATGACTAAGTTCAGCAGATTTTCAAATACGGATATCGACGCGCTTATCTCCGGATTTTTGCGCGGTGACGGTGTTTCTGTTTTCACCGACGGCAATTTTGCTGTTTTTCCCGGCTTCTGTGATGTCCATGTGCATCTCAGAGAGCCGGGTTTTTCATATAAAGAGACAATAAAGACTGGTACACTTGCGGCTGCTCACGGCGGCTATACTGACGTATGCGCCATGCCTAATCTTTCCCCTGTGCCGGACAGCGTCAAAAGCCTTGAGCCTGAGCTTGACGCGATAAAGCGTGATGCTGTCGTTCGTGTCCATCCGTACGGATCGATAACAAAAGGGGAATTGGGAAATGAACTTTCCGATATGGCGGAGCTTGCGCCGTATGTGTGCGCTTTTTCGGATGACGGAAAGGGCGTTGCGAGCGGGGATATTATGCAAAGCGCAATGCTTACCGCGAAATCGGCAGGAAAAATAATCGCGGCTCACTGTGAGGATATGTCATTTGTGAACGGAGGATATATACGTGACTGTGTCTATGCAAGAGCAAACGGACACAGAACGATTCAGCCCGAAAGCGAATACATGCAGTTGGAACGTGACCTGAAGCTCGCCGAAAAGACGGGCGTCGCCTATCACATCTGCCATATATCGACCAAAGAGAGCGTTGACCTTGTCAGGCAGGCAAAAAAACGCGGTATAGATGTTACCTGTGAAACCGCACCGCACTATCTTGTCCTGACAACCGATGACCTTCGTGACGATGGCCGCTTCAGAATGAATCCGCCTCTCGGAACGAATGATGACCGTAAGGCGCTTATCGACGGCATAATAGACGGAACGATCGATATGATCGCAACGGACCACGCTCCACATTCGGCGGAGGAAAAATCCGGCGGACTTGCGGGCAGTGCTTTCGGTATAGTCGGGCTTGAAACGGCGTTTCCCGTGCTGTATACAGAACTTGTCATGACCGGGATTATCGGGCTTGACAGGCTGTGCGAACTGATGTGCGTGAATCCGAGAAAGCGGTTCGGAATACCATTTCATAAAGACGATTACACGGTGTTCGATCTCGGCAGTCGTTATACGATACAGAGCAAAGAATTCATTTCAATGGGCAGAAGCACTCCTTTCGAGGGCAGGAGCGTCTGCGGCAAATGCATAAAAACAGTGTGCGGAGGTAAAACGGTATGGAAAGAAAATATGACAGAAAACTGATACTTGAAGACGGGAGCGAATATTATGGCTACGGCTTCGGTGCCGATTGCGAAAGGGTACTTGAGGTGGTCTTCAACACCTCAATGGTAGGATATCAGGAGATAGTCTCCGACCCGTCGTATACTTATCAGGGAGTTGTGATGACGTACCCGCTAATAGGCAACTACGGCGTGAACGATTTTGACGACGAAACATGGCATCCCTCGATAGGCGGGCTCATTGTCGGTGAATACAATGACGAGCCGTCGAACTTCCGTTGCTCCGGAACGCTTTCGTCCAAGTTGAGCATGTACGGCATTCCGGCGCTTTCCGGAGTTGATACACGTGAGCTTGCTCGCAGCATACGAAGCAGGGGCAGTCGGCTCGGAATAATCACGACTCCCGACGTGAGCGCCGCCGAGGGACTAAGACGAATTGAGGAGACGGGAATAGGTAACGATGCTGTCAGTACTGTTTCAACACAGAGAATATGGCGTTCACCCGCCGAAAATGCGCGTTTCCGTGTTGCCGCGATAGACTGCGGAATGAAGCTCAATATCGTCCGTTCCTTGAATGCACGGGGCATCGACGTTACGGTGTTCCCGTATGATACCACTGCCGAAACCGTGATGAAATACTCTCCCGACGGACTGTTTCTTTCAAACGGACCCGGCGACCCGCAGGATGTGACTCCCGTTATCGGTCTGGTGAGGGAGCTGAAAGGAAAATTGCCGATATTCGGGATCTGTCTCGGACACCAGATGCTTGCACTTGCATACGGCGCAAAAACCTACAAACTCAAATTCGGCCATCGCGGCGGAAACCACCCCGTGAAAAACCTGCTGACGGGCAAGGTTGAAATAACCTCGCAAAACCACAGCTATGCCGTTGACGCCCGCTCACTTGAAGGCACCGGACTTGAGGTAACTCACGTGAATCTGCTTGACGGCACGGTGGAGGGAATGCGCTCCGTCTCCGACAATGCGTTCTCGGTGCAGTATCATCCCGAAAGCTCACCCGGACCGGAGGACAGCGGATATCTGTTCGATGAATTCGTGAATATGCTTAAAAGAGCCGGGAGGTAACAATAATGCCAAAGAGAACCGATCTGAAAAAAATAATGGTGATAGGCAGCGGCCCCATAGTGATAGGTCAGGCTGCGGAATTTGATTACGCCGGAACGCAGGCGTGTCTTGCACTCAAGGAAGAGGGCTATGAGGTAGTGCTCTGCAATTCAAACCCCGCGACTATCATGACCGATACGACGATAGCCGATAAGGTCTACATGGAACCGCTTACTCTTGAATACATCGCAAAGATCATCCGCTTCGAACGCCCCGACGCGATAATACCGGGACTCGGCGGACAGACGGGACTCAACCTCGCGATGCAGCTTGAAAAGAAAGGCATACTCCGCGAATGCCGTGCGGAGCTTCTCGGAACAAAAAGCGAAAGCATTGAGCGCGCCGAGGACAGAGAGCTTTTCAAAAAGCTTTGCGAAAGTATAGGCGAGCCGGTATGTCCGTCCGAAACGGCACACAGTGTTGAAGAGGGCAGAGCGGCTGCCGCGAAAATAGGCTATCCTGTCGTACTGCGCCCCGCTTTCACGCTCGGCGGCACGGGCGGCGGATTTGTCGACAACGAAGCGCAGTTTGACGACATGATGGAAAAAGCGCTTGAGCTTTCCCCTGTCCATGAGGTACTCATTGAAAAAAGCGTGAAGGGCTATAAAGAGATCGAATATGAGGTGATGCGCGACGCAAACGATACTGCGATCGTGGTCTGTAACATGGAAAATCTTGACCCGGTCGGCGTACACACCGGCGATTCCATCGTTGTGTGTCCCAGCCAGACGCTTGCGAACAGGGAATACCAGATGCTCAGAAACAGCGCCCTGAAAATCATCCGTGCGTTGAACATCGAAGGCGGCTGCAACGTACAGTTTGCGCTTGACCCGAAATCCTTCAACTATTATGTAATAGAAGTAAACCCGCGCGTCTCCCGCTCGTCCGCGCTTGCGAGCAAGGCAAGCGGCTTCCCGATCGCACGGGTCTCGGCGAAGATCGCGGTCGGACTTCACCTTGATGAAATAAAGCTTCCGAACACTCCGGCAAGCTTTGAACCCGCGCTTGACTATATCGTTACCAAAATGCCGCGCTTTCCGTTCGATAAATTTTCGGGCGCAAGCAACGAGCTTTCCACGCAGATGAAAGCGACGGGCGAGGTAATGAGCGTCGGCAGAAACTTTGAGGAAAGTCTGCTCAAAGCAGTGCGTTCGCTTGAGATCGGCGCGTATCACCTTTTCCTGAAAAAGGCGGAAGCGATGACGACGGAAGAGCTTCGGTCCTATATCAGCCGTGCGACCGACGACAGAATTTTTATGATAACCGAGCAGTTAAGGCGCGGTGAAAGCAGAAGCAGCATTTCCGAAATCACTGGGATAGATGCCTTTTTCATCTCAAAGCTGGCGCATATAGCGGAGCTTGAAAAAGAAGCCGCGTCGGCTCCGTCGGACCTTGACGTGCTTGAAGAATGCAAAAAATACGGCTTTTCCGACAGAGCCATCGCAAAGCTTTGGAACACCGACGAAAAATCGGTGAGACGTCTCCGCACCGAAAACGGCATGACACCGCGTTATAAGGCGATAGATTCCTGCGCTTCTGAATTTGATGCGTATATACCGTATTACTATTCAACCTATAACGGCAGAGAAAACGAATCATGCCGGGACACTTCGACTCGTAGCATAGTTGTGCTGGGTGCCGGACCGATACGCATCGGTCAGGGCGTGGAGTTCGATTATTCGACGGTACACGCCGTGCAGACGATAAAAAAATCGGGCTACAAGGCGATAATTATAAATAACAACCCCGAAACCGTTTCGACAGACTACACAACCTCCGATAAACTCTATTTCGAGCCGCTTACCGTTGAGGATGTCATGAATGTGATAGACCTTGAAAAGCCATACGGCGTAATCGCTTCGCTCGGGGGACAGACCGCAATAAATCTTGCGTCGGCTCTTGCCGACTGCGGCGTCAATATAATCGGCACCGACTGCAGGGCGATAGATAACGCCGAGGACAGAGACGCATTTGAAAAACTGCTTGAAGAGCTTGATATTCCGAAGCCGGACGGAAAAGCCGTCACGAATATCGAGGACGGCGTAAGAACCGCTTCAGAAATCGGATATCCCGTGCTTGTACGTCCTTCGTTCGTGCTGGGCGGCAGAGCGATGCAGATCGTTTCCGATGAGGGATCGCTTCGCAGATATCTGAAAAGCGCCGTTGACATAAGCGAGGAAAAGCCCGTGCTTGTTGATAAGTATATTGTTGGCAAGGAAGTCGAGGTCGATGCCGTATGCGACGGCATAGACGTGTTCGTACCGGGTATCATGGAGCTTGTCGAGCGCACCGGAGTACACAGCGGCGACAGTATCAGCGTATATCCGCCGTTTTCAATCTCGGACAAAGTAAAAGGTACGATCCTGACATACGCAAAAAAGCTGGGGCTTGCGATCGGCATAATCGGACTCTACAACATCCAGTTCATCGTCGACAAAGACGAGAGAGTATATATCATCGAGGTCAATCCGCGCTCCTCGCGCACAGTACCGTTCCTTTCAAAGGCGACAGGCTATTCGCTTGCCGATATAGCGACCGAGGTGATACTCGGCAGATCACTCAAGGAACAGGGCATATTCGAAATATATCCCGAAGAGAAAAAGCGCCGGTACGTAAAGGTCCCCGTTTTCTCCTTCTCAAAGATACGCGGACTTGATGCATATCTCTCGCCCGAAATGAAATCCACGGGCGAAGCAATCGGATATGACGACAAGCTGAACCGCGCACTCTATAAGGCACTTCAGGCGTCCGGTATGAAGCTGCAGAACTACGGTACGGTGTTTGTCACCGTATGCGACAGCGATAAGGAAGAGGCGCTTCCTCTCATAAGGCGCTTCTATAACCTTGGCTTCAATATTGAGGCGACTGCCGGAACGGCGGCATTCCTCAAGGCGAACGGCATACGCACACGGGTGCTGAAAAAGATAAGCGACGGCTCCGACGACATCCCGAATGCCATCCGCCAGGGGCATATAGCCTATATCGTCAATACCGGCGATATTGCACACAGCGGCGGCAGTACCGACGGCGTGATGATACGCAAGATTGCCACTGAAAACAACATCACGACTTTCACCGCGCTTGACACCGTCGCCGTGCTGATAGATGTGCTTGAAGAAACCACGCTTTGCGTGTCAACGATAGATAACTGAGAGGATAGCGGAATGCAGAGAATATTTCCCGAGATCATAAGCAACAGACGCATAGCCGAAAACATATACGAAATGAAGCTCAGAGGCGACTTTATGGCAGTGACAAATCCGGGGCAATTTGTCGAGCTGACCGTTGACGGCTGCTATCTCCGCCGCCCCATATCGGTGTGCGACGCGGAAAACGACGTCCTGACGCTTGTTTTCAAAACGGTGGGCAAGGGCACGGAGAAAATGAGCAATATGTCGGTCGGCAAAAAGGTCGATATGCTTGTCGGGCTGGGCAACGGCTATGACATTTCGAAAAGCGGAGAAAGACCGCTTCTTGTAGGCGGCGGCATAGGAGTTCCTCCGCTCTGGCTGCTGTGCCGCAGGTTGATTGAAAAAGGGGCAAAGCCCACTGTCATTCTCGGAGCCGGCAGCGCTCCCGAGGTGTTTTATCGCGATGAATTCGAAAAAGTCGGCGCGACCGTATATGTCACGACGGCGGACGGCAGCATGGGAACAAAGGGATTCGTCACCGATGTGATGAAAACGCTTGCATATACATATTTTTACGCCTGCGGACCGCTTCCGATGTATCGCGCCATGGAAGAAACGGCGGTGACGGACGGCGAATACAGCTTCGAGCAACGTATGGGATGCGGATTCGGCGCCTGCATGGGCTGTACGATGATGACGAAAAGCGGTGCAAAGCGTGTCTGCAAGGAAGGCCCGGTTTTTCAGAGAGGTGAAATAATATGGTGAATACAAAAGTGACTCTGTCGGGCTGGGAGCTTGACAATCCGGTCATCCCCGCAAGCGGAACATTCGGCTACGGCAGGGAGTTCGCGTCGCTTTATCCGCTTGATATGCTCGGCACCTTTTCGTTCAAGGGTACAACGGTATCTCCCCGCTTCGGCAACCCCACACCGAGGATCGCGGAATGGGATGCGGGAATCATCAATTCGATAGGGCTTCAGAATCCCGGCATGGAACACGTGCTTGAGCACGAGCTTCCCGAAATTAAGGAATACTTTCATAAAAAAGTGATAGCGAATGTGAGCGGTTTTTCCGTTGATGAATATGTCACTCTCTGCGAGCGCTTCGGCAGGGAAGAGCAGGTCGGAATACTTGAAGTGAATGTCAGCTGTCCCAACGTCCGGGCTGGCGGCATGGCTCACGGCACCTCCTGCGAAAACGTATACGCCATCGCAAAGGCGGTGAAGAATGTGACGGACAAACCGATATACATGAAGCTGTCGCCGAACGTCACCGATATTGCTGCGATTGCCGCAGCATGCGAGGAAGGCGGCGCCGACGGTATCAGCCTTATCAACACGATGACCGGTATGCGCATTGACCCGAAAACCCGTCGTCCGGTTATAGCGAACAAAATAGCGGGCTATTCCGGCAAAGCGCTTTTTCCGGTTGCGCTGAGAATGGTATATCAGGTTTACGAAGCAGTAAGCATACCGATAATCGGCATGGGCGGCGTTTCGACGGCGGAGGATGTCATCGAAATGATGCTTGCGGGTGCCACAGCCGTTCAGGTCGGAGCCGCAAATCTCATAAATCCGTATGCCTGCATGGAAATAATCGAAGCTCTTCCCGTAGCAATGGAAAAATACCGCATTGAAAATCTGAATGATATAATAGGAGAAGCACACAATGGCTGAAGATGTGATTATAGCGCTTGATTTTTCGGGCGCAAAGGAAACGCTTGAATTTCTTGAACGTTTTGAGGGCAGAAAGCCCTTCGTGAAGATCGGAATGGAACTTTATTATTCCGAGGGACCGTCAATAGTGCGCGAGATCAAAAAGAGGGGACACCGCATTTTCCTTGATCTCAAACTTCATGATATACCCAACACGGTCATGAAGGCGATGAAAGTGCTGTCGTCGCTTGACGTCGATATGTGCAACGTACACGCCGCCGGTACACGCGCCATGATGGAAGCGGCTCTGAGGGGGCTTACCCGTGAAGACGGAACACGTCCGCTTCTGATTGCCGTGACGCAGCTTACAAGCACCGATGAAAAGGCGCTGCATGACGAGCTTCTGATAACGGAACCGATGGACAAGACCGTGATGAGCTACGCCGCAAACGCAAAGGCTGCAGGACTTGACGGCGTCGTCTGCTCACCGCTTGAGGCGGGCAAGGTACACGCCGCCTGCGGAAACGCTTTCCTTACCGTAACGCCCGGCGTGCGTTTTGCCGACGGCGATGCCGGCGACCAGAAGAGGGTCACAACTCCGGCAAAGGCAAGGGAACTCGGCTCGGATTATATTGTCGTCGGCAGACCGATAACCGCGGCGGCAGACCCCTGCGAAGCATACGAAAGAGCGGTAAAGGAATTTCTCGGCGAGTGAGGTAATATGAAAATGAATAACGTAAAAGAGCTTATAGCAAAGGATCTTCTGAAAATAAAAGCGGTGTTTTTCCGCCCCGATGAACCGTTCACATGGGCAAGCGGCATAAAAAGTCCGGTGTATTGCGACAACCGACTGACGCTGACGGCGGTTGGCGTGAGAAACGATGTCGAAAATTCGCTTGCGGATGCGATAAGAAACAACTATCCCGAAGCGGAGGTGCTGATGGGAACATCCACCGCCGGAATAGCCCATGCCGCAATAACCGCGCACATCATGGGGCTTCCGATGGGGTATGTGCGTTCCGGCGCCAAGGACCACGGCAGACAGAACCGGATTGAAGGAAGGCTCGAAAAAGGAAACAAAGTCGTCGTTGTGGAGGACCTGATATCAACCGGCGGCAGCGTGCTTGAGGTGGTCGATGTGTTGCGCGAAGCGGGTGCTGAGGTTCTCGGCATTGTAAGCATCTTCACCTACGGCATGAAAAAGGGAATCGACCGTCTGAATGCGGCAGATGTGAAGAATGTCAGCCTCTGCGATTTTGATACGATCGCCCGCGTTGCCGTTGACGAAAACTATATCAGACCCGAAGACGAAAAGCGTCTTCTCGCATTCCGTGACAACCCTTCCGATGAAAGCTGGATAGGATGAAGCAATGAGAAACCTTATTGACATCCTTGATTTCGATACGGATGAGATCTCCGCATTGATAAAGACTGCGGAGGATATAATGGTACATCCCGAAAAATACTGCGACGCCTGCAGGCACAGGATCCTCGGAACGCTGTTTTTCGAGCCTTCGACAAGAACGCGTCTCAGCTTTGAATCGGCGATGCTGGGGCTCGGCGGCAATGTTCTGGGTTTTTCCGATTCTTCGTCAAGCTCCGTTTCAAAGGGCGAAAGCGTTTCGGACACCGTAGCGGTCGTATCCGGCTACTGCGATATAATCGCAATGCGCCATCCGAAGGAGGGCGCGCCGTATCCCGCTCTCAGACATTCGGCAGTACCGGTCATCAACGCGGGCGACGGCGGGCATTATCATCCGACACAGACGCTTGCCGACCTAATGACAATCCATCGCCATAAAAGCTCGTTTGAAAACCTTACTGTCGCCTTATGCGGCGATCTGAAATACGGCAGAACGGTTCATTCGCTGATATTCGCACTTGCGAGATACAGCGGCGTCCGTTTCATCCTCATCTCTCCCGACGAGCTGAAGCTCCCCGATTTCGTTAAAAACGGCATAGAATACACCGAAACCGATTCGCTCGAAGATGGAATACGCACTGCCGACGTGCTGTATATGACCCGCGTCCAAAAAGAACGCTTTTCCGATGCAGCCGAATACGAACGCCTTAAGAACGTGTATGTGCTGGACAAAGAAAAGCTGAAGCTCGCAAAGCACGACATGATCGTAATGCATCCTCTGCCGAGAGTCGGCGAGATTTCCGCCGATGTGGACGACGACCCGAGATGCTGCTATTTCGAACAGACGCGATGCGGCAGATTCATTCGCATGGCTCTCATTCTCCGCCTGCTTTCCGATATATCGGAACCCGATGTGAAGCGTATGTCCGAAAGCTTTGAGGAGAACGGACGGCGCTGCGGAAATCCGCGCTGCATAACCTCGTGCGAACAGGAACTCGCGCACAGGTTTTATACCGATGCAAACGGCATTGTGCGTTGCGCATACTGTGATACGGGTTGCTGAATCTTTGGCAAAAGCTATTGACAAACAGATCCGTAAACGCTATAATGCGAACAAGCCTCGGCAACAGTCGGGAAATTTACGGAGGACGAATATGAACCGCGAAAACAAACGCAAAAGCTTTGAAAAAGGCTACTACAAAACCCACCCCTGCAACGACAGCTTCACCTGCAAGGTCTGCGGCAGACCGGTCGTGCCCGAGGGTGCGGGAACAGACCACCGTAACCACTGTCCCAACTGTCTGTCAAGCCTGCATGTCGATATCGAACCCGGCGACCGCGAATCGGACTGCGGCGGAATTATGGAGCCGATTGCCGTATGGGTGCGCGGAAAAGGAGAGTGGGCGATAATCCATCGCTGCAAGACCTGCGGCGCGCTCAGCTCAAACCGTGTTGCGGCTGACGACAACCCCATGAAGCTCATGAGTATAGCCATGAGACCTCTCTCAACGCCCCCGTTCCCGCTTGAACGCATCGAGGAAATGACCGCGCTTATGGGCGGCGACGGACGCATCAAATAAAGGTAATACCGCGTAATTCGGACGGTGCCGTCCGAAGTGTTCCCGGTCACGTGCAGTGACCGGGATTATCTCGTTTCGCCCTTGACATCGCGGCTCTTATGTGGTAAAATACAGTGGTAATAATTCTATTTTTCATTAAGGAACATCAATATGGCAAAACGCACTGATATCGCGGAAGCAAAAAAGGCTGCCCGCAGAGAAGAAAACAAGAAAAAGCTCAAACGGGAGCGGACACTGAAACAGCTGAAGTGGACAGTGCTGATCGTCGCGGCAGTCGCCGTGTGTGTCGGCGTCATAATCGGCATAAACGCAATTGTGCACAGCACAAAAACCGCAAACGGCTCATATATGCGTGAAGCAACCGTTGCCGAAAACGATTACGGTAAGGTAAATGCCGCAATGCTCGCCTATTATATCGGCGAAAAATATATGGATACCGTTGACGGCACAGACCCCGAGGTGCTTGCCGCAATGGGTATCGACACCTCAAAAAAACTGAACGAAATGAAATACGACGGCAGTGAGACCTGGTTTGACGTCCTTGCCGATGAAGCAACGAATGACGCGGCTGACTGGCTTTCATACTGCAGCGCTGCGAAAAAAGCAGGCTTTGCTCTCACCGATGCCGAAAAAGAAGCCGTAAAAGCCCGTGCCGGTCGCGTCGATCTTTCGCGGCTCGCAAACGGCATAACGCGCGCTGATGTGGAGGATGCGATTCTCATTCAGGCTCTCGGTGAAAAATACAAAGAACATATAACGACCGGAAACACCGCCGATGCCGATGCGATCAGCGCCGAGATCGAGGCAAACAGAGCTAAGTACTACACCGTTGATTACAGATATTTCTTCATCAGCTATTTCACCGAAGAAAGTATGCCCGACATGAGCGGCGAAGAATCCTCCGGAGCGTCCGAAGAACCTTCATCCGAAGACTCCGGTGAAACCTCCGAAGAAACTTCAGAGGAAACCTCCGAAGAGGTAGTGAATCTTGAAAGAGAAATCGCTGTCGAGGAAGCAAACAGAATGGCTTCCGCTACGACCGAAAGCGACTTTGAAAAATTCGTTGCCGAATTCCTTGTTAAATATTTCGAAAAAATCGACGAAAATACTGCTGCCGAACGTGCCGCAAGCTATAAGGATACCGATACCGCAATAAGTGACCCGAACCTCTCCAAATGGATCTTCGACGCATCGCGCAAGGTTCTTGATACGACCGTACTTGACTACGGCGAAGGTACTGTCGCGGCATTCATGCTCACCGCTCTTCCGAAGCTTTCTGAGGGCTATAAGACCGTCAATGTGAGCTGCATCCGCGTGGATGATGAGGAGACCGCAAAAGCCGTTGAAGCTCTTGTGAAGGGCAAGGATGCCGAAGCTTTCGCACTTGCCGCGATCACCTATTCCCGCGATATGCGCTCCTGCTTCTACGGCGGCGATATCGACGGCTATGTCGATTCCATAAAGAACACCGAGCTCAACGAATGGCTTTTCGGCGACACCGTCTCCGAAGGCGATATCATGATTGCCAAAGGCAACGCCGGCTGGTATGTCGTGAGATATCGCGGCGAGGGATACGGAAGCGTGAGAACAAGCGTGAAGAAGCAGCTTTCCGATTCGAAGATAACTTCCGCTCTCGCATCTGCGCTGTCCTCCGCAAAGACAAGCAAGAACACATCCTCGGCATCGACGATCGACTACTGATAACATTCAAGAAAACAGAGATAACCGCTATGAACGAAATTCCGCGTCTGAAAAGAATCGACTGCGTCGATCTTGCCGGAGGTATGCTGGACGAACTGTCGGGCGTGCTTTTAGGTAAACGGCGCGAAACCGTCCTGCTCCTCTGCGCCCTGCTTGCAGGAGGACATGTAATAATCGAAGACATCCCCGGCGTAGGTAAGACGACGCTTGCGAGCGCTCTTTCGAAAAGCTCCGGTCTGACGTTCGGCAGAGTGCAGTTCACTCCCGACGTGACCGCCTCCGACATAACGGGATATAACATCTTCAACCGCAAAACCGGTGATTTTGAATTCCGTGAAGGAGCCGTAATGTGCAACATTCTGCTTGCCGATGAGATTAACCGTGCTTCTCCCAAAACGCAGTCCAGTCTTCTGGAAGCGATGAACGACGGCAGGGTCACCGTTGACGGCACCGCGTATCTGCTTCCCGATCCGTTCATGGTCATCGCGACGCAGAATCCGCTCGGCTTTGTCGGCACATATCCGCTTCCGGAGGCACAGCTTGACCGTTTTGCGCTCAGGCTGTCACTCGGTTATCCCGAAAAAAAGCAGGAGATCGAAATAGCAAAAGGAAAATCACACGACAAGACCCTTCCGACAGTGCGCCGCCGCGCGAACCGTGAGATCATCGCCGAAATGAAAAGGTATGCCGATGAGGTGTATTGCGATGACTCGATATACGAATACATCGTCGATTTCGTCGCTTCAACGCGAAACACCAAGTATCTGTCGCTCGGTGCGAGTCCCCGTGCCTCGATAATGCTTGGCAGACTTGCAAAGGCATACGCTTTCATTGACGGAAGGGAATACGTTCTTCCGTCAGATGTCGGAGAACTTCTTCTCCCGTCGCTTGCTCACCGCGTGGTGCTCAGCCGTGAGGCGGCAGGCTCAGGCATTACCGCCGATGAAATACTGAGCGGAATCAGAGACAGCCTGCATATGCCCGTCGTATCAAAACGTACTGTTCAGTCGCAGTGATGAAAAAAACAAACATACACAAAACATATACGGAGAGTAACAGCACGGTGCACCGCTTTGTACCGGTGCCTACTCTCCGTTTGCCTTTTTTTCTGCTCATTCCGCTTGCATTGTTCTTTGTCGGCTATCTGCGTGCCGAATCGTATATTCTTTACACTGCGGCAGCTTTCCTTCTGCTGCTTGTTCCGCTCGCCATGATAGCGTCCTTTGTGCTCTGCCTCGGAGTAAAGGTGTCTTTTTCATACAAATACCTGCGTGCCGGAAAAAACGAATGTAATCCCATGGTGCTGACAGTTGAAAACAACACCGTTATTCCGATTCTTGCGGGACGTGCGGCTGTCTGCGCTCCCGAAACCGATGACAGAAAACGTGTGCTGTCACCGGAAAACGGAAAGCTGTCGCTTTGCTTCTCCTGTGGTGCTTTTTCCGGGCGGAACGTTGAGGAGGAAGTCACATTCCCGTATGCCGGTTCATATGATGCGGTCTGCGTCAGAATATCGCTCTATGAACCGCTTCGCCTTTTCCGCGCCGTATGTGAAACCGATATTACGGCGCATACCTCAATAATTCCGGATGGAACCCATGACGACGTCATATGCGCCGCGATCTCCGAACGTATAAGCGAAACCGTCGCCATGTCCGCAACAAACAACAGCGGCGACGAGTTTTTCGATCTCCGCGACTACATCCCCGGAGATTCACAGCGTGACATTCATTGGAAGCTGTCGGCAAAAAACGATGCGCTGACTGTGATACGCCGTTCATCGCAGCTAAAGAATCGTTTTGTTGCTTTTTGCGACACCGGATTCTTTTACGGCTGTGACGAAAATGAACTTATCCTTCGTGATGCCGTGCTTGAAACGACGCTTGCCGTGCTGTACGGCGCTCCCGATGAGGGCGTCTGCCTTGCCTTTAACGGCGGAGCGATTGATGTGGGCAGGGAAAACGGTGCCGAAAGCGCGATCTGCGCCGCCATCACCGCTCACGAGCATCCGGTGGGCGCGTTTTCGCCCGACTCCGCGTATTTCACCGACTGTGCCTGTCTCCTGATAATAACGGCACGCATAACCGACGCAATGCTTGATTTCATATCCGATTTCCGCATGGGGGAGGGCGTCGGCATACCTGTCGATATTATTTATACGGGGAATGAAGAGCTGCCGGTTAAGCGGCTTGACGCGCTCCGCGTCAACATACTGAAAGGGGGCGCAAAGGCAAAATGAAAAAGCAAAATGCACCGGGGCGTCAAACACCGGGCGAGGTCCTGCCGAAAGCGCTCCTGACGCTTACGGCTGTGCTGATATGCTGCGGTTATCTTTTTTCAACATATCTTCCCGAGCTTCCGGCATTGCGAAGCGTTGTTATATGCCTGGCGGCTGCATTGCTGTTTTCGGTTCCGGCGACATTCTGGGGCAAGCCGTCGCTCGGTTGGCTCTGCATTCTGCTTGCCGTCGGGATCTCGCTGTTCATACCGCAGGCTATCCGCGAATACGAGCTCATCCCCGAGACGATAGGGATCAAATCCGAAATCATATACAAGCAGATTTTCGAATTCATGCCCGACTATCACGCAGTCTATCCTTTCGGCGGTGAGGTGCAGATAACTCTTATGGCATCGGCGGTCGCCGCACTGTATTCATATGTGTTCGCGCATGCCTTTTTCCGCGGCAACGGATATATTTTCGCTATTTTGATAACCGTGTGTAATGCGGCGGTATGTTTTGTCGGTATCGAAAGAGAAGGCGCAGTGTACCTGCTCCTTTCGATAGCGCTGCTCTGCGTGCTTTTCTGCTCGTCGGGCGGATATGCCGTTGTCGGCAAAACGGCGCGTCAGCTGACCGCGTTTTCTCTTACATTGATAATGCTTTCCGGTGTTTTCGGCATGGCATATGACCGGATAGGTCGGACTGCTGCCGGACTTGTCCGCAAAACCGGCATCGAAGAGCTTGTCAGCGAATCGGAGGAACAGTCCGGTTTGTTTGACGATGATGCGACAAAAGCCGGCGAAAGCTATGGAATAAGCCTTGCGAACCGTTCATACCGCAGCGAAACGCATTTTTATATCGAATCCGAAGGCTACGGCGGCGTGCTCTATCTTGCCTCGGCATCGTACAGCGATTACAGTGACGGCAGATGGTATGCCCGGACGAACAAAATATCGTTTTCCGAAGACAGCCCGCTGATTGATGCTACTGCGGTCATTGATGTCATACAGATAAAAAACGCCATTTTGCTGCCGTACCCCTTGTGGTCGGAAGGAAATCCCCGCCGCGGCACATCAGTCGATAAAAGAGGCGTCCGCCGTGTTGTTGAGCGTCATAACGGACATATCGTCACAGCGCCGACCTCACCGGAATTTTTGTCACGCCTCGCCGCTGCCGAAAGTGCCGCAGGGAACATAAAGGATGACAGCGCTTCCACGGAAATAACGAGCGATGTTGATTTTGCGAAGCTTGCGTATGAAATAACGGATGGCAGAACAGCGTCGGAAATGACGCTGGAAGACGCTGTTCTTGCCATAAAGAGCTTTTTATCGGGCATGACATACACACTTGAACCGACGTCGTCGCCCGGATACGAAAATTACGACAGACAGCACTCCGCCATCTATAATTTCATATACAACACCAAAGAAGGCTATTGTGTCCATTACGCAACGACCGCCACCCTTCTTCTGCGCTCCATGGGCTTCAAAACACGCTATACCGTCGGCTACTGTGCTGATGTCGTTCATGGCGCATTATCCGCCGTCAGGGATAATAACGCTCACGCGTGGGCAGAGGTGTTCATAGACGGCAGCGGCTGGGTCCCGCTTGAATTCACTTTCGGTGGCGCCGAAGATATTCCCGGCTACGACGAGAGATCACGTGAGGATGAGTCCTCCGCGCCGCACGAAGAAAGCAGTGAAACTCCTTCCGTCGTTCAAAGCCACGAAGAACCTTCGTATGAGGAAAGCGAGCTGAGCCTTGCTCCCGTTTCGACTGTGAGCACGGAAAGCACTGAACCCGCAGAAAAGGAAAAGCCGTTCCCGACTGCCGCCATACTTTCCGTGGCGGGGGTGCTCGCCCTGATTGCCGCCGTTGTATTCACCGTGCGCCGTTTGTCTGCACGCAACGCCGCGATAAGACATCGTTTTGCAAGCGGAGAGGGCGGCTGCGAAACGGTACGTGAGGAATGGCGCTTCGTGCTGGGTCTGCTTGAGCAAAACGGAATGACCCCCGCAGAAGGTGAGGAGATCACGGCATTTGCCCGCCGCGTTTGCGATGCAAATCCCGATATGCCCTGCCTGACCGATGTACTGCCGCTTTACCTTGCCGCCGAATTCGGAAATATTGCCGACGAAACCGCCGTAAGGCACTGCGGTACCTATGTTCTCGTCCTTAACGACTGGACGGCACAGCGTCTCAGCACGATAAGACGGCTCATTGCCTTCGCGGTAGCAAGACTGCTCCCCGCAAGCAGGAAAAATTTCTCAGTATCTCATTGACATAATGCAGTTTGTGTGGTATAATCAAGGCGAGCAAGTGTCTGCACTTGCAAAATGCTTTACCGCTCTGCGGCGTTCCACTGTGCCGGAATGCCGCAAAACAGGCGCGTAATACAAAAATAGCTTTTAAGGAGGCTAAATTCAAATGAAAAGGATCATCTGTTCAGTCATCGCGCTTCTGATGCTTCTTACGATTCTTCCCGTAACGGCATTTGCCGCATACGGATATACAGACATAAGCAGCGCAGATCAGCTCCGTCGGATCGAGAGCGATCTTGGCGGAAAGTACCGTCTGGTCAAAAATATTGACCTTTCGGGCAACTGGGAGCCCGTCGGCTCCGCTGAAAGACCGTTTACCGGCGTACTTGACGGTAACGGTTATACAATTTCCGGCATGAGCATCACCACAGTCGGCAAAAGCTATGTCGGTCTCTTCGCAAATCTCAGCGGCTCGGTCGTCGACCTTGACGTGAGAGGCACTGTTTCCGGTGCGAAATATGTCGGCGGTATCGCAGGCATGGTCAGCGGCGGCAGCATCTCGAATTCTTCCTTCTCCGGCACCGTTCTCGGGGATACATATGTCGGCGGCATCGCAGGCATGGTGAGAAGCGACAGCAGAACAACCGCTACGATTTACGGTTGCTCCAACCTCTCCGGAGTATACGGTAACTCCGCAGTCGGCGGCATCGTCGGTATGGCTGTTGCCGATAACGGCAAGAAGATTCAGATCTCCGGTTGCGCAAACGTCGGAAACGTCAAAGCCAACAACGGCAATGCCGGCGGTATAATCGGCTATGCATACGCAAATGATGCAGAGATCTCCGTCTCCACATCATATAACAACGGTACGGTTGACGCAACCGGCAACGCAGGCGGCATAATCGGCGACGTAGAGGTCAGCAAGAATGTCTGCAACATCAACGTTTCCTATTGCTATAACAGCGCCGATATCATTTCCGTCAACAGAGCCGGTGCAATCTTCGGCTATGTTTCCGCAAGCAACAATGCGGTCGTCAACACAAAAACAACCGTCAGCATTAACGAATTTTATAACATCGGCACCATCAAGGGCATCAAAAACGCCCTGATCTTCACCGCGGAAAGAGATTTTGCAAACAAGACCTCCGTTTCCAAGGCGTATAACACCGATTACGCGAGAGAATCCCGCGATTACAACGAATACGAAGGCTATGTTGTCAACAGCAGCGCACTCGCCGCATATTACAACAATATCACATCCCTCGGCTTCAACTCCTATGTATGGACCGCAAACGGCAACAATTCATACAAGTTCCTCCAGCTCACCGATAACAAAGCTCTTGTGAACATCACCGAAAAGCCTGTCATCGAAGGCGAGCTCACCGTCGGCAGCAGACTTGAGGTCAAAACCGTTTACAGCTCCTCTGCACTTGATTATGTCTGGTACAGAAACGGCAACGTCATCAGAAACGCCAACAAGAGCTATTACGTTCTGAAGAGCACCGATGCAGGCTGCATGATCTCCGTCCGTATCATCGGCAACAGAAGATACGGCGTTATCGGCAACGCACTCAGCGCAAGCGTCGCAATCCAGAAGGCTGCCGAAAAGCCCTTCCCCCCTGCAACAAAGTATATCGAAGACAACGCCGTTGAACTTGAAACAATCAAAGGCAACGAATACCGTGTCAACGATGGCAACTGGCAGGACAGCCCCGTATTCACCGGACTTGAAAAGGGCAAGACATACAGATTCTATCAGCGCGTTAAGGCGACGAACGATGTCTCCGCAAGCCCCGCAAGCGAAGCGACCGTTGTCGAGACCGGCAAGAAGAACCTGGTCGGCAGAGGCATCACCTTTGAGGTCCTCATCAACAACGGCTATTACGAGAGAATCTGCTACTGCGATTCCACTCTCCGTTTTGACACCAATCTTTCACTCCGTGACTACGAAATCTCGTGGTACTGCGACGGCGAAGAAATAGCAAACTCCGAAAGCTCCACCCTCAGAATTTCCGATGAATTCGTCGGCAAGAAGGTCGTCGCAGTCGTCAGAGGCATCAATGATTACACCGGAACCTACATTTCCGAAGTAACCGTTCCCGAGCATTACAGCTCTTATGTTTACAGCGTCGTTGAACCTACCTGCAATGAATACGGCTATTCCATCAACTACTGCCGTCGTTGCGGTGCGACATTCTTCGACAAGTTCACCGCTCCCGTCGGACATAAGTACGGTGACTGGACCGACCTCAAGGCAGCAACCTGCACCGAGGACGGCACACAGACACGTTCCTGCATCCGCTGCGGCGAAACCGAAACCAGAACCGTTTACGCACACGGCCACAGCTTTGTTTTCGAAATGAAGAAAGCAAACTGCGGTGAAGAAGGCTACAGCCGTGAAAGATGCACCATCTGCAACTACTGCAAGTACTATGACAGATTCCCCGCTTCCGGCAGCCACAGCTATAAGACCGAAAAGGTCGATCCCACCTGCACCGAAGAAGGCGGCACACGTCACACCTGCACAAAGTGCGGTCACAGCTATATGACCGATACAATCCCTGCAAACGGACATGTATGGGATGCATGGGTAACTGTCAAGAAGCCCACAGCGACCACAAAGGGTCAGCAGAAGCGTACCTGCTCTGTCTGCAAGGCAGTCGAGACACGCGAGATCGATAAGATAACCGACCCCGATAAGCCCGAAAATCCCGATATTCCTTCAGGTGACGACGTTGCAGTGAAGACGATCAACGGTAAGGACTATCTGTTCGGACTTCCCGAAAAGTGCGGTGTTGACTATTTCGGCGGCAATGACGTAAAGATTTACGGCAAGGACGGCAAGGTCAAGACCTCCGGTCTCATTGCAACCGGCGACCGCATCGTGATACTCAATGACGACGGCACGGCTTTCATTGACGCTGTCGCTGTTATCAAGGGCGATATCGACGGAGACGGCAAGGTCACCGCAACCGACTACATCAAGGTAAGACTTGCGGTGCTTAACCGTATCGAGCTCAAGGATGCATATCTCTATGCAGCCATCACCACCGGCGGTTCCAAGGTAACCGCCAAGGACTATACCGCTATCAGACTTCACGTCATCGGTAAGACTTCGCTTTTCAAATAAGCATAACAACAAACAGGGGAACCGGCGAAAACCGGTTCCCCTGATTTTTTGTCTTTCAAAGCCGAAAAGTGCAAAAATGTGTTTTATATTGTTTTTTCTGAAAACGTGCAAAATCACCATTTAAAACACGTAAAAATATGTGGCTGCGCATTTCATAATCGGAAAAAATACAAAATCGACTGCATTGGGAAAGCTGTGCAACAATGGAATAAAAACGCCGGATCATCTGTGTTCGCAGGGATCCGGCGTGTTCATTACTTTGTATTCTGCCGCAGATCAGACACCTGCGGCTTCTTTTTCTTTTCTGCTTTTCTTTTCATCGTCTCCGTCGTCATCTCTTTCGTCGTCAACAGGCAGTTTTACAACGGTCATTTTCATGATACGGTGATCCTTGATCTCCGTAACTTTTATGTGCAGCGTCGGAAGATCCACTTCAAAAACGCTGCCGTCATCGGGAACAATGCCGTAGTTTGAGAAGACATATCCGCCCATCGTGTCGTAATCATCGACAGGAAGGTCAAGATCAAGCTCTTCTGCAACATCCGCAAGAGGCGCAACGCCGTGAATTATCCATGTGTCGTCGGAAACCTTGCGGATTTCCGGTTCTTCGTTGACAGTGGCTTCATCGTCGTTGAGGTCGCCGACGATCTGTTCAAGCAGGTCGTTCATCGTAACAATACCCATAAGACCGCCGTATTCGTCCAGTACGACACCGAAATGGTTGCGGGTCGTCTGCATCTGGCGGAACAGAACGTCCGCGTGAATGCCTTCGGGAACGAAGTATGCGGGGCGTACCGCTTCCTTCATGAGCTTCTTGCGGTCGGCTCCGCGAAGACGGAAATAGTCTTTGACATACAGCACACCCACCACATCGTCAATCGTTTCGCCGCATACGGGATATATCGAATGGCGCGTTTCGTGAATGGTATTTTCCCACGTCGCGTTGTCCTCCTTTGTCCAGAGGACGCATACGTCGGTACGGTGTGTTGCGAATTCGCTGACGGTACGGTCGTCAAATTCGAACACGTTCTGAATCATTTTTTGTTCCTGCTCGTCGATAACGCCCTTCTGACCGCTTTCGTCGACCATAAGACGTATCTCCTCCTCGCTGACCTCTTCATCCTCCTGGTTCGGGTCGATTCCTAGCAGTCTGAGAACGCCGTTTGTGGAAACCGAAAGAAGCCAGACGACCGGGGTGAATACTTTCGCGACACCGCAGAGCATAGGTGCCATTGCAAGCGACATTTTTTCGCTTTTTTTCATGGCAACACGCTTGGGAACAAGCTCGCCGAATATCAGCGTGATGTATGAGAGTATAAGCGTGATGACCACGACGGATATCGCCTGCAACGTGTCCTCGTTTACCGTGACGCCGAGCGAAATGAGCCACGAAACAAGACGTGAGGCAAAGTTATCCGCCGCAAACGCACTTCCGAGAAAGCCGGAAAGCGTTATTGCGATCTGAATTGTGGAGAGGAATTTTGCCGGCTGTTCTGTCAGTCTGCGCAGCTTTTTTGCGCGCTTGTTGCCGTTTTCCTCGAGCTTTGTGATTTTGGCTTCATTTACCGATAAAACCGCAATCTCCGCACACGCAAAGACCGCGTTTAAAAATATCAGTATAAGCTGGAGAAGAAGCTGTCCCCATATTGATTTCATAAATTAAGATTTTCCTCCGGAATGCGTACATAAAGTACCGATTATTGTTACTGGAAATTACTGAAAGCCTATCCGGTGAAAATCAGGTCAGAAGCCTACGAAAATGCAAAAAGGCATAACGGCACCCGAAAAAAGAGCGCAGTAATGCCTTGAATATGCGAAGTTCGTATGCTTTACAGGCAGAATTGATGGAACGGCGGCAAAAAGCGCCGACACATCGTCGGTTGCCGTCGGTACAGCCCGTACTGTCCATTTAAGCATATTCCTCCAATCATTGATTATTTATAACTATAATATCACATTTATGCCGATGTGTCAATAGCGTTTTTTTAGTGTTTCGCAAATCGCGTCAGCAAGAGCAATCAGCTCGTCGCGTTTTTCCGGCTTGACGGACGATTTCAGTGTGACGGGATTTGCAATGACGTTCATGCCCTTCATTGAAGAAAGAATATTTTTCATCTGTCCCGCAGCGGTTGCCGCCCAGGTTCCGTTTTCAATGAGCGCGACCGTGCGGTTTTGCAGGTTATGCGCCTTGAGGTCAAGCAGAAGGTTTTCCATCGTGACAAAAATACCGCCGTTATATGTTGTTGTGGCAAATACGATATGACTGTATCTGAACGCTTCCGCGACGACATACGAGGGATGTGTCACCGAAACATCATACATCTGAATGTTCTTGACTCCCTGCTCGCCGAGCCTGTTTGCAACGATCTCGGCAGCGCTCTGCGTGTTGCCGTAGACGCTGGAATATGCAATGAGAACCCCTTTTATTTCGGGTTCATAAGCGCTCCATTTTGCATATTTCTGAATCAGGTTGTCAATATCTTTTCTCCAGATAAGACCGTGAAGCGGGCAAATCATGGATATGCGGAGCGACTGCACTTTATTCAGCAGCGCTTTGACCTGTACGCCGTACTTACCGACAATATTCGTGTAATAGCGGCGGTATTCCGACATGTCCGGTGTCGATTCGTCGGCAAATATGTTGCCGTTCAGTGCGCCGAAGCTGCCGAATGCGTCGGCGGAATAGAGCGTTTCCTCTGTCATGTCATATGTGACCATCACCTCGGGCCAATGAACAAGCGGCGCCATGACAAAGGTGAAGCTGTGTCTGCCGGTGCAGAGTGTGTCGCCCTCCTTGACGAGATGCGCGCGTGAATCAATATCAAAAGCAAAGAACTGCTTTATCATGTCGGCAGTCTTTGCGTTGCAGACAATCCTGACTTCGGGATGACGCACGACAAGCTCGCCGAGTGTTGCGGCGTGGTCCGGTTCCATGTGATTCACGATGACATAGTCAAGCTGTCTGCCCGAAAGCAGATGCTCAACGCCGTCAAAGAAAACGTCGGACACTTCCTTGTCTACCGTATCGAGCAGAACTGTTTTTTCGTCAAGTACGAGATACGAATTATATGATATTCCGCGCGGTATGGGATAAGCGCTTTCGAAAAGCGCCTTGCGGCGGTCGTTGCCGCCTACCCAGTACATATCGGCGGTGATTTTTATTTCCTGATGCATTGATTTTACCTCCGAATACACATCATTTACCGATATTTTATCACAAAAAACAGATATTTTCAAGTTGCATATGCAACATAATTGTGGTATAATAGAACCGAAAAATCGTTTTTTATTCATATCGGAGGAATAAAATGAAAGCACACGAAGTGATTGAACAGCTCATAGAAATGTCGGGAGTTCACCTTGACCCGACCGTTGATACGCTGAAACTCGGCGACAACGATAAGGAAACAAAAAAGGTGGCGTTCTGCTTTACCGCAACGCCGGATGTCATCAGAAAGGCGGCAGCGTGGGGCGCTGATGTGATAATAACACATGAACCGACTTTTTATGACCATTTTGACAATTTCAAAGAAAATGCCGTGACTATAGCCAAGAAAAAGCTGCTGGATGAAAGCGGAGTTACGGTTTACCGCTATCACGATCACCCGCATTTTGCCGCAGACGGTGATATGATTCACAAAGGATTTCTGAGAAAGGTTGGTTTTGAAGGGAATTTGGTGCATGATGCGGGCGGCTCTGTCGACTCGTTTTTCGACTTTGACACGCCGATAACTCCCCGTGAGGCTGCCGGTATTATTTCGGATAAGCTGAAGATTCATCATGTGCGTATAATCGGCGCGGCGGACGCAAAGATGACAAAAGCTCTGCTTTGCCTTGGAGCGTGCGGTGATATCGGTGTCAACACTCTCCGCGATACCGACAGGGAAATGGTAATCTCCGGTGAGGACTGCGAATGGAAAAACGGTTGTTTTGTCCGTGATGCCGCCGAACTCGGAATGAAAAAAGCCTTGATACTTCTCGGCCATTGCGCAAGCGAGCGCGACGGTATGGAGTATATCCGCGATATGTGGGATGAGCGCTACGGCAGCAAAAACGGCGTAGAGAGCAGATATTTCCAGACCCCCGATCTTTTTGTGTGAATTAACCATAGGTTTTATCCAAATCAATTATAAATACAAATACAGCCCGCGAAAGCGGGCTGTATTTGTATTTATACGGAAAATCAGCCGAAGATGGAATCGATATTGCGTTCCACGAGTATATAGATGATATAATCAGGCTTTTTCTGCTTCATTTCGTTGTTGCTGAAGGTGTAATCCCACATGCTTTTATACCATGTGGTGTCGAAGCGTTCGGCGAGGATATCGTAAAGCTGTGACGAATAGCTGTCGCGCATGACGAGTGCCGAAGGAAGCTCGGGGCGGTTTGTCTGTACGGTGCGCTGATTCTGAACGGTACCCGGATCATATGTCAGTCTTCTGTCGCTCACATAGCGGCGTATGGACGAGATCTGACTCGGCATTTCGAACTTCGGGGTGCGGAGTACGTTGTATTCGCGCATCGGCGTGTCATTTGATGCGTAGCCGTTGATGCCGTAATATTCAAGATATGTCGCGATGTCGCCGCCGAGGTAATAATCCTCTGTCCAGTTGAATTCGTCAAAGGTGCGGGGGGCGCATTCGGGATGCTTCTCCGAAATATAGTTAAACAGCTCGGTATAGGCGATGAAGCTACCGTAGTCATTCCAGTGACTGTCGGTTTTCCAGTAGAGCTTGTATTCGTCGTTTTTGTGCTCTTCAAAGGCGGGGCGCAGGTCGATGACTTTGATCCCGGCGTTTGTGATCGCTTCCGTGACCTGTTCAAGGCGGCTGGCACGCTTTTGCGGAACGTAGTTTGCGGGCATGGTTTCGGGATATGTCGTTGCGGGAGACGGTACGATCATATATATTATCTCGCTGTCCGGCAGATCGCTTTTCAGTTTTTCGGAACGCGATTTCAGACGGTTTGTCAATGCTTTGAGCTGGTTATCGTTATATGTATTGTTTCTTAGATAGTCGTTCAGTGAATATTCGAGGTGGAACTGATAATTACCGCCGGCGATGATATGCCACTGGTCTTTACCGACAGCCTTAGGACGGGCGGTGTATTTCATGACTTCACTTGCATTCTTGCCTTCGGTCTGAGCGGTCAGCTCAAGATTTACGCTTGTTGCATGGTTATTGACGCGTATTGAGAAATACCCGTGGTCACTCTGCGAGGAATAAGTTTTGTTTTTGACCTTTGCGGTTACGGTTGCGCCGCTTTCACATGTGCCGATAATGACAAAAATGTTATTTTCGACTCGTGTGCAGCCTATAACCTCAGGCTGTGCGGTTGTTTCGTCATATATAACGGAGGGTACGGACGGTTCCTCGGATACGGCTTCGGAGGGTTCTTCTGACGCGACGCTTTCTGCCTCGGAGACGGCGATATCGGATGAGACGGAGGAGTCGCGGCTTGTATCTGCCGGGGTGGTATCACAGGAGGCAAACGAGGTCAGTATCAGGGCGAGAAGTATTGCGGCAAGTGTTCTTTTCATGAGTGTCTACCTTTTTTATAGTTTTCTTCCCTATAATAGCACACTTTTGTGAAAAAATCAACAGAAAGTTTCCCGCGCCACGAAAAAGCCGATCGTCTTTCCGAGAGGTGATATGACAACGTTTTCTGTTGTGTCATTTTCCGGACAGGTTGTGAATACGAATATAAGCGGGTGGTGCTTATGCTCGGAAGGATAAAGGAGATTTTGTGGGGAACGCCCACAGCCGTAATCATTCTGCTGGTCGGCGCGTATTTTACGTTTGCATTATTACGACGCGGAGCGTTCGGTAAAAAAAGCGTCGTCGCCGCGTTCAGAAGTTACGGGAGCGGAGGCAGTGACGGTATATCACCGTTTTCGTCGCTTGCAACGGCACTTGGCGGTACGGTCGGCATAGGGAGCATCACAGGCGTGGGAATTGCGCTTTCGGTGGGCGGCGCCGGCAGTATGCTTTGGTTCTGGCTTTGCGGTCTGCTTTGCGGGGGCATAAAGTATGCCGAGGTGGTGTCTGCATCCTGTTCAAGAATACGCATGAACGGCGTATTTGTGGGCGGGGCTATGTATTCATTGAAAACCGACGGCCATAAAACCGCAGCGGTAATTTTTTCTGTTTGCGGGATCCTTGCGTCGTTCGGCACGGGAAACATGACTCAGGCATCCGCTGTGGGAGACGTCATGGCGGCAAACGGCATTCCCCGGACGCTGAGCGCGGCTTTGCTTGCACTGCTTGTGGCTTTTGCGGTATTCGGCGGTCAGAAGCGCATTGCCGGAGTGAGCGCTGCCATTGTCCCCGCGGCAGGCGCGGTATATCTTGTGCTTGCTTTGTTCATGCTTATCCGCGGCGCTCACGAGCTGCCGCGTGCTTTCAGAGATATATTTGTTGCCGCATTTGGGTTGCGGCAGGCTGTGGGCGGTACTCTCGGCGTGAGCGTTTCGGCGGCGATAAGTGTGGGGCTGACGCGCTGCATCTTTTCGAATGAGGCGGGTATGGGAACAAGTCCGATGGCTCATTCCTCTGCCGAAAGTGTTTTGCCGTCGGCTCAGGGACTTATGGGCGTTGCCGAGATAATTGCCGACACATTTGTTTTTTCGACCGTTACGGCGCTTGCTCTGCTTTGTCACGGCACGACAGACGTGTATGAACTCTTTGCCGGCGAATGCGGGATGTTCGGAAGAATCGTCCTTCCCGTGCTTCTCGTGATATTTGCGTATGCCGCAATCATTGCATGGTGCTACTATGCGGAAAGCTGCATCGCGTTTCTGTTCCCGCATTCCTGCGGTGCGGCGCTGACGGTTTACCGTCTGCTTTCGGTAGCGTGTGTATTTGCCGGCGTCATGGTCGTTTCGCAGTCGGTATGGGACATTGCCGACATTCTCAATGTGTTCATGATGATACCGAATATATTCGATCTGATAACAAAACGAAAGGAAATACTGAGATGGACTGGCACAAAATGACTCCGGATGCGGTGATGAAGGAGCTTGCCGTGACAACGGCGGGGCTTGACGAGGATGAGGCGGGAAGGCGGCTTGAACGGTACGGCAAAAACGAGCTGCGTGAAAAGAAAAAACAATCGGCTTTGAAAAAGCTGCTTTTGTCGTTTGCTGATACCATGACGGTCGTGCTTTTTATCGCCGCCGCTGTCAGCTTCACGGTTTCAAGGCTTCAGGGAGAAAGCGCTGTGGATTCCTTCATAATTCTCGGCGTCGTGTGTGTGAACGGTATCGTCAGCGTGATCCAGGAGAGCAAGGCGGAAAAATCTCTGGAGGCGTTGAAGAGGCTCACGGCGCCCGAGGCGAAGGTGCTTCGCGGCGGGACGGGAAAGCGCATTTCGGGCGCACTGCTTGTTCCCGGTGATATCGTTTCGGTGAAAAAGGGCGATTTTGTGCCTGCCGATTGCCGTATCATAAATGAGGTCGCTCTTGTCTGCGATGAATCGTCGCTTACGGGTGAGCCGCACGGTGTTTATAAGACATCGGACACGCTCGCGGCGGGGGAGGGGCATATTGCGTCGATGCGCAACATGATTTGGTCGGGTACGACAGTGATGGGCGGTCATGCCGAGGCGGTCGTCGTTGCGACGGGGATGAAAAGCTATGTCGGCGGCATTGCGGATATGCTGACGGGCGATGCGGACAGCAAAACTCCGCTTCAGAAGCGTCTTGCGAAAACCGGTACGCTACTCGGCAACGCGGCTCTTGTGATATGCCTTGTTATCTTTGCGGTATCGCTGATCAAAGGGTTTCCGCCGGCTGAAATGTTTCTGACAAGTGTAAGCCTCGCCGTTGCCGCCATTCCGGAGGGACTGCCGGCGATAGTAACTATCATGCTGTCGCTCGGGGTCACGAGAATGGCAAAAAGGCGGGCTATCGTGCGCCGCTTGCCGGCGGTGGAAACGCTGGGGTGTACGACGGTCATATGCTCGGACAAAACGGGCACACTGACTCGGGGCAAAATGACCGTGTGCGAATTTGACGGAAACGAAAACATGCTGGCGAAAATATTTGCGTCAAACAATGACGATTCGTCTCCCACCGAAAAAGCGCTGCTTGAGTTTGCGAAAAGCAGGGGATACAGCGGAGGAAGCGAACGCATTGCGGAGATCCCTTTTGATTCGAAAACAAAATTTATGGCGACGCTTCACCGTGACGGAGACGGATATTTTGCTTCTGTCAAGGGTGCGCCCGAGATTGTTTTCGGCATGATCGACGGGCTGCCGCGCGGGGTTTTTGAGAAAGCACGTTCCATGGCTGAGCGTGGGCTGCGTGTCATGTGCGGAGCGTATGCAAGGCTTTCGGTAAAACCGCAGAGACTTGACGTGGTGAGATATACATATGCCGGGATCGTCGGTATGAGCGATCCGCCGAGGGACGGTGTTGCCGCTGCGGTTGCTGCCTGCCGTGAAGCGGGGATACGCCCCGTTATGATCACCGGCGACCACAAGGACACTGCCGTTGCCATTGCAAAGGAAATCGGTATAATGCGCATGGGCGCTTCGGCTTTCACGCAATCTGAGCTTGAGGCGATGAGACCGGGCGAAATGAGAAGAGCTATATGCACCTGCGCCGTATTTGCACGTACAACGCCCGAATTCAAGTTGAAGATTGTTGAAACACTACGCGAAAGCGGCGAAACCGTTGCCATGACCGGCGACGGTGTCAACGATGCGCCGGCACTGAAAAAGGCTGACATAGGATGCGCGATGGGTGTAAGCGGTACTGATGTTGCCAAGGAGGCAAGCGATATTATCCTCACAGACGACAATTTCTCGACGATCGTTTCCGCAGTGGAATACGGAAGAACGATCTATGCGAACATACGGCGCGCCGTTCATTTTCTGATATCCTGTAATATCGGCGAAATTATTACGATGTTTGCGGCGATCGTACTTTCGCTCCCGACGCCGCTCACGGCGGTTCAGCTTCTCTGGGTTAATCTTGTTACCGATTCGCTGCCTGCCGCGGCGCTCGGTTTCGAAAAGCCGTCTGTCGGTATCATGCGTGTAAAGCCCGTAAAAAAAGAGAGCAATCTGTTCGGGCTTTCCGACGGACTGCTCATTGCGTTTGAGGGACTTATGATAGGTGCGCTGTCTCTTGCGGCATATTTCATCGGCGACAGGCTTGCGGGAGCGGCAGCAGCTGACACGATGTGCTTTTGTGTGCTTTCGATGTCACAGCTGTTTCACGCATACTGTATGCGCTCCGAGGCACCGCTTTTCAGAGTGGGATTCTTCGGAAATCCCATGCTTATCGCCGCGCTTGCCGTGTCGACCGCGGTTCAGCTTGCGGTCATGCTTATTCCGTCGCTTGCCGCAGCATTTGACGTTGTGCCGCTCTCGGGCGAACTTTGGACAATCACCGTTTTGCTTGCTTCGGTTCCGCTTATTCTCGGCGAGGTCAGGAAGATTATCTTCAGACGGTGATTTCTGTGCTGACGGCGCGGTAGTAGAGCGCCATTGTTATCCCTGTGTAGGGATAAGTCCATATTCCGGTGATGACGGATATCGAGGTGAGAATATTCCAGCCGATAAAAGACAGCACAAGCACGAAATACTCGCCGAGGTGACCGCGCATGAGCTTTCGTGAGGCTGTCATGCACTGTATGACGGACATTTCGGGGTGGTCGAGCATTATATATTTCGCCTGGCTGTAACAGAGGGCGAGGATTATTCCCGGGACGATAAAAAACAGCATGCCGATGGCGGCAACTATTGAGGTGATGATCGTGAGAAGGAAAAATTTCAGGAAGGACAGCACCGGCGGGAACATTTCCTGGAGCGGTACGGCGGTCTCGCCCGATGACAGTCGGAAGGAATAGCATACAAGTCCGAAGGAGATGTATGTGTTCAGTAGCGAGAAAACGAGACGGAGCACCAGCGCGCCGGTATTGCCCGTAAGGTCGGAGACAAGCGCTTCGGACAGCTTCGTTATATCGCGTACGCCGCTGTTTATCAGCTCGGCATAGGTGTTGCCGCTGCCGGAATATTGAAAAATGTATATCAGGAATGATATCGCTGTCAGCATCATGCCCGCAAAAAGCGGACTCGGCTTTACCGATACGAGGATTTGTTTTGCTCTCAGCTTGAGCATATATCTGCTTTGCATTGCTTTTTCTCCACAATATTGTTTATTGTAACAAACAGTATACCACGACATTGTGAACGGCAAAGAAAAATATTGTTAATATATACGGGATTTATATGACGATAACGGCATGGATTGTTAACACAAAATCCACATATTCGGCGGCGCGATGTGGTAGAATACGTGTTATAAATCCAATATTAACGGAGCAGTGTTAGAAATGAGATATAATTCTTTTGATTTCTGCGATTGCAGACTTATAAAGCAGCACGGGCGCTGCGGTTTTGAAGACGGCGCGTTGGCGATGAGCTGGTCAAACAGCGGTATTGAATTCAATTTCGAAGGAACGGGATTCATTGTTTCGTTCAGACATTACGCCGGTGAAACGCCTGCTTATGTACGTGTGTTCGTCGATGGTGTGTCTCAGCGTTTTGCGATTGCAAACGGTGAGGAGAGGATATGCTATGACGGGCTGGCGGAGGGAAGGCACAATGTGAAGATCCTTCGCATAACGGAGGGGCTGAAGCTGCTGCTGATCGACAGCGTGACATTATGCGGCGATGACCCGTATCTTCTCGACCGTCCCGCAGACAAGGCGCTCAGAATCGAGTTTTACGGTGATTCGATCACCTGCGGATACGGCGTTATGGGTAACAATGCGTCGCCCGGATATGTTACGTTCGAGCAGGACAGCACAAACGCGTATGCGTATATGACGGCGGAAATACTGGATGCGGACGGCAGGTATATGTGTCAGTCGGGGAAGGGTATTGTCGCAAACTGCATCGGTGACCGCGATGATATGAAGGTCTCGGACTTCTGGGCTTGGAAGAACACCCCAGGAGAGCCGGGGGATACGAGCCGCTGGACACCGGACGTATGCGTGCTCAATTGCGGTACGAATGATGCATGGGGCGGTATCGGAGACGAGGAATTCAAGGAGCGCGGTCTGCGTTTCCTTGCGGATGTCAGAAAAGCATATCCTCAGGCGAAGATAGTATGGGCATACGGTATTATGGACGAGACAAAGCTCAGGGCGGTTGAAGAAACAGTCAACGAATTTGCAAAAAACGATGCAAATACATATTTCTTCCCGATAAAATCGATGTATCACTTCAATGATGAGGTGGGCGGCGGCGGACATCCGAACACCAACACATCAAAGCGCACTTCCGCCGAGCTTGCGGCAAGGATAAAGGGAATTCTCTGACACTCATATGGGTGACGTAACAGGGCTGCAGCCGGTTTTCGGCGGTGGTCCTGTTTCTTTTTGTCACTCATGCAGCACCCGTCATATACTGCTTACTGAAGGGTGTGATATATATGAAATGCCAGAGAAAGCTGATCGGCAGCTGTGCGCTGTCGTTCGGTGCGGGTGTTCTGCTCAGTATATTTCTGCCGCCGGTGGTGATGGTGTGTATCACATCAGTCGTCGTGGTCGGCGCGGGCGTCGCTATGGTTTTTACATAACTGTACATGGAGGCTGTCATGAGAATATATTGCTTCAAGGCACCGAAAATACTGAGACCGTTGCTCAGGAGACTTATTAAATAACAATCATTACGGCGTCACGATTTCCGTGACGCCGTAATGATTGTTATTGGGTTGTGCCGCGGCGGTGCTTTTACATGACCGTCACATTTTTCATGAGCAGTTTATCGGGACCTGCGTAGCGCTCCGCGACGGTTGTGTTTTCGGAAAGGCGGAGAGTATTCAGGACATCGGACAGCTTTGCGCTCATCGTGATTCCGGTTATGGGTTCGGTTTTGCCGTTTTCGTGCCGGTATGCGAGGCGGATCTCGCCGCCGATATAGTCATTATAAAGGTCGACCTGAAGCCCCGAAAGGGAAACACATTCGATGTACGGAAGCTTTTCAAGCTCGTTTTCGGTGAGCGTTCCCGCTTCCAACTTCATGCAGCGGAGATTGCCTGTTTCGGGCTCTTTGAGGTATGATGCAAAGCGATGTGCGCCGTAATAGCCGGTTACAATGCCGTTTGTGATGAGCTTTGTGTCGCGCAGCGTGACACCGTCGTCATCGAAATACGATGAACTGCCGCTGCCGCGGATCTGTCCTACAAGCGACAAATTCAAAGCGTCGCATTCGCCCTTCTGAAGCTCGTCGTTTTTATGGTGCAGATTTGACTGTGAATATACTGCTGCGTAGTTAAGATCGTATGAGAGTTCGCTCATCAGCGATGCGATCTCCTTGTCGCGCAGGACGATATTTGCGCTCAGCGGTGTTTGGGGTTTGGTCGCCTTGCGTCTCAGCGCCACTTCTTTCATTTTTGCCGCAATTTCTGCGGTTATTTTCCCGGGGTTGAATTCGGTGAAACGGTATGCCTCGTAGAGCTCCACGGATTCGTCGCCCTCGGTATAGGTCGGTATTGCTTCGATCAGGGCATGATATTTCACCTGCGTTTTGTTTATGCCGCGACTGTTCTGTATGCTGAAAGTTTCGCGGTAGAGGAAGATCTCGGTCGCGTTGATCGAGCCGTTTTCGATGCAGTCGGCGGCAAAGACGGCATCGGCTATCTTTGCGGCAAGCTCGCGTGGCTCATATTCATTCATGTTTGATTCGATTTCCGCTTCAAGCTCCCCACCGTCGGGAAGCTCATACGGCTCGTTGAAGACCAGCTTTGCGCGGTTCACTGCGGAGCTGATATGCGATTTTACATCATCGTCGGTCATTGATTCGTAAACCGCAAACGATGAATCGCCGGTTTTGCCATCGTGATTGACGTAGACGGTTACATTAGTAGTTGTCGTATCGGTTGCACGTACCGTTTCCAGCTTACGGTGAACAAAGAACAGCTCATATGTTTCTTTTTTCAGCGAAACGACGCGGTAACCGCTTGCCTCGTTATTTTCTTTCAGAAATCCGATTATATTATTCATCCGAGCTTTACCCTCACTTTCAGGTTGGGACCGCCGTCGGTGACGCGGACCCATTCCTTGTAGCCTTTGCCGCAGTAGCCTGAGCCGATGACCTCAAAGCCGTCTGAGATCATGGAAATGGATTTGAGCAGATCCGGGACGAAGCCGCTCATTACGACCGGTGAAACGTAGTGGTCGGTCAGTTTGCCGTCAACGATTTCGATGCCGTATTCTGCGGTGCACTGAATCTGCCAGTTCTTCGGGTCCTCCATTCCGTTGTTGGTCTCAAACAGCATATAGCCGTGTTTCACGGAGCGTATCATATCCTCAAGCTTGTCGTTGCCGCGTTCAAAGAAGGTGTTTGTCATGCGGGAATATGCCTTATGGGAGTACGATTCACGTCTGCCGTTTCCGGTGGGCTCCGTTCCGAGCTGAGATGCCGATGTCAGGTCTGAAAGCCCGGCGACAAGGATGCCGTCTTTGATTATCTGTGTGTCATGCGCAAGAACGCCGTCGTCGTCGAAAAAATACGATGCGGCGCTGACCGTTGCCGCAGCACCGTCACGCATATTTGTTATGGGCGACGCGACATACTGCCCTACGCATTGCTTTGCAAGTGCGCGGTCTTTTACGAATTGATCCATTTCCACGCCGTGTCCGAACGCTTCGTGGGCAATAAGCCCCGTTATGGAGTTGTCGGTTATTACATCATAGATACCCGGTTCGATGGGTGTTGCCTTTGTCAGGTGAAGCGCTTTATCCGCCAGCTTGTCGATGAGCTGCGGCAGTCTTTCCATTACATCGGCGATATGCGTGGAGTATGCACCTTCGCGGGCATTCACCATTCTGCCGTCCTGAGCGATGACCATGAGATAGCCGTTTACCCAGCCGTAGCTTTGCGAAAGCTCACGGTTTTTGGTCACAAACAGCTTTGAGACCTCAAACGGCTGAAGGGTCACGACAGCGTTCACAAAACGGTTGTCTTTGGCAAGCAGCCTGTCGCGCAGCTCAGAGCAATATGAAAGAATGTCGCTGTCGCCGTATGAGGCAAAGTCCGTTTCGCGGATAAAATCCCGACGGAGAGGCTCGTCCTTCACGGCATTGCTTTCGATCATTCTGTCTTCGAGTGAAGGTGATATTGCAACGGCGCGGCGTATTTTTTCGGCAAGCGCCGGAATATCGCCCGAAAGGTCGTCGAGTGAGTATTCGAAAAACGCTTTGCCGTTGTGCATCTTGATCACGAAGCCGCATTCGCCTTCACCGTCACGTATTGCAGAGGAACGGCGGTCGGTACGGTAGATTGTTGCATGTACATCCGTGCCGAGTATACTGACGTATGAGAATGTCCTGCCAAGCTCTGCGATAAGCCCGCGGCATATTTCACGCTTGCCGTTTAAGTATTCTGAAAATGACATGGAAACCTCCTGTATTTTGTTGTGAGTTGTATTTTTGTTCACTTCACGACGCGGTTTATTACTTCGGCGTATTTACGCTTTGTTTTCGGTGAAGTGAAAAGGATGAAAAACAGTATCGCAGCGGCGATGACTATCATCCAGTATGCGCCGCTTTCATCACCGCGTTCAAGCACCGTGCGTGTTATTGAGCCGTACAGCAGATAAAATGCTGCGGTGATTATCAGATCGGTCAGGCTGATGCCGAAAAATCCGGTTATTTTTGAGCCCCCGTCTTTTTTGCAGTGTATTATACCCCAGTAAACGGCTCCGAACAGATTATGTGCGGAAAGCGGTTTGCTTTTCAGGCAGACGATGCTGCCGTATCTGCGGGAAATAAACACATTGTCAAGATAATCGTCGCCGCCGGCAAAATTTTTGAACGCAGTTTTGTCGTCCCAGCGCTCCTTTAGTGTATTGACGTCGTGGTCGCTTTTGAAAACCATAAACTTACCGCCTTTCATTTTATTATTCTATCATATTGCTTCGTCATAATCAATACAAATTATATTAATCTTTTGGGGCTAAAGGGAAATGTTGTTGCAAAAAAATCACCTTGATCATGAATTGAACGGCGAGAAACAAGTTTTTTTGAAATGTCAAAAGAAAAAACTTGCATTTTGCGTTTTGATGTGATAGAATACATTATCAAAATGAATTTCAATGAAAGAAGGATATATCATATGCAGTTCAAAAGTCAGTATCTCCAGAGCGTGTACGATACAGTATGCAAGCGCAACCCCGATGAGCCCGAATTTCTTCAGGCTGTCAGAGAGGTTCTTGAATCGTTCGAGCCTGTTGTCGAGAGGCGTCCCGACATTGTCAAGGCGGGTGTGATCGACCGTATCGTCGAACCCGAGAGATTCATCCAGTTCCGTGTTTCGTGGGTCGACGACAACGGCAAGGTTCAGGTCAACCGCGGATACAGAGTTCAGTTCAATTCCGCCATCGGTCCGTATAAGGGCGGTCTCAGACTCCATCCCTCTGTCTGCTCATCCGTTATCAAGTTCCTCGGCTTTGAGCAGATCTTCAAAAACTCCCTGACCGGTCTCCCCATGGGCGGCGGTAAAGGCGGCAGTGATTTCGACCCCAAGGGCAAGAGCGACGGAGAAATCATGCGTTTCTGCCAGTCATTCATGACTGAGCTTTCAAAATATATCGGCGCGGATACCGATGTACCCGCAGGTGACATCGGCGTAGGTGCACGTGAGATCGGATATATGTTCGGTCAATACAAACGTCTCCGCAACGAATTCACAGGTGTTCTTACCGGCAAGGGTCTTTCATACGGCGGTTCTCTCGCAAGAACTCAGGCAACAGGATACGGTCTGCTTTATTTCACCGAGGAAATGCTTAACACCATGAAGAAGGACAGTGTCAAGGGCAGGACGGTCGTCATCTCCGGTTCCGGTAATGTTGCGATCTATGCATGCGAAAAGGCACAGACTCTCGGCGGCAAGGTCGTTGCTCTCAGCGACAGCAACGGATATATCTATGACAAGGACGGCATCAAGCTCGATGTTGTCAAGCAGATCAAAGAGGTCGAACGCGGAAGAATCAAGGAGTATGCGGCGCGTGTTCCCGGCTCGGTCTATACCGAAGGCTGCCACGGCATCTGGACTATAAAGTGCGATGTGGCTCTGCCCTGTGCAACACAGAACGAGCTCGATGAGGAGAGCGCAAAGGCGCTTGTCGCAAACGGTGTCATTGCGGTTGCCGAAGGCGCCAATATGCCATCCACTCCCGAAGCTGTTGCTGTATTCCAGAATGCGGGCGTTCTCTTTGCCCCCGCAAAGGCTGCAAACGCAGGCGGCGTTGCCACCAGCGGTCTCGAAATGAGCCAGAACTCCATGAGATACAGCTGGACATTCGAAGAAGTTGACGCAAAGCTCAAGCAGATCATGATCAATATCTTCCATAACGCTTTCAATGCTTCCAAAGAATTCGGCAGCGAAGGCAACCTCGTTATGGGCGCCAACATCGCAGGCTTCCTCAAGGTCGCCGATGCAATGCTTGCTCAGGGCATCGCATATTAATTATTCTGACTACATAATTCGGAGCTGCCGCAGACGACAGCTCCGTTTTTTGCTCAGGCTATTGACAAACGCGGCTTTTGAGTCTATAATAACGCATGTTATCGTATATTGCGGAGATTGCTTGTGGAAAAGAAAAAAGCATATTCGCGTTTCGAACCGACGCGGAAGGCATTGATATTCTGGACGTTGTTTATCGGCATAGGGGCGGTTTGCGGTGCGGTCGTCATGCTTGTCGATCCGTCGGGAAAAGTGTTCGGGAAGGTATATTATGAAAAAAGCGGTTATATTTGATTTGGACGGTCTGCTCATCGACAGCGAGACGATCGCATATAAAATCGATTCGGAGCTTGTGGGAAAGTACGGACATGAGTTCCCGTTGGCGGAATATATAGCGCATTACAGCGGAAAAACAGTCAAGGACAATGCCGGGCGCCTTGTTGAGGTTTACGGATTGCCGTATACGCCTGATGAAGCGTTGAAATGGATCATCGCGCGCGACAATGAATATATCGGGCAGGGAGTGCCGCTCAAAAAAGGGGCGCGCGAGCTGCTTGAATTTCTTAAAAGTAAAGGTATAAAGGTTCTGCTCGCCACGTCGAGTGTGCGTGAGCGTGCGGTCGGGATCCTGTCCCAAAACGGCATAGATGGCTTTTTTGACGATATGCTTTTCGGAGATGAGGTCAAAAACGGAAAGCCTGCGCCTGATATATATCTGAAAGCCATGGAGAGGGCGGGCGTTCCGGCTGAGGAATGCCTTGTACTTGAGGACAGCGAGGCAGGAATACGCTCTGCGCATTCGGCGGGTGCCGACGTCATATGCATACCGGATATGAAAGCGCCGGCTGAGGAATACCGCGCGATGGCATATCGCGTGATTCCGTCGCTTGACAGGGTTATCGGCATACTTGAAGAAAACGAAACAGAAATGGTTTTGTGTGGTGAGGATGATATAGCCGAAGTTTCCGCACTTTACGGACGTGTCGTTGATTATCTTGAGTGTCATGTTAATTATCCGAGGTGGTCACACGATTATCCCAATGAGACATCTGTCGGGAATGCGGTGAGGTGCGGGACGCAGTACGCCTGTGTGAAGGGCGGCAAGGTAATCGGTGCGGTTGTGCTAAACGGTGATCCGCAGGGTGATTATTCCTGCGTGTGCTGGAAAAACAAGCTGATGCCGGGCGAATTCCTTGTTATTCACGCGCTTGCGGTGGACTATGAAGAATCGGGCAGCGGTGTCGGAAGTTTTATTGTTGATTTCTGCCTTCAAACGGCAAGACGGCGCGGATATAAAGCAGTGCGGCTTGATGTTGTGCCCGATAACGAGCCGGCAATAGGACTCTACACAAAAAAAGGTTTCGCATATGCGGGCACTGAGGATATGAAGCGTGGTATTCCGGAGGTTCCGCTGTGGAGACTTTATGAATACAACTTCGCGGATACGGACGGTTAACGGTATGAGATATAAAGGAATCGTATTTGACAAGGACGGCACTTTGCTTGATTTTGAGCGTTGCTGGCTTCCAGTCGCAAGGCATGCACTGATGACTCTGCTTGATGAGCTGGGGCTCCCGTCGGAATTACTGCCTGATCTGCTGGCTGCCGGAGGTATTCACGGCGAAACATATGATATAGACGGTGTCTTCTGTTACGGAACAGGCGCAATGATGATCGATGTGATAATCAGTTGGCTTGAGGCGCACGGGGTCAAGGATGACAGGAATAAGCTTGCCGGGCTTATTATGCGGATTACAGACGCGTCGTATGTGTACGGCGAGATGAAGCCGGACTGCGAAAATATTGTCGGCGTATTTGAACGTTTGCGCGGAATGGGGCTTCGTATTGCGCTTGCGACATCGGACAATAGGGATGGGGCGATGAAATGTCTTGAAACCTTCGGGATCTCGCGGTTTTTTGATGAAATATACTGCGATGACGGTGTTCACAGCAAACCCGATCCGTATTTTATGAGGGTATTCTGTGGCAAATACGTTTTTGATGCATGCGAGGTTGTCATGGTCGGCGATACGCCTTCCGACGCCTCATTTGCTAAAAACAGCGGTGCGGCGATGGTGGCGGTGGCAAAGAATGAGCACAATACGGCGATTCTCGCGCCTGTTTCTGATGCTGTTATCCACGATATCTCGCAGATCTTCACGTTTCTTGATTGAAACATAACCTACGGTGACGCCTAAAATAGAATACGGTGACCGAAAACGCAGTAAAAACGTTTCTCGGTCACCGTGATCTTTCGGACAACACTGCACAGACAGTTTGCCTTTATTTTTTTATGCTTTTGCGGAGCGCTATTGCGACGGCAATGAGCAGCAGTGCAACGATTGCCGTTATTGCGAGAGCGGCTGCTTCAAGTCTGTCGGAAGGAATAGGCGCTTCCCCGGACGTTTCGACGGACGGAATGACGCTGATATCGCTGATCGGTTCAACGCTTCTTTCGGAGCTTTCCGACGATTCATCCGATTCTTCACTGCTTTCCTCGGTGGGGAAGCGGCGTGTTATTATTACTGTATAAGTTGCGCTGTCACCGTTTTCGGCTTTACAGGCGACGGTTATGATGTTGTCGCCGTATTCAAGCGGACCTTCGGGTGAAACTGTTATCAGTGTTCCCGCGTTTTGAGGATCATAATCAAACGAAACTTCCTCAACATCGCTGTCGACTGTCAAAGTGTATATGAACACCTTGGGGTCGAATTCCGACGTGAAAGCGTAGTCTATGACCGACAGCGCAGAAAGTAACGCCGTCGAATCGGTTTTTGGCAGACTTTCGGTTTTTGTTATGATGAACACATAGTTTACGGTACGTCCCGCGGGAGTTATATACCTGACCGTCAGCTGTGTTGTCGTGTTGTCCAGGCTGAGATCCGGGAGATACAGCTGACCTCCGGCAGGGACGGAAAAGCTCATATCAAGCGACGGTGCCGTATTAAGTGCGGAAATCGCATAACGCGTCACGGACGGTGTGAAGGCGAGATTTGAATTACTCGATTCGATCGCGAGGTTTGACGCCGCAGGCACGAGTGTGACGATTGCATCGGTATCCGACATCCGATATAGTGAATCGGTATATACCTCTCCGTTAATCAGTGTCATGGATGCTTTTCCGACTGCGCCCTGCTTCGCTTTGAAATATATCTTTATGACTCTTTCTTCCGATGCGGAGTTAATGTCAAGAGCGGTGAAAAACAGCGCGCCATCAGATGCGGAAGCGGAAACCGAGCCTTCATAATAGGAGCTGCTGAGGTATTCAAGCATTGTGCTGTCATAGGTTAAGGTTGCCATCATAGACGAGGAGTCGCGAAGTTCGCCAACTGTTACGGTGACTGAAAAAGCGCCGTTACCGCCGACGATTGAGGGAGCATCGATCATTGGATGCAGAACGTTTTTCACCGACGAGTGCGGTGTACGTCCGACAAGCATTGACAGCTGTGACAGGTCAGCAGCGGTAAGCTTGCCGTTCTGGTTAATATCGGCAGCCTTGAAAACAGCCGGTGTGAATTCGGTTTCGGAGCGCAGCTTCAGATAAAGCATATTTGCGTCGTTTACGGTCACCATGCCGTCGCCGTCAAGGTCGCCGCGGACGGAAATCTCGATTGTTTCGAGGTCATTGTCGCCGCTGCGATAGATGAGTTTACAGCCCGTTGACACGTAGCCGCTTTTGCGTATCATTCCGTCGGGAGTGACGAGACGAAGGTCGCCGGACGTATATGTGAATGACGAAAGCAGCTGATTTACCGTGGTATATGCCGGGATATTGCTCAGCGTGTCGTTGTGCGGGTCATGGGTGTACGTCGGATTGGTGCACTGCAGTGTGTCGCCGCTGACTGTCACTGTGAGCCGTGCGGATATATCGGTGCCGTCTATGGAAGCGACGATATAGGAGATGCCCGTGGATACGGCAGTGACGACGCCCTCGCGCAGTACGATGCTTTCACCATCAACGTGATAGGTGATATTGCCCTCGGCACCCTGCGGCAGGATCGACGCGACAAGGTGAGCCGTTTCTCCGGGCGACATATGCTGACGGCTTAGCTTCAGTACAAGCTCGGTGGGATCGGGTCGCACTGAAAAATGTATCGTTTCGGAGACGCCCCATGGTCTTACGGCTGTGAGCGTCTGCATATCGCCGCTTTTGGCTGAGAAGCCGTTTTCGACAGGCTTTCCGTTCAGATAAAGCAGACCGATCTCGCAGTACACTGTTTCGCCGCTTTGCAGAGTGTCGCCGTCGGAAAAGTCGAAACCTGCCGGCGTTGCGGGGTCTCCGATATACGATATACGGCGGATTGAACCGTTATAGGCGATGAAGACGGCATTCTTGCTACCCTTTACGGCGGCGGTGATACCGGAATAGGTATGAGAAATATAGCGTTCGTCGGATATGCCGAACAAACCTCTTGAGGTGATCGCCGCGCCGTCAAGTATTGTGTATGCGGCAGAACCGCAGGATGTCGCGAAATTCAGTGCTTCTTTGTCGATCAGGTAGCTTCCCGAAATGAGATAACCGTCGGAAACGCGCAAATCTCCTCCGAGTGTCTGTTCGGTGGCGCTTATGAGCGACAGGGTATTTGCGTCGAATGCCGAAATATCGAACATTGCGCCGACATACAGCACACCGTTTGCCGCTGTGACCGATTCGACCTCGATATTTTCAAGAATACGCGATGTGGTGCCGCTTTGCGGGTCACGGCGGTACAATGCGCCGCCGGAAATAAGGTACTGCATATGGTCAGTCGCTATCGCAGTCGGGACAAACGGAAGCGATGAATAGCCGCCGTTTGTACTCCAGATGCAGGCGGTGTCGCGGAAGATCGCAGTGACGCCGGTTTCGTCGGAGGCGAGGGCTATTGGTGTGTACCTCAGTGCGACGGTTCTTGTTAGTGCAAGTGTTTCCTGCGAGTAGACGTAAATGCGGTTTGTGTTTTCGTATATGACATACAGGCTGTCGCCGTACGTCTGCATTGCGAGAACATTGCGTTCGCCGACAGGCAGCAGCCTTTCAAACGGAGTGAAGTCGTACGCGGCATATTGGGCGTCGGCGGTGTACGGTGACGCACCGTAGTATTCGGGAGATGATGCGGCATGCGCCGCCTTTTCGACACGGCAGAGTGAGCCGTCGTCGAAAAGAATATAGTTATGGCTGTCGCCTTCTGCGATACTGCTCACGGGCTTTCCGAACATTCCGTCGGGAATACCGTTGATTCCGAGCAGTTCATGACCGACGGCAATGCGTCCGTCGGGAGCTACCGCGATATTTTCGTCGGAATAGCGGAGAAGGCACTCAAAAGTCTTGCCATCGGCAACGCCGCCGGTGCAGTAGAGATAGCTGTCGGTCGCTTTCAGAAGGGCGCCGCAGGGAAGTGTGTCGCCAATTCCGACGAGCCTGCGTTCGGATTTGCTGTAAGAATAAAGCAAGCCGTTTTTTGCACAGAGTCTGTAATAGTTGTCGGAGACCGTTATCTGTGTGACAGGTGAGCTGAGTTTCAGCAATTCTTCGTTCAGCATTGTATCAAACGGTGTGCGTACAATTGAGTTGTTTTGCGATGCGTATACGACACTGTCGGAGTCAATTACGGCATCGTTGTATTCATCGTCGGACAGATAGCTGATATATGAAAGCGGAAGCATTGAAAACAGAGATGCAATGTCATAGAGAACAAAGCCTTTTTTGTGCACGACGCAGAGCTTTCCGTCGTAAAAACCTATATCGAGTATCGTATCCGGAAGGAAGAGCAGGCGTCCGTCCGATTCCATGTCATCGAGCGGGACGGTGAGTATGTTACGTCCGCCGCGTGACGCGAATACGGCTATACCGAGGGCTTCATCGACGAATATTTCGGCGCTTTTTGTGAAGGTCTTGCGGTATTCTACGGAAGTCGTGTCGATTGTGAAAGTTATGGTTTTCGCCGCGTCTCCGTCTTGCGAGGAGAGATCAAGCGTGTGTGTCCCGTTTTCGGTGACGGTTATTTCATCGGTGAATGATACGCCGTCGAGAAGCACAGTGCCGCGCCCCGCAGCGGTTATGCGAACGAAACTGTTATATGTTTTTCCGTCCTCAACACCGGAAATTTCGGGGAGTCCGCGCCGGAACGAAAATTCCTTTTGAACCGTATTTCCGCTCGGTCCGCGAAGTGTGAACACATGGTCGCCTTCAAGGGTGAAGTGACTGCCGGAGGCATACGGTATACCGTCGATGTCGGCATTGCCGCGGCTGAAGAGGAACACGCAGAAGGATCCGGCGTTGCGGTATGTGTATTTCAGCTGCATTGTGTCAAGCATGAAGGTGACGCTTCTTGAGCCGAAGCTGTTTGTTACGATGACGGTGTGCAAGCCGTGGCTGTAAACATTTCCGCCGTCGGAAAAATCTTCACCGTCAATGGTTGCGCTGTCGCCTTCAAAGCTGATGTTTACGCGATCAAAGCAGGTGCCGCCGTCGGATACGCCGTATACGATAGGATATCTGCATACTTCAAGAAGAGCGGCGATGTCAAGTGTACCGTAGCCGGTGTAATCGCTCTTTTCGGTTTTCCCGGTTGCATATTCAAGCAGCTTTTCGAATGCCGCTGAGCCGAGTCTTCTGCCGCAGTATGCGTCGGCAAGCGCGGCGGCTGCCGAAACGTAGGCTGCGGAAAAAGATGTGCCGTTGTCGTACATCACGCCGGAGGTGCTGCCGAGGAGCGTGAGAAATTCGCCGGGCGCCGCTATATCGACCATGTCGTTATACTGTGAAAAGCCGCAGGCAACATCGTTTTGCCCGACAGACGCAACGCTTATGACATTGTCATACGAAGCTGGATATGAGTATTCTCCGGCAAAATCACGGCTGCTGCCTTCGTTTCCGGATGCGGCAACCATGAGACAGCCCTTTGACACAGCATAGGCGACTGCGTCCTCTTCGGCACGTATGCGTTCGTAGCCGCCGAATGACATATTTATGATATCGGCGCCGGCGTCGGCAGCCATATATATCGCGTCGACAAGGTCGCTTGTTTTGATATCCTTGCCGTTTTCGGAAACGCGTATGGGAAGAAGCGTGGCAAACTGTGCTATTCCGAAGGCGGCAGTCACGTCTGTCTGCGCCGCAATTATACCGGCGATACGTGTTCCGTGTCCCGACGTGTCGCGATTTACGGCGGAGTAGTTGTCGGTTATGTCGTAGCCGTCAAGGATGCGTGCGTTTTTCAGTGCCGGATGGTTGCGGTTAACGCCGCTGTCTATCATTGCGACCACTACTCTTGAAGCTGTGCTTATTTCGCCGTACGGTATATCTTCGACATTGAGACAGTCAAGCTCCCAGGGCTTGTCGCTTTGACCGAAGGCGTGATTTCGCTCTTCCACGGTGCGGACGGCATCCTTTTCAAAGAAGCGGATAACCGCGGCGTTTTCTTTTACAAAAGCTTCGGGATACTTCAGCTTTACAAGAAAAACCAGCTCGCTGCTGTATGCGAGAGGGCGGTAATCATACCCCGAAAGGGCTTTTGCCACAGTGGATTTGTTGCCGCCGAAGGTTACGATATAATCGTCGCCGTCGGATGGCTGACCTTGGGACGGTGTTGATATTTGCGAGGCATTTCCTTCAAGAAGGGCTTCTCTACGTGCGTCAAAAAAAGCGAAAGGATCGTTACTTTCCGCAACAACAACGCCTGCCGCATTTATGAATACGGAAGTGAAAATCATTGTCGCAATAAGAAAAGCAAGGATCCTCTTAGTCATTATTATTTACCAAACGGGAGCTGCCGCAGGAAAATCTTTCATACACGGCGTTCATCCCAGATGAAAAGTGTTTGTGTGCATTATCGGAGTAAATGTAAAACGGCTTTTCCGTTATCATGCCGTCCTTTGCCGCCTTTTTGCCTTCTGCAAGGACGAGACAGGGCGGTTTGTCCTGTGACGGATATACAATACGGAGACGTTTCGGGCGTATATCACGGCTTTCCATTGAGAAAAGCAGTTTTGAAAGGTATTCGGGACGGTATACCGCGCAGAACCTGCCGCCGTTTTTCAAAAGATGTGCCGCAGCGGCGACAAAGCCGTCTATTCCGGCGGTCGTTTCGTGGAATGCGGCAAATTTGCCGGGATCGGCGTTCCTGAAGCCGCAGTTGTTTTTCAGATATGGCGGGTTTGTGAAAACGCAGTCGAAGCTGCCGTGTGTTGTGACTGATCTGATGTCAAGTACGTCGGCACAGATGCAGTCAAAGCGGCTTGCGAGTCCGTTTCTGGCGGCGTTTTTCAGAGACAGCACGGCTGATGAATCGGAAAATTCGATCCCCGTAACGCGGGAACCCGGAAAATCATTGAGCAGAAGAAACGAGATTATTCCGCTGCCGGATCCGAGCTCGGCGGCATTTACGAATGGTCTGACGAAATCGGCAAGAAGAAGCGCGTCTGTGCCGAAACGTATTCCGCCTGAATGCTCCTCTATCACAAGATCGCCGTTTACGGCTGTGATGACTGTATCGGTCATATTTATAAAATCAATAATTATTACGTGTTTTTGAAAAAGCAATTTGTCGGGAGAGACGCATTGCGTCTCTCCCGGACAACTCCCGATTTTTTATTCGGGCTTGGGTGCGTCTACGGGGCAGACACCTGCGCAAGCGCCGCAGTCAGCGCAGAGACCTGCGTCGATTACGTATTTTCCGTCATCGCCGACAGAAATAGCGCCTGCGGGACATTCAGCTTCGCAAGTGCCGCAGCCGATGCAAACATCATTCTGAATTGCGTATGCCATAGTTGGTTCCTCCTGTGTGAGATTGTATATGTTATTATTTGGATAATAACCTTAAATATTTGAAAGAGCCTGTTCGATATCGGCAAGTATGTCGGAAACATCCTCAATGCCGACAGAAAGGCGAACCAGACCGGGGCTGATCCCCGCGTCAATAAGTTGGCTGTCGGAAAGCTGGCGGTGTGTCGCGCTGGCAGGATGAAGCACGCAAGTGCGGACATCGGCGACATGGACAATGTTGTTTGCCATTTTAAGGCTGTCCATGAATTTCACTGCCGCGTTTCTACCGCCTTTGAACACGATGCTCATAACACCGCTCTGTCCGTCCGGCATATATTTCATTGCAAGCTCATGATACGGGTCGCTTTCGAGACCGGGGTAATTCACTCGCTCTATTTCAGGGCGTTTTTCAAGATATTTAGCGACGGTCAAAGCATTTTTTGCGTGGCGCTCCATGCGGACTCCGAGAGTCTGTGTGCCGAGGTCGGTGAGAAATGCCGAAAAGGCGGCGGGGTACATACCGAGGTCGCGGATGAGCTGTACGCGGAGCTTTGTTATATATGCGGCTTTGCCGAAGCTTTCGGTGTATGTCAGACCATGATATGATTCATCGGGGGTTGTCAGCTCAGGGTATCTGTTCTTGTCCCAGACGAAATTTCCCGAATCGATCACGACGCCGCCGACGCAGGTGGCGTGACCGTCAAGGTATTTTGTTGTGGAATGTACGACGATATCAGCCCCGAAGCGTATGGGATTGCAGAAAATCGGTGTCGGGAAGGTGTTGTCAACGATGAGAGGTACGCCGTTTTTATGGGCGATTCGTGCCAGCTTTTCAATGTCAAGCACTGAAAGGGCAGGGTTTGCGAGGGATTCGCCGAATACGGCACGCGTGTTGGGGCGGAACGCCTTCTGGATTTCATCTTCGGAGGCATCCTGATCGATAAAAGTGCAGTCAATCCCCATACGGCGCATTGTAACATTGAAAAGGTTGTATGTGCCGCCGTAAATCTTTGCACAGGCGATGAAATGCTGTCCCGCTGTGCAGATATTGAACAACGACAGGAAAGAAGCGGCTTGTCCGCTGGTCGTGCATACAGCACCGATGCCTCCTTCGAGGGCGGCAAGCTTTTGCTCATAGTATGCGACGGTGGGATTCGATATACGCGAATACATATGACCGTCGGCGGCAAGATCAAACAGCTTGCCGATATCGTCGGTGGAGTCATAGGTATATGTCGTTGATTGATAGATGGGAAGGGCGAGAGGCTCGCCGTTGCCTGAGATATAGCCTGTTTTAAGGCATTTTGTGTCGTTTTTCATTTGCTTGGAATTCCTTTTATGCGATGGCTTGGTCTATTAACGAGATGCCCTTTGCCCAGTCGGGAATACTTACATTGTTGTCCGAATAATCCTGTACCATAGGGTAATCGATCGTTGTCTGCTTTGCGGTTGCGTATGAGAAGATCAGGCGCGAAAGCTCGGAAAATTCGCTGTACGACATATTGGTGTCAAACAGGTCGAAGAGCTTTTTCTGAGCGACGAGGTCTGTTGTGAATTTCGTATCCGAGCATATTTGCTTTATGAGTGCGGTACCCATCGAGCGTTGGAAGCGATAGTCTTTTGCATCCTCTGATTGCTGTGAATTGAAAATGCCCGCTGCGTTGGTTTCGGTCAGCGTGACCTTTCCGGCATTTACGGTTATGTAATGTTCGTCGGAGCGCTGTGATTCGGGGATTACGGAAAAATCGGGATTCAGAAATTTCACGTCATACGGAAGCGTCACGGTGAGGTCGTTTTTGAGAGAGGCAAGTCCGACGACAGTCGTGGTTTTCGCGACTGCGTAATGTCTGACATCGTGACCGATGAGAGCGGACAGTTTTTTTACGTCGTAATCGGTGGTCTGAGCGCCGAGAAGATCGTAAAGCGGGATGTTTCTGCCGCTGTTGTCGAGGTTCATATCGACGGGAAAGGAGCAGAGAACGTACGAGCCGGACTGTTTCGAAGCGTATACGTATACTGCGGAACAAACATCGTTTGCATCATTTTTTGTTATGAAGAGGCAATCGAACACCGTGTCCTCAACGGGAACGGTCGGATTCGATACCTCGGTTTCGCCTGTGGAGTTATCGCTTATGTTCGCGGATACCTCGTTGTCGGAGGTTTCGGTACCGTCGCTCGTTTCGTTGAATATCGGTTTCAGAACCGCATCCTCAAGCTTCGGAATAAGTTTCCAGGCGGCAAAGCCGAGCACAACGAGCATCAGCACGAGGGTCAATATGAAATTCCTGAAGGCGGATGACATTGGCTTACCTCCAAAACGGTTATTCATGAGTTTTCATGTATATCACATTATATATCAAAGCTTCTGTTTTGTCAAATGAATTTTATGCTAACTTTTAGTGACACAAAAGTGCCGTAAAAGCTTGCGGCGGCTGATGAAATCCTATGCGGTGCGTGATATGACGATTTTTGATGAGAAAATATTTTTCGGTTGACAAACAAGAGAATGCATTGTATAATTGTAAATACAAAACATCAGTGAGGTGGAACACCATGAAAAAAAGCATCTGCGCGTTTCTTGCGGCAATCATGTCTATTTCCGTTCTTGCCGCATGTAACAGTACGTCCGACCGGGATAATAAACCGGCGACATCGGATCAGGGAGCGTCATCTGCGTCGGAGACCGTTTCCACCGAAGTGTCGGAAATGTCCGAGGATGAAACAAAGCCTTACGGCTGGGATCTTCCCATCAGGGATATGAACGGTCGTGAATTCCGCATCCTTTGCCGTGATTACGCCGCCGGCTCCACGTCGATCGTCGGCTATAACGGCGAGGTGATTCAGCGCCCAGATTTTGATGAAGAAACCGCCGATATGGTGGATATCGAAAAATATCGGGTCCGCAAGGACATCGAAGACAGATACAATTGCTATATCGAGGGTGAGTTCAGCTCTGCCGCACAGGGGGATTTCAATAATATTGTCAAGAACTGTGTGCTTTCGGGCGAACCGCATTACGATATGGTCTTTGACGCATACGGCTTTATGTACACCATTGTGACGGAAAATATCTATGCCGATATCGCGTCGATCGATTCTATCGACCTTTCAAATCCGTGGTGGGATCAGAATGCGGTACGCGATCTTTCCATATGTGATAAGTTGTATTTCGCCTGCGGTGACATCAATACATACGATAATGACGGCACCTGGGTTATTTACTACAACAAGGAACTTGCGGCAAAGGTGCTCCCCGGCGTCGATTTTTATAAGCTTGTAAAAGACAACGAATGGACATTCGACAAATTTGTCCAGATCGTTCGCATGGTATCGAGCGATACCGACGGCGTTGACGGCATGAGCGAATTCGATACATGGGGTCTCGGCACGGAATCATACAACGCGTTTGTGCATATGCTTGCATCGGGACAGAAAATCGTTCAGAAGGACGCCGATGACGTTCCGTACCTTGATTTCCAGACAGAAAGAATGTATTCTGTTATGGATGATATAATGACATTCTATTCGGATACGGATAACGTCCTGCTTGCGAACCGCTTTGAAGGAAAGTACGCTAATATATGGGAAGAAACGATCATCAAAGCGTTCCGCGAAGGCAGAGAGCTGTTTTATATGGGCGGTCTCATCAATATAGTAGGCTACCGCACACTTGATTTCAACTTCGGTGTTCTTCCGATTCCCAAGCATACGGCGGAGCAGGACAATTATTATCATTCCGTTTCCATGCATAACATGTCCTGCCTCGGAATTCCCGCCACCACCGACGATTATGACGATTTGGGGCTTATCATCGAGGCGCTGGGTGCGGAAAGCAAGAACAAGGTTACTCCCGTTTACTACGACAAATGTATGAAGAGCATGTACGTCCGCGACGAGGAGGATGAGGCGATGCTGGACATCATTTTTGACTCCCGCTGTTTCGATCTCGGCTCAGTATTCAACTGGGGCGGCATTCTTTGGGAGTTCATGAACATAAACACCAACTTTGCGTCGCGCTTCGACGCCATTGCGGATGCGGCTCAGGCACAGCTTGAGGAAACGCTCGAATATTTCAGAAATTAACGCATCAGAATAGCATCAATTTTCAAACAGCAGAAGGCTCGCACGTCGGTCTTCTGCTGAAACCATCAAAGGAGAACTCTTATGAACATCATCACCGCCGTATTGTACGGTATCGTGCAGGGACTTACGGAATTTTTGCCGATCTCAAGCTCGGGGCATCTTTCACTGCTTCATAACATTTTCGGCACCGATATTGAAAGCAGCATCGCATTCACCGTTTTACTGCATCTCGGCACGCTTGCGGCGGTAATCATTGCTTATCACAAGGATGTATGGGAGCTTATCAAAGGCTTTTTCTCACTTCTGAAAAAACTGTTTACCGGACATATCAAAGACGGACTTACGGGCGGAGAGCGTGTTCTTGTCATGCTGATCATCGCGACTTTGCCGCTTGTCGTCGGCGCGGTGCTTGAAAGCAAGGTCGAAGCGCTTTCGGGTATGAGCTGGCTTATCGGCATATTCCTCATATTCAACGGCTTTATGCTCTGGATGTCGGACAAAATTGCCGTCGGCAACCGACCGCTTGAAAAGGGCAACTGGCGTCAGGCGCTGTTTGTCGGACTTATTCAGCTTATTGCGGTAATGCCCGGAATTTCACGCTCAGGTTCGACGATAACCGGCGGTCTGTTTGCGGGCTTTTCCAAAAAAGATGCGGTGCGGTTCTCATTTCTGCTTTCCATTCCTGCCATACTCGGCGCAAATATCCTGAAGCTTCCCGAACTTATCGGCGACCCGTCATTCTCCGCAAATGCGCTCCCGTATCTTTGCGGTGTGCTGGCGGCGGCGTTGTCCGGATTTGCGGCAATAAAACTTCTTCAGTACATATCAAGCGCAAAGAAGCTTTCGGTTTTCTCGGTTTACTGTATAGCTGTCGGTCTGGCGGCGATAATTTACTGTGTCGTGGCATAGCAATTCCAACGAAAGGACGTCTGAACATATTTGAAAACAACTGCAAAGAAAAACAATTCGGAAAAAGAAAAAAAGACGACCGGCGGCAAATCCGCTGCGAAAAAAAATACTTCTTCCGCAAAATCCGCGGGAAAGGCGAAGTCTGCAGCCGGGAAAGCCGAGCAGACTGTGATTGATGTACGTGAAAAACGAAAACCGCTCGGTATTGCGCCGTACATCGTGGTCGCTGTCGCGCTTTTTATCGTCATAACGTTCTTCCTGCCCGATACCGGAATAATCGGACCGTTTATCAAAAACCTCATGCTTGGACTTTTCGGTGCCGGAGGTTATCTTGTACCGTTTTATATGATATACCTTGCGGTTTTTCGCAGGCGTGATGAAAGAAACGGTGTGGCAAACGCAAAGATAGGGTTTGCGGTCGGTAGCTTTCTTGCACTGCTTGTGATCATCCATCTCTTTGATCCGGCGACGACCGCGACGGAAGGCACGGGATTTCTCTCCGGGCTTTATGAACAGGGAAAACAACTCAAGGGCGCAGGCGCTGTGGGAAGTACGCTCGGTATAGGCTTGCAGAAGCTCATAGGCCATGTCGCGTCGGTGATTCTGTCGGTGCTTATGGCGGCAGTTCTGTTTATATTCCTGTTCGGCTCCACTCCCCGCAAGGTGCTTCGTTATATTGTCGATCTGTTCAGGGCACCGAAAGCGGAATACGTAGAAGAGGATGAAGGTGTCGGAGAACCCGAGTCTTTGCCTGCAAAGCCTATACGCCCCGAACCTGTAAAGCATGAAAATGCTACCTCTTCGAAGGGACGCACTGATTATACTGTGCCGGATGACGTCGTATACGCCGGAGAAGGCATTCGCAGTGCGGAAAAATCGGTCAAAAACAATGAAATAAATCGTGACAATCCGTTTGAACAGCCTCAGGCAAAGCCGAAGGAGGAGATCGTACCGAAAGAGTCGGCTGACCCGACGGAGGATTATCGCAAGATCTTTGAGGAAGACGGAGAACAGAAGATTCCCGCTCCTGCCGCAGTATTTGACGAGGTTGCGGAAACGGAGATAACGAAAGCGAACGTTGCCGCCGAAACCGGCGCTGCATCTGCCGTTGGCGTAGTCTCTGGTGCTGCCGCGGTTTCGGTTCCGCAGAAAACGGATGATGACAAGCCGCCGTTTGAAATGCCCGGCGACACATATGTCAGACCCGAACCCGAATATAAGCCCGACGTCCCGACGGAGGAGCTGACGCGCCGTGACGACGGGGTACTTGAAGCGGTTACGCAGGATATGCAGATAAGCGATGAACAACCATATGTTTTCCCGCCGGTATCACTGCTTCAGGAAGATAACGAAGAAAACAACGAGGAAAGTTACGAGATAATAATCGAAACCGGCAAAAAACTGATAACCGTGCTGGACAGCTATGGTGTCAAAGCAAAGCTTGTTTCAACGAGCCGCGGACCTACGGTAACGCGCTACGAGGTGCTTCCCGACGCCGGTGTGCGCGTCAACAAGATTGCAAATCTTGCCGACGATATACGTATGCGTATGGCTGCGACGAACATCAGAATCGAGACGAATATACCGGGAAAATCGGCAATCGGCATTGAAATACCGAACAAAAAACCGGGAATCGTCCGGCTTCGCACTCTTATTGACAACCCGCTGTTCCGCGACAACAAGTCAAAGCTGTTTGCCTGTCTCGGTGTGGATGTCGGCGGCAATCCGGTTTATTTTGACATACCCGATATGCCTCATCTCCTTATCGCGGGGGCTACCGGTATGGGTAAATCGGTGTGTATCAACAGCATCATAATGTCACTCCTTTACCGCGCAAAGCCCGACGAGGTCAAGCTCATACTGATTGACCCGAAGAAGATCGAACTTGCGATGTATAATGATATCCCGCATCTTTCGGTACCCGTTGTTACGGAGCCGAGAAAAGCGGCCGGCTCGCTCAACTGGGCTGTTGTTGAAATGGAAAAACGCTATACACTCATGCAGGAGGTCGGCGGCGCACGCACTCTCAACGAATACAATGCGATGATTGAGGGCGATCCTGAAAGAGATAAGCTGCCGTATATCGTCATAGTTATCGATGAGCTTGCTGATCTTATCATGTCAGCCCCGGATGAAGTCGAGACGTCGATATGCCGTCTGGCGCAGAAAGCGCGCGCCGCAGGTATATACCTGATTATCGGTACTCAGCGTCCTACGGTCGATGTCATTACCGGTCTCATCAAGGCAAATGTTCCGTCACGTATCGCGTTTACAGTCCAGTCGCAGATCGATTCGCGTACCATAATCGATACTGCGGGAGCCGAAAAGCTCTGCGGTAAGGGCGACATGCTCTTTGCTCCCGTTAAAGCACTCAAGCCGATACGTGTTCAGGGTTCGTTTGTCGATACGACGGAGGTCACGGCTGTCTGTACATTTGTACGGAACGCCGCCAAGGCGACATACGATGAAGAGGTCATCAAACAGATCGAGGCGGAAGCCAAGCTCTGCGGTCTCAAACCCTCGCAGCGTGCCAAGGAGGAAGCAGCTGCTGCCGGCGGCGGTGAGGAAAAGGAAGATCCGTTGTTCCTTGATGCGATCGGTGTTGCGTTTGAATTCGAAACAATGTCCACCTCGCTGTTGCAGCGTCGGCTTTCCGTAGGGTATTCGCGTGCGCAGAAAATGATCGATATGATGGAGGCGCGAGGCTACGTCGGAAAGTTCGACACTCAGACCAAAAAGCGTAAGATAGTCATTACGTTTGAGGAATATCAACAGCTCAGGCTGAACAAGGAGAGCGCTGAATGAAACGGCTGACATTCCTTCTGATGGCGGCGGTTTTTCTGCTTTGTTCATGCGGTGGAAATAAGACGCACGGTACGGCAGAGCCTGAGGTACAGCCCGTAATGACGCTCATTGACGGCGTGCTGAAGCGGGACGCAACGCTTTGGCGCTCGGCATTTCTGCCCGAGTATGACGCGGCTATGGAGGCACAGGAACTGGAGTTGGGAAGCTGTACCGATTACAACAAATACGTTGCTTCACGGCTGGAGGCCGCGATGGCTGCCAACGAGGACAACTACGGCAGGAACATTTCGGTGACGTTTACGAATGCGTCGGTCAGGCACATCAAAATGGCGGACAGACCCGATATGTTCGCGGAATACAAGGACATTTTTACGCTGAAATACCGTCTTGACCTTGATTCTATCGAAGATACTGCCGAGGTTTCGGGAAGGCTCACCGTTGCGGGAAAGATTTCCGAAAACACCTCTGAGGCGGTCTTTGTTGTCGTAAAGTGCGGCGGGAAATGGTATCTGCACCCTGCTTTTTACAATTACATGTTTTAACACAATCACCTCACGGCAATAATAGCTGTGAGGTGATTTTATTATGACATTGACACAAAAAGAAAAAGACCTTCTGAAGGATCTTAAGGATCAGGAAAAGCTGTGCGTTGACAAATACAAGAAGCACGCCGATGCGGCATCAGATCCGCAGCTCAAAAATCTGTTCAGCGAGATCGCACAGATCGAACAACGCCATCTTGACACTGTGACGCAAATGGACGGCGGTACTGTGCCGCAGACAGGCAACGGTGGGAGTACAAAACCGACGTTCACGGCTAAATACTCGTCAGATTGCCCCGAGAAGCAGTCAGACTGCTATCTTTGCAGTGATGTGCTTGCAACAGAAAAGCACGCGTCACATCTTTACGACACGTGTATCTTTGAGTTTAACGATGAAAATGCGCGCAACGCACTGAACCATATTCAGAAGGAAGAGCAGGAACACGGGAAAATGATATATGATTATATGTCAGTCAACGGAATGTATTCCTGAAAAGCGCAGACCGGAAAAGAAAGCATAATGTCAAAAACAGCGTTTCTGCCATTTATTACGGCGGAAACGCTGTTTTTAGTGTGGTGTTGTTTCAGTCTATCAGCGATGCAACTGCCTTTGCACGCTCCATCGCGAGGTTATAGAAACTATCCGGGTCGTAATGATCGGCGGAATATGCTTCGACGGTGAAGGGAAGTCTGTCAAAACAACCGGAAATGCGTTTCATGATACGTTTCCAGTCAATATTACCGTCAAACGGGAGAAGATGTTCGTCTGAAGTGGCGTGATTATCATGTATATGGAATGCGGCGATGCGGTCGCTGTGCTTTTCAAACACGCCTTTTCCACCGTTATATATGTTTTCATGGCCCACGTCAAAGCAGAATTTCGCGTATGGAGAATCAGTTGAAGCAAGCAGCGTATCGAGGTATGACACAATGCGCAGGTTTTCGAAAGCGAGAATTATTCCGTTGTCCTCGGCACAGGCTATCATGCGATGGAAACGGTCAAGCCCGAGCTCGTTCACGGCTGGGGGAGTGTTACCGCTTGAAAGATGGATTATCAATGTCGGAATACCTGCTTCTCTTGCTTCGGGAATGGCACGGAGATAATAATCGAAATGCTCCTTGCCCTCAAGGTTGTCAAGCCAGATGTTGTTAATGCCCCAAAAATCGGTATGAGCCGTTTCTATTGCGAGGTTTGCATTACGCACGGTATTCACACGGTCAAAATTCATACCGTCAGTGCGGCTCCACCATAAAAAAACGTTGTCAAAGCCTGCATTTTTAATAAGTTCCGCGCGGAGCTTGTCCGGAAGCGGAGTAGAGTCAAAGTTTATTGAAAATTTCATGAATTTGCCTTTCCTGAAGAAATTTTTTTGAACAGCGGTGACAGGAAGCGTCTTGCTATGACGGATGAAAGCGTTATGGCAACAGCCATACAGCCGGTATAAATTATCGCGCTGACAAGCTCAAGCCCGCCCTTTTCGATTTCGCTTCTTGAAAACGCAAGCATTGCGTTATAGAGCATAAGCCCCGGTACGAGCGGCACAAGTGCTGGATATGTGACGACGGTTGACGGTATTTTGAATATGCGTGAGCTGATTTCTGAGAGCAGACACGCTATGAAAGTCGCGATGAAAACAGAAAGATAAATGCTTGTGAAGCTGCAGAACAGAACATAGATGAACTGACCGACAAAGCCGCCGATGCCGGACATGAGGAGCGAACGCTTCGGCGCCTTAAGGCTCATTGCAAAGAGGATCGACCCGGGGAATGCGAAGAGTGCGCAGAAATACGGGCTTTCAAACAGCGAAGTGATAAAATCCATTTCCTGCCTCCTATATCGCAAGCACGATACTGACGCCGACTGCAATTGCAACCGCCTGGAGCAGAGCCTCGATCGCCTTTGAAGAGCCGGACACGAGGTCACCGTTTATGGTGTCACGGACGGCGTTTGTCATGGCGAGACCCGGAACCATCGGTATGATCCCGCCGGTTATCACCGAGGACAGAGAAATCTCGGGAACAATCAGGCATGCCACGCGCGAAAGGGAAGCCATCACAATGCTTCCGAAAAGCGCCGAAAGAAAGGTGTAGCCCGTTGTTTTCTGGAAAAATTTCAGAGATACGTTTGTGACAATCGCGGCGAAAAAGGCGAATATCATATCGCGCGGCATACCGCCGAACAGAAGTGTGAAGGCGGCAGATGAGACGGAGGAATAGATACCGAGCATATACGGGCTTGTCTTTTTGCGCTTTTCCGGCGAAAGGTACTCAAACGCCGCGTCCACTGACATGGTGCCCTCGTAAATACTGCGCGATACGGTGTTGACGCGGTCGATCATATCGATATCTATATCGCGCTTTTTGACGGAGGCGGAGCGGGTGTGATAATGACCGCCGATTTTCACCGTGATAATCATTGAGGTCGGTATGGCGAATATCTCGATCTCGTCGGCGTTCCCCGCCATGAGTATGCGTCGTGTGCATTCCTCCGCACGGTATGTTTCGCCGCCGTTTTTCAGCATATAGCTACCCGCGAGCAGTGCGAGTGATATGAGCTTTTCCTGCTCGGCGGGCACACTTGTATCGCACTGTGATGTTTTTGCCTGTTCCAAGTTGATTTCCATCGCTTTCTTATTCCAGCCCCTCATTCACGGCGGAATTTTCGTCGTCTGGGAGCTTATTGTAATGCTCTGAACATACACGGTTATACGGTGTTGTCGCCCCGTATGTTCTGCCGGGCCATGTTTCTTCGTCGTAATAGTTCCAGAAGAACGGAACGTTTGGCGAGGACGGCATGAGATAATTGCGGGGCAGAAGCGAGGGGTCGATATAGGTGTATTGGCTGTCCGCAACATAAAGGTTAGTGCGGAACACACGCGGTTCGATTTTGCGGAATGCAACATCGACAAGGGAAGCCGACGGGCAGGCACAGCCATCGAGGCAGATTGCCTGTGTCGCTTTGTCCCACTTGACCAAGACGTGAGTTGTACAGTAGTCTCTGGGTGCGTTTTCACGGGTGAAATAACCGACCTCCACCTTCGATTTTCCGCCGAGATAGGTTTCGATATCATGACGACAGGCGTCTGTTGCGAGTGCGCCGCTGAGCGTGCAGTATTCGACCTTCACTATGTCATAGGGCTGTACAAAGGTGCGCTGATAGCTCTTGCCGTTTGTTTTCATTTTGTCGTAGACGCGGTTCATGACCTCAATCCAGAGTCTGGTCGCAGGGTTATACGACATCTTGGAAAGGGATTTGTTGCTGTCGTAGCCAAACCATACAGCTGCGACATAATCAGGAGTCAGACCGACGAAATAACGGTCGCGGTCATCATTCGTTGAACCGGTTTTACCGCCGACTTCAACATCCTTGTCGAACGTACGGTAGGTGCTGAAGGCAGAGTAACCGGTGCCGGTGGGTGAGCTGATGACGCTTTTGAGTATCTGCGTCATGATAAATGCATTTTGTTCTGAGATTGCCTGAGTTTCTTCGCTTTCGCGGTTATCGATCAGGATCGCGCCGTTGGAATCGCGCACCATGGAGAAGGTTTTGCCCTTGGCAACGGCGCCGTCGTTGATAAACATGGTATATCCCTGCGTTACCTCACGGACGGTGACACCTTCGGTAAACGAACCGAGCGCCATCGGTGAAACGGCGATATCGGTTTTTACGGTTCCGCCGTATGATTTTGATTCAACGAGAGTTGTGAAGCCCAGCTTGGTCGTCAGGAATTCAAAGCATTCGTCAACACCGATCTGCTGTGCGAGACGTACTGCGGTGGTGTTGAGCGATTTCTGCAACGCAAAGACGGTGGAGACAAGTCCGTTGAAGCCGGCGGGCGTGTTGCCCGGCCAATATGTCTTTTCCTCTTCGTCGAATTCGGTAGGCGTGTCGTTGAGCGCTGAGCCGTAGGTTATCAGTCCTTTTTCAAGGGCAAGAGCATATATGGACAACGGCTTTATCGATGAACCGCACTGGCGCTTTGACATCGTTGCGCGGTTAAGTCCGCGGCTTATCAGTTTTTCGCCTCTGCCGCCTACGATGCCGCGTATATTACCGTCGGCATCCGAGACGACCATTGCCGCCTGAGGTTTTATGCCGCTTGTTTCGGGAAAACAGCTGTCATCGCAGAATACCTCTTCCATAGCCGACTGAATGTCGGGGTCAAGGTTTGTGATTATCGTGAGACCGCCTGAATACACCTTGCGGCTGGCTGTTGTTTTATCTATGCCATAGCGTTCCATAAATTCGGCTATAACATCGTCGATGACGGCGTCGATATAGTACGAATGAATGTTGCTTTCGCTTGAAGAAGTGTCGTTTTTGCGGTTCTGGTTGAGGTAAAGCGGGACGTTGTACGCCGCGTCGAATTCCTCTTGAGATATTGCTTCCTGCGCCAGCATCTCTTTCAGGATGAGGTTGCGGCGCTTCAGGTTGTTGTCGGGGTTGCGGAGCGGGTCGTAATACGTCGGATATTTCGGTATGGATGCGATAGCGGCGCATTCGACGAGCGAAAGCTCCGAAACGTCTTTTCCGAAATAGGCGTCAGCAGCCGCCTGAACGCCGTTACTGTTCTGCGACAGATAAACAATGTTCAGATACATTTCGATTATCTGAGTTTTTGAATACTTGGTCTCAACATTGAGGGCGCGGAATATCTCCTGTACTTTGCGCTGTATCGTTGTTTCATTGTCGCCGGAGGCATTCTTGATGAGCTGCTGCGTCAGTGTTGAACCGCCGTACTGACCGCCGCCGGGCAGAAAGAAGTTGAGTATCGCGCCGACAGTACGTTTTATGTCAACGCCCTTGTGTTCGTAAAAGCGCTTGTCCTCAATGCATATGACTGCGTCGATCAGGTTCTGCGGAATATCCTTGTAGTCGACCCAAAGTCTGTTTTCGCTTCCGTGCAGGGTGTCGTCGGGAAGAAGCACCTCATTTCCGGAATCGTCAACGTAATACATCGTCGTGTTGAGGTCGCTGTCGAATTTGAGGTTGTCAAGCCCTTCGTAGTTCGGATCGATGTAGTTTTGTATATACAGCGAAAAGGCGCAGCATACCACCACGCCGGTGATTATTACGACGAGTATTACAGTAAGGAATATTTCTACTGTCCAGGCAAGAAGCTTGCAGAGCACGAGAAGCAGCACCTTAAGAGGGTACCAGAGTGTGCTTTTGGCAATCAACGCGCTGATCCTGCCTGCCTTTTTTGCGCGTGCTTTGAATTCAACGTTGCCGAGCAGGGGCTTTTTCTGTTTGCTTTCGGGTTTCCTGTTGTTGTCCATTCTTAACCTTTCACCGCCGCGCAGCCTTTGCCGAGATCGGCTTCAAGCTGTTCCAGCAGAGTATCCGAAACGGTGACGAAAATCTGTCTGCTTTCTTCGATTTTGCCTGTCGCGGTACGGTATATGCGCACACGCGCCGTTCCGGGATGATTTTTCAGCGTTTTCACGGCTAAATTATAAAAACGCTCATTTTCGGGAGTTATTTTGAGATATACGGTGCGGTTGTCGAAGCGGCTGTCGTCTTCGGCAATGCGTGCGGTCTGAAGCAGAAAACGCAAAACGTCGTCGCCCTGACCGTCAAACGGTTCTTCAAGCGAGGCGTTTCCCACAAGCACGACGATCGTACCTTCTTTCAGGATCGGACCGTATTTTTCAAGCATCGTCGGAAATACAACTATCTCAGCTTCACCCGAAAGATCTTCAACCTCAAGATATGCCATAAGACTGTTTCTTTTCGTCATTTTCGGGCGATTGCGTTTTATGCGGCAGAGAAGCGATACCGATGCTTTCTCAGGTATTATACCGTCTTTCAACCTCGAATACAAGTCTTTTATCAAAATTGATTTTGACTTTTTTGCGTCATGAGAGTACTGCTGCAACGGATGTCCTGAAAAATAGACGCCCATATATTGCTTTTCGAATTCGAGCAAAGACGGCTTGTCGTATTCGCCGATATCGGGTATTTCGATTTCAAACGGTGCGAAATCGTTTCCGCCTATGTCGGCAAGCGAAAGTTGATCGGAGCGTCGGTAGCTCCGCGTTTGTGACAGTGTTGAAAACGCACGGTCGAGAGCCGCATTTGCCGATTTGCGTTTTACGCCCAGAGAGGTCATTGCTCCGCACAGCACGAGTGCCGATGCCATCTGTTTTGTGCCGGCGTCGGCGGTACGAAGCAGAAAATCACTCATATCGGTGAATTTCCCGTTTTCGTTGCGTTCGTTTACAATGAATTCCGCGTAACCGTCGCCGACGTTTTTTACTGCCATCAGACCGAATCTTATGTGGTCGCCCACAACCGCAAAGCCCTTTTCGCTTTCGTTGACGTCGGGCGGCAGCACGGCGATGCCCATATCGCGGCAGACGGAAATATATTCGTTTATTTTGGTTGCGCTTCCCGCGACGGATGTGAGGAGCGCGCACATATATTCCTTCGGGTAATGACATTTCAGATATGCCGTGCGGTATGCAACGACGGCATATGCGGCGGCATGGCTTTTGTTGAAAGCATAGGAAGCAAACGACGACATCGAGTCGAAAAGCGCGTTAGCGTCGTCAGCCGGAATGCCGTTTTTTTTGCAGCCTTCAATAAACGTCACACGTTCTTTTTCCATTTCTCTGTGCTTTTTCTTTGCCATTGCGCGGCGTACGATATCCGCTCTGCCGTAGGAATAGCCGGCAAGAGCGCGGAATATCTGCATTACCTGCTCCTGATATATGATGCATCCGCAGGTGGTGTCGAGAATAGGCTTCAAAAGCGGAGATATATACTTCACTTTTGTCATGTCACGGCGGTTTTCGAGGAATGTGTCGATCGAATCGGCAGGACCGGGACGGTAAAGCGAGATCACGGAAATTATATCTTCAAGGCAATGCGGCTTCAGCTTTTGCAGAAGAGAACGCATACCGCTGCTTTCAAGCTGAAAAAGACCTACCGCGTCTCCGCGTGACAGCATCTCATAGGTTGCATCGTCATCGAGAGGTATATCGGCAATGTCAAAATCCGGATCTGATTTTCTGGCGTAGACCTCGGCGTTACGGATTATCGTGAGATACCTCAGCCCGAGGAAGTCGATTTTCAGAAGTCCCAGTTCTGCCACGGTTGTCATCCCGAACTGTGTCACGGGAACGCCGTCGTTGACGGAAAGAGGAACATAATCGGTGGTGGGAAGGTCGGTTATCACAACGCCGGTGGCATGTGTCGATGAATTGCGGGGACGTCCCTCAAGTTTTGAAACAAAATCGATGAGCTGACCGACATTTCGGTCGTTTTCTGCCCGTTCCTTCAGCTCCGGCGAACGTTCGAGAGCGGATTTCAATGTTATGCCGAAGTCACGCGGAATGAGCTTTGCGATTGCGTCAACGTCAGCATATTTCATATCGAGTGCACGTCCGGCATCGCGGACGGCTGCGCGGCAGGCAAGAGTGTCGAATGTAATGATCTGTGCGACATGATCGGAGCCGTATTTATCGCTTACATATGAAATAACCTCACCTCTGCGTTCATCGCAGAAATCGATGTCGATATCGGGCATACTGACGCGTTCCGGATTGAGCAGACGTTCAAACAGCAGACCGTACCGTAGAGGGTCCACTTCGGTGATATTCAGGCAATACGCCGTAAGGCTTCCGACGGCGCTCCCTCTTCCGGGTCCTACGGATATACCGCGGCGTTTTGCGTACGAGACAAAATCCCATGTTATGAGGAAATAGTCGTCAAAGCCCATTGAATGTATGACGGAAAGCTCATATTCGAGACGTGAAACGTATTCCGTCCTGTTTTCAGGTTTTCCGACATACATTTCAAGCCCGTCGAAGGAGAGCTTTTTCAGATAGTCGGCGGAAGTGAAGCCCGCCGGCGGATCGAACCGCGGCAGATGAAGATGACTGAAATCGTATCTGAAATCGCACATTTCGGCGATTTTCACTGTGTTTTCGACAGCTTCCGGTATGTCGGCAAAAAGCGCTTCCATCTCGTCGGTGGATTTGATATAAAATTCGCTTCCCGGCATACCGAATGCGGAATCGTAGTAGGAATTGGCTGTGCCGATTGCCATGAGCAGTTTTTGCGTCGGTGCGTTTTCCCGCTTCGTGTAATGCACGTCGTTGGTTGCGACGATAGGAATGTCAAGCTCACGGGCGAGCTTTATCAGCTTGCGGTTGATTTCTTCCTGTCGTTCTACGCCGTTTCGCTGTATTTCAATATAAAAATCGCTTCCGAATATCTCCTTCATACGCATGGCATGAGCACGAGCTGTATCAGGTCTGTCCTGCATGAGCGGACGCGCGATTATTCCGGAAATACATGCGGACAGTGCGATGAGTCCTTCACTGTGACGCGAGAGCATTTCGAAATCGGTCCGCGGACGGTTGTAAAAGCCGTGTATGAATGCTTCTGATACTATTTTCGTGAGGTTTTTATATCCCGTTTCGTTTTTTGCAAGCAGAACAAGATGATGCGGCGCATTTGTCGGAGACGTGGTTTTTATATGTGCGCCCTCGGGTGCGACATATGTTTCACATCCGATTATCGGTTTTATACCTTCGGCGACACACGCTTTGTAGAAATCAACAGCGCCGTAAAGGGCACCGTGATCGGTTATGGCGACAGCGGTCTGACCCTGCTTTTTTACGGTTTCCGGCAGGGTAGATATTCGGCATTCGCCGTCAAGCAGGCTGTATTCGGTGTGAAGATGAAGATGAACGAAGGGCATTTCTTCTGTTACTCCCCGTCGGCTTCCTCCGTAAGGCGGTGCAGACGGTGGTTAAGCCCCGATTTTGTGATTGGTGTGGGAAACATGTTTTTGAGCTCGTCAAGTGACATTTCCGGATACTGCAGGCGTATTTCGGCAGTTTCGACCAGCTCGGCTGAAAGCAGCTGCAGTTTTTTTGTCTTTATCAGCTTTTTTATTGCCGCAACCTGTCTTGCGGATGCGTCAGCCGCACGTGAGCAGTTTGCAAGGTCGGCATTGGTGCGTCGGTTGGCATCGGCACTCATACCTTTTATTACCTTCAGTTCCATAAGCTGAAGCGAATATCTGGATGCACCGATAAGCGCCATGAAATCTTCGATTTTTGAGGAATCACGCAGGTACAGAATTTGCTGATGTCGCCAGACGCCGTCGGATGGAGGTATACCCTCACTTTCGAGGATTTCGCGTATCAGTGCCAATGCTTCACTTTTTGTGCGGAAGCAGATGTAATATTGCTTTGCCGGATCGGACATCGTGCCGCAGGCGACAAACGCGCCTCTCAGCCATGCGCCCGTGTCCTGAGCACATACCGATTCATACGGTCTGAGATTGACGCCGCATTCGTATGCGTCGCGACAGCATTGCCTTTTTGTTTCTATCGCGGTCAGATAGGTTTTCAGGTCGGTCGAATATGACATTATTCACGTCCTATTATGCGTATTTCTTCTTCAAGTAAAACACCGGTTTTTTCAAAAACCGTTTTTTTGACAAGCTGCACGAGATCAAGTATGTCGCGGCTGGTCGCGCCTCCGCTGTTGACTATGAATCCGGCGTGCTTTTCGGAAACCTGTGCGCCGCCTACGGACATCCCCTTGAGTCCGCAATCGGAGATCAGCTTGCCGGCAAAATTTCCGGCAGGCCGCTTGAATGTGCTGCCGCAGCTCGGTTTGTCAAGCGGCTGAGTCGTCATGCGGCGGTTCATCAGATCGTCTATTGCGGAAGAAATAACTTCTTTATTGCCGCTTTGCAGAGAAAAAGCGGCTGAGAGCAGTATGTATCTCGTGCTTTGCAGCTTGCTTGTGCGGTACCCGAGGTCAAGATCGTCCTTAGAAAGCGTTGTGACTTTTCCGTCGGGAGTGAAAACGACCGCGTTTTCGATTATGTCGGCGATCTCACCGCCGTATGCTCCGGCATTCATAAAAACACCGCCGCCGACCGTTCCGGGTATGCCGTATAAAAATTCGCATCCGGCAAGTGATGCGTCGCGCGCGGCAACAGCCACGGATGTCAGCGAGGCGCCCGCAGCTGCGGTCACGGTGTTACCGTTTACCGAGACGGAGTTCAGCTTTGTCGTGATTATCACTGTTCCGTCAATTCCTCCGTCGAGCACAAGAGTGTTCGAGAGGTTGCCGAGAACAGCGGCACCGGGGTTTTCGCGCAGTGCCGTGACAAACTCTTCCGTTGATTCGGGAAATATGATATTGGCGGCTTTTCCGCCGGTACGGAATGAGGAATATTTTGCAAGTGGCTCATTGTGTCTTGTAATCAATTTGACGTTCTCCGTGCAAAAAATCTTATTTATCTTATTATATTATTTTTTGCGGCTAATGTCCACCCTTTTTGTGTTAAATTTTGTGACTATATACAATTGACATTAAAAGGATTTTGACTAAAATAAATCCAAAGGAGCGAATTAATGAAATACAACCAACCGGAATACTATAAGAACTTTTCCTGCAAGGGCGGCAACTGCCGTCATACCTGCTGTCACGGATGGGGAATCACCCTTTCCATGAATGAATACTACCGTCTGCTCGGTCTGGAATGCGAGCCGTCACTCCGCCGCAGACTTGACACTGCTTTCTATCCCCTTGATACCCCGAGCGAGGAACGCTTTGCCATGGTGAATCTGCGTTATGACGGCGATTGCCCGCTTCATGCCGAGGACGGGCTTTGCGAGTTGCACCGTCAGAAGGGCGAAGGAAAGATTCCGTCTGTGTGCCGTATGTATCCGCGTTCCGTCAGGGGAAACGGTTGCTGCTGTACCGACAGCTGTGAAGCGGTTATTGAAAGACTGTCCGAGCTTGGCGGCATACTTACCTTTGATGCTTCCGAAATGGAATATCCGGCAAACGGCGAGGATGATTCACAGGCAACGGTGGCGGCGTTCGAAGCGATCGAATACATAAGTGATACCGATTTTCCGCTTCCGGTGCGTATATATAATTATGGTAAGGTGATCGGCGTTCCGGCTGCGGACTTCAAACTGCCGCCGTATGAGGCTATGAAGAGAATATCCGATACGCTTATCTCCGGCAGCGACGCGGTGGAGGAATACGTTTCTCCGTCGGTTTATGCCGTGTATGATGAATCGGGCGCGGAGAAGCGCTATCCCGAAGCTGTCGAAGCACTTGAAAATGAATTCCCCGACGTCGGACGGCTGCTTGCCAACATACTTATCAACCATATTTTCTATGATCGCTTTGAGTTGTATAAAATGACGCCCGAGAACAGGTTTGATGTGCTCTGCCTTCTGTACGCGCTGATGCGTATAACGGTTGCGGGATTTGTGCTGACTGCAAAAGGCAAAGAAGACAAAAACGGACTTGTTGACTGTATTGCGGGGCTTTTCAGGTATGTTGAGCATTCGAACTTCGACGAAAACGCACCGAGGCTTTTGAAAAAATATTCAGTGATTCCAAGCGATTTGCTTGCTTTTTGAAAAATTTACCGCCGTGGTATTGACAACGGCGGGATTTTTTTTTATAATTTTTTTTGATTTCGTGCAACCGACCGAAATAAATGTTGTTTATTATGTGTGAGAGGATCTCACGGAAAGGAGCGTCGCATGGATGACGTCAAAATCGTTTCGTTGTATCTGCAGCGGGACGAAAGTGCCATTGGTGAGACGGAGAAAAAGTACGGAGCATATCTCAGGAGGATATCGATGAATATTCTTGACAACGCTTCAGACAGCGAGGAGAATGTCAACGATACATATCTCAATACGTGGAACAGCATTCCGCCGCATCAGCCCGAACGGCTCGCGCCGTTTATCGGAAGGATTGCACGGAACCTTGCTCTGAACCGTTATAAGAGCAACCACGCACAGAAACGCTCCGGTGACAGCTTCGCGGTGTCGCTTGACGAACTTGACGAGTGTATTCCTTCGGTGGAACGTACCGAGGACACTGTGATGTCGGACGTCACGGGCAAACACATCAGCAATTTTCTCCGCAAAGAACCGCGCAATGCGCGCAGCGTCTTTGTATGCCGCTATTTCTACGGAGAAGCGGTGAAAAACATCGCCGAACGCTTCGGGTATTCCGATAGTAAGGTCAAGTCGATGCTTCAGCGTACACGAAACAGGCTGAGGGATTATCTTCAGAAGGAGGGAATTACCGTATGAAAAATGAAAAACTGGCAAGAGCTATTTCGGATATTGACGATGAGCTTATCGAAGAGGCTCACGGAGATATGCTGCGGCGGAGAATGCCGCTTGCAAAGAAGCTCACCGCTGTTGCCGCCTGCTTTATAGCGGTGCTGTTTACGGCTGTGGTTTGGCACAGGATCACTGCCGTTGGAGTGTCGGTGTACGGTCTGGATATCGCAGAACGCGGTTCGGTAATGCTCGCCGGAGATCTACCCGACAAGCGGATGCCTATTTCAACGTATGCGCTCGATCTGAAAATACCGCTCACGGTGAGCACGGTCGGAAGTTGTAATATCGAGGTTTCTGACGGGACTATTATTTATTCCGACCCTGCTACGGGCGAGACGGTTGAAAACAGATCGGCGGATATTTCGCGCAATACCGATATAATCTGGAGCATTGTGCGTTACCACGACGAGCCTTCCGAGAGATTTCAATTAAAAATTACCAAACACGGCAAGGAGCAGATTTTTTCACTTTCCTATGACAGCGAAAAGCTCGATTGGGTGCTCACCGTGGAGAAATGAAAGGAACTGACGATTATGAAAAAAACATTGGTACTTATTCTTGCGGGACTTATTGCCCTTTCGGCTGCTGCCTGCAACAATAATGACGACAACAACTCCAAATCTGAAAACAACAACTCTGCGATAAGCAGCGTTGAAAGCAAAGAAGAAAGCAAGGCAGACGAAAGCTCAGCCGAAGAAAGCAAGGAAGAGGAAAGCAGCGAGGTCGTTGCTGCGGAAAAGGTCTCCGATCCTTATGAAGTGCTGACAAAAACATGGAGCAACTTTGCTGATGATGAGAAATTCGCCGCAATCGGCGGTGATATGACCGAAGAAAACCTTACTGACGGTGCTCCCGGTAAATACACCCTCGATGACGCTTCCAATGTCGAGTATGCGCTCAGCCTCCCCTCCGCACAGTTTGACAATGTTGACTCTGCTGCATCGCTTATGCACATGATGAATGCAAATACCTTTACCTGCGCTGCGTTCCATGTCAAGGAAGGCGTTGAAGTTGAAGAATTTACAAAAGCTGTCCGTGATTTTATTCAGGCTAAGCATTGGATGTGCGGTATGCCCGAGAAGGTTGCTGTATATGTAGTAGGCGAATGTGTTGTTTACTGCTACGGTCACAATCCTCTTATGGATTACTTCAAGAACCACCTTACCGAAGCATATCCCGATGTTTCCGTTGCGTACTACGAAGATATCAATTTCTGAAATATTTCCGGAAACGACAATAAAAACTGACTGAGAGGGCATTATGCTGTTTTCAAGTGTACCGTTCCTGTTTTACTTCCTGCCGGCGACACTGCTGCTTTATCTGATTGCTCCGCGCAAGCTGAAAAACAGCGTGCTGCTGCTGTCCAGCCTGGTATTTTACGGTTGGGGCGAGAGAAAATATCTTATTTTCATGCTTGCCGCAATATTGCAGGGCTATCTCTTCGGACTGCTTGTGGGCAAGTTCCGCGGCACCAAGAAGTCGAAGCTGTTCATGATAATCTCAGTGGTGCTGAGTCTCGGACTTCTGGGATACTGCAAGTACGCAGACTTTTTCATCACAAACTTCAATGCCGTAACAGGCCTTTCGATACCGCTTCTGAAAATAGCATTGCCTATCGGTATCAGCTTCTATACATTCCAGATACTCAGCTACACGGTTGACGTGTATCGCGGCGAGGTGCCTTCGCAGAAGAACATCATCAACTTTGCCGCTTATGTTACAATGTTCCCGCAGCTCATCGCGGGACCGATTGTCCGTTATTCGGATGTCGCCGCACAGCTTGAGAGCCGTACCCACACAATGGACAAGACGGCTCTCGGCGTGAGACGCTTTGCAATCGGTCTTTCGAAAAAGATACTCATTGCAAATGTGCTCGGAGAACTCGTCAGTGCGTTCAAATCCTCTGACGAAAAATCCGTGCTTTTCGTATGGATGTATGCGATCGCGTATACCCTGCATATCTACTTCGATTTCTCGGGATACAGCGATATGGCGATCGGACTCGGAAAGATCTTCGGCTTCGATCTCCTCGAAAACTTCAATTATCCCTACATCTCCTCCAGCATTACGGAGTTCTGGCGGCGCTGGCATATGTCCCTCGGCTCATGGTTCAGGGATTACCTTTATATTCCGCTCGGCGGAAACCGCGTCCCGAAATGGAGATGGCTACTCAACCTATTTATCGTATGGATGGCAACCGGCTTCTGGCACGGCGCCGAATGGAATTTCATTGTGTGGGGTCTCATGTATGCCGTACTGCTCATATCCGAAAAGCTCTGGCTCAAGGGTATGCCAAAGGCGATCGGACATATATACACTCTGCTGTTCGTTATCCTCGGATTCGTCATATTCGATGCGTCGAGCCTTTCTGACGGTATCGGCAACATAGGTTCATTGTTCGGTGCAGGCGGTCTTCCCGCTGTGACAGACGAAACACTGTACTATCTGAGAAGCTATGGAGTCATACTTATCATTGCCGCTGTCGGTGCGACCCCGCTTCCGTCGAAGATTGTGGAGCGTATCAGAAAAGCGACTGTCGGCGACAAAGCCATGGCTGTTCTCGAACCCGTTGCACTCGTCGTCATGCTTGCGGTCTGCACAGCGTTCCTTGTCGACGGCTCGTTCAATCCGTTCCTTTATTTCAGGTTCTGAGGAGGTTATTTGAGATGTCAAAGTTCAGAAATATAGCAACTGTCGGTCTTTCCGCGGCGTTCATATTCGGATTTTCGATATGGAGCATAGCAAAGCCCGCAACCGATATGTCACAGAGCGAAAGACGCAAGCTCGCACAGTTTCCGGAGCTTACGTTGGAAACCGTCACGGACGGCAGCTTCATGACCGATTTCGAAAAATACACTCTCGACCAGTTTCCTCTTCGTGACAAGTTCAGAACACTCAAATCGGTGACCGCACTTTATGCCATGGGCAAGAAGGACAACAACGGTATTTATCTCTATGACGGTTATGCGTCAAAGCTCGAATATCCGTATAATCCGTCATCTATCAAATGGGCGGCAAGCAGAATGAATTTCGTTTATGAAAAATATCTGAAGCCGACCGGATCAAAGGTGTATCTGTCGGTAGTGCCTGATAAAAACTACTTTATCGCCGAAAAGGGCGGGTATCTTTACATGGATTATGAGTCCCTTTTCCGCGACCTCCGGGAGCAGACCGGTTTTGCAGAATATATCGACATAACCGGACAGCTCGGGATCACTGATTACTACAAAACCGACACACACTGGAGACAGGAAAAAATCAGCAGCGTGGCAAATTATATTGCTGCCGCGATGGGTACGACGATCAATCCGACGTACACACAGGTTGATGTCGGAGTACCGTTTTACGGTGTTTATTACGGTCAGTCAGCGCTCCCGCTTTCCGCCGAAAAAATCTATTATCTTACGAACGAAACGTTGAAGAACTGCAAAGTCTTCGATTATGAGAGCAATGCGTACATGGATATGTATGACATGGAAAAGGCGAACGGCAAGGATCCGTATGAACTGTTCCTCGGCGGCTCGAAATCGCTTATCACCATTGAAAACCCGAGTGCCGCAACCGATAAGGAGCTTATCGTGTTCCGCGATTCATTCGGAAGCAGTCTTTCTCCTCTGCTTGTCGAAGGCTACGCAAAGGTTACGGTGGTTGATATAAGATATATTTCGCCTGTTCTGCTTGGCAATTTCATTGAGTTCCACGGTCAGGACGTACTGTTTATATACAGCTCGCTTGTCCTGAATAACAGCTCGACCATCAAATAAAAACCGCCGCTTAAGAGCGTTGACATAAGAAAACAAGCAAGAATCCAGTAAAATCAACGCTTTTAAGGGCAGTGGGCAAACAGGTTAGCTCAAAAATTGAATAACCAAGCGAGAAAAGGGATGTTACCGCAAGGCAGCATCCCTTTTCGCATACCCCAACGCCGCAGATTTTGAAAGAAGTCTGCGGCGTTTTTTTCTGCCCAAATCCAGAAAGGAGGCGCAGCCGGAATGTACTTTATGAGCGGTAAAAGCCGCGCATTTGAAATGCTCATGCAGGGAAAGCCCAGATTTGACCGGTACGAGAACGGCTGCACCGAGCATGAGGATTGTAACACCTGCCACTTCTACCGTCCGCACTGGAAATATCGGTTTTGTGTATATGCCGAGTGTCCGCATGAACCGGGCAGACTGACCGCAATCCGGCGCAGCAAGGCAGAGTGAGCGAAAGGAGATGATAACCTAAGGAACTGGAGATTTCTCTTTTATGCCTTATCTATTCCCTTTCTACTCCTTTCCAGCTTTGCTGGCAGTCAACTGCGTGCTAGCGGAAACATGCGATTACCAAGTGTGCTGATGATGTGCATGTGCCTGCTGGACGTGGCGTTTAACGCGCTGCTGCTTTTCCCCGATGGGGCTTTTTGTATTGGTTTATTGCCAATCCCAGGGTTCGACTTGGGTGTGCGTGGAGCGGCAATCGGTACAGGGCTTTCTCAGCTAACTGTGGATAGTGTTCTATTGTTTCAGCTCCTATTTCGCTCTCCATCGCTGCGCCTACATCGTGGTGAGAAATTTCAATTCTCCTTTTTTCAGTTAAAAAAAGTCTGCGCATATCCTTGCCTGTTATGGCGGAGTCGGTCGTCATGACCAGCGCCCGCGTGGTAACAACGGCAGTCGTTGCGCCATTGGGCACCGTTGCCGTAGTGGCTAATTCTTTTGGTATCACAGCGGAAAGTCTTTGTTATATGCCGGCTTACGGTATGCAACACGCTGCCTCCACACTGGTCGGGCAGAGTGTCGGTGCAAGGTGAAAGGATTTGGTGTATAGGTTAGGTTAGCTGACAACACTGACGGGAATGGGTCTGCTGTGCCTAAGTGGTACTATCATGTGCGTTTGTGCACCATGGATGATGGGATTTCTCACACAGGATCTAGCAGTTATCCGCCTTGGCACAGAGGTGCTGCGGATTGAAGCCTTTGCAGAGCCACTTTATGCTGCAATCATCGTGCGTAGCGGTGTGTTTCAGAGGGCTGGCAGCACATTAGCAGCCACCGTTCTGAACTTCGTTACTATGTGGGGCGTGCGCGTGCCGCTGAGCGTGATTTTGGCACCATGTTTTGGCCTACACGGGGTTTGGATGGCGATGGCATTGCAACTGGGATTGTGCGGTCAAATGTATTTGCTACGCCTGTGGCGCAAACAGTGGATGCCGAGAGAAGTCCGATTATAAGAAGAAAACCGCACAACCCCAAAAAGGGAGTGTGCCGCAGAAAGATGCGAACTATCTTTCCAGAAAGCATTTACAGTCTTGTTTGGATGTCATGCCCACTACCACCGAGACAAACGATATGAGTTTGGACAAAAAAGATGGGAAATTTGGGAGATTCTCTTGTTTTTTTCATTATAGACTCGTATAATCCAACTATACCAATTTTGAGGTGGAACATGAAAACCTATGAACCGTCTCCTCGTGAACATGCAATTGAACAAATAGAAGCGTACATTCGCAGGAATAACCTGAAGGCTTATGACAAGCTTCCTACAGAGCGTGAAATGTGCCAGATGTGGAATGTTAATCGGAACACATTGCGAAGCGCGTTGAAACGCTTAATTACCCAAGGGAAGCTTTGCTCTTTATGGGGAAGCGGTATTCGAATAGCACCGCGAATAACTAGAACACTTCAGGATCTTCAAGGATTTTCGGAATTTACAGTTTCCCGAGGAATGAAGCCTTCATCCCGTCTTTTAAGTTTTTCTCGGACACAGTGCGATGTAAAGATGGCAGAGAGATTTGGGATGACAACTGGTGCCCCGTTGTATCGTGTTACGCGTTTGCGTCTTATGGATGGAACGCCAGTTTTACTTGAAAGCTCTTACATTGACGCAGAGCTTACGCCTGATCTTGAAGAGCATGACTTGGTCAATGAGTCCTTATTTGATCTGTTAGATGAAGTTTATGACATTCGTATCTCCCACGGCAGAGAACGAATTAGCGTAACAGCTGCTACCCTAGAAGAAGCGGAGCGTCTCGAGATTGAAGAAGGAGACCCTGCCTTTTGGATGGTTACAGAGACATTTAATTCAGAAGGAAGACTAGTGGAATATTGCCGGACCGTTGGTCGTGCGGATATGATGGATCTGAGCAGTACGCTTTTTTGGAAAGAGGCATAGTATGGACCCTTTAAAAAAACGAAGACGATCCCCCCTTTATATTCAGTTGAAAGAGATTATCCGCGCTAAAATCGAAGACGGTGAATATGCGCCTGGCTCTAGCATCCCTTCTGAAAATCAGTTGGCTGAAACATATGGAATCAATCGTGTGTCGGTACACAGTGCGCTTTCTGCTCTTGAAGGAGAAGGACTGATAAAAAGTGTGCAGGGAAAAGGCTTTTTTGTAGTTGGCCCAAAGGTAACCCACGATTTAGAGGCCCTGGGAGGATTTCACCAGACATTGCTCGACTCAAGGTGTGGTCAGAACACAAAAGTGATGATTAAAGCAATTCGTGAAGCTGGTCCTTTTTATTCTCAGGTGTTAGGCGTTGAAGAAAACGAGGAAATATGGTACATAAAACGCCTTTGTATGTTCGATGGAGAACCGGTGGCATTAGAAGAACTCTATATACCATGCAAATATATTTCTGGTCTTGAGGATGTTGATATAACTCTTTTCGATATTTTTGACGTATATCA